>Ga0326514_10000829_pt1 | contig 20482 bp, 24 predicted proteins | sample 3_2548_0518_D_FD_203653 | JGI IMG/M metagenome (GOLD analysis project Ga0326514, IMG submission 203653) | Bovine rumen microbial communities from UC Davis, California, United States - 3_2548_0518 | ecosystem: Host-associated > Mammals > Digestive system > Stomach > Rumen | place: USA... | reverse complement strand
GTATGCATTGACAATATTGTCTATGAACGCTTTATTGTCTGCATCCGAATTGAAGCCTGTCTCTTTTACACCCCACAGTATATCTTGTATATGACCCTTGTTGTATGCCTGCTTAGGGAAATCGTACTGAGTGAAGTTCTTGCCTACCTTTGTACTCAATACAGTCTTGAGAATACTGAAGTACATATTCTCCTCACGGTTATCAAGTAAGGCACCTGCCTTGTTGATTGTGTGCTTGATATTACCTTCTCCGTCCACAATGTTGATGAATAGCCTATTTAATGTAAAAAAGCCGTTATCAACACTGAATGCCTTTTTGATCTCGGATACTTCATACTTATTCATTATCATTACACTCCTTATGTAAAAATTGTTTTATTTCTGTTGCTATTGCAACACATTGAACTGAGTCTATTGCAGTTTCATAGTCTATTGATGTCATAAAATCCATAGCCATTGTCAATAGACTTTCTGCATAAAATAACTTATCACTAAGCCCGTGAGCCGCAGCTTTCAGGTATGCGTTCTCTTGGCTTAATTGACTAATATAATCCTTTTCCATATATCACCTCAAAATAATCGTTTGCTCTTAGATTGTCGTACATCACCATCATAACTATGAGTGAGCACCACATTGTATGCTGATAACCATTCTTCATGTTTTTCCTTCCGCTTACCAGATATGCCACCTTTATCGCCATTAAACTGTAGCCGAACAGCCATCGTAGATATAGGTTTTGCTTCAGACACAAAAATTGGACAAGATGAAATTGTCATTATTGTACCAATAAACTTCATATAATCAAAATCATATGCGTAGCCTGTAGTGTCTTGGTAAGGCGGATCTATGTATACTATACAATCAGAGGTATCTTTTACTATAGGTATCATATCAATTGCATCGCAATTGTATCCCTTTATACCCTTGCACATATCTACCAACATATGCACTCTGCGGCGCAACTCACCCACAGAAGGTTGTATAGGATTTACGGGACTTTTACGACTGCTTATAGCGGTAGGGGTCCAATATCGACGAAATGATGTGTTCTGCCAAGCCCCATTCTGAATATATATTTGTTTACCCCCAAATGCGGAAGCTTGCAATAGAGGGTATTTATACACATAATCGTCAATTGTGGTACATAAACTTTTCATGTATGATGCAATTAGATTTTTATCTTCAGGGACATGATCACAATAACTGTCAAATAGTTCTGTAGAAAATGAACCATCCCCGATAGCTTTCCAAAATGCCCCCCAAATACTAACATCACACATTAATATGTTATGAGGAGATATTCCATGATTCATTAATTCTACGCTTATTGCGCCACTACCACAACATATATCTATAAATGTGGTAGTGTCAGTTATAGCGACATTATTTAAAATTACATCCACAATATCGGATGCTACACGTTGTTTACCTCCTTGGTATGCACAGGGAGCTACTATTCTATGAGATAACATGGGAACACCTCAGAATAATTTTTTATTGTTGGGAACTTCGTTATATATCCATCGAATAATTGGCTCTGATTTGCTTCCTCGTTTCCACACAAACCAAGCATAGCATACCGCAGATCCGCTATCGAACACTCCATTTTTACCACAAGACACCCGATTTACAAATACATAAATATATTTTGGTGGATGCTGTTTAAACAGTTCATATCTCTTTACTGTCTCCAAAAATTGGATTTTTAATAGCATAGCTATCTTTACAGAATCCATCGATATATCTAATGCGTGTTGAATAAACTCAGTAGCTATGGAGTACGGAGGGTTTGTAATAATATCAGGAGTACAAATCAGATCCTCTTTTGTCACACACATGAAGTCTCTGACTATAGTATTAGGATAGCCTCTATCTACTATGTCGAAAGCTTGCACTTTATGTCCTCGGGAGGTTAATACATCAGCGATACTCCCCCCTCCTACAGCAGGCTCACAAATGTAGCTATTAAAGCTTTCACGGTCTAACAGTGCTTCTACGGCATAAGGTGGCGTTGCATAATAATCATTGCACTCTCGCTCTGCATCAGAATGATTGCTTGCTGAAATATTAGCAAATACCGAATGATTGCTGCCTGTCCAATCTCGCTTCATAGTATACTCACCTCAAAATAATTTCTTGGATTTTGCAGAATAGTCATCTACATCCACCCATCGGATGATCGGCTCAGAAGTACTTCCCTTCTGCCATACATACCAACAATAGGTAATAACACCAGACCATCGCTTACCATCATCAGGATTATATTCCATGCCATTATTCCATGTAGATGTTCTTGATCTGAGTACATACACATATTTAGGTGGATAACGATGAAACAACTCTCTGCGGTTTTCGCCCTCAAGGAATTGTATCTTTAAGAACATAGCAAGCAGACCATCCTTGGTCAATATATGTATACACTTTTCGATAAACTCTGAAGCTAAAGCGAATGGAGGATTTGTAATTATACCGTCGAATGGCTCAGGGAAATTCATGAGCAAGAAATCTCCTTGCACAGATAATGGATATCCTCTGTCTACAACATCTATAGTAGTCCATTGCTGACCAATAGGCATATAAGTAGAAGACTTGCAGGCTTCTACGATATGACCGCCACCCACGCAAGGCTCTAAGAACTTGACACCAGGAAAGCTCACATTATCCCTATGTAACACAGTCAGGAAGTTTTCAACATCCTTTGGGTTTGTTGCATAATAATCCAATGTCACTCTGCCCCTCTCAGGATTACCACCTGCAATCTTACCGCCTTGAAGCGCCATTCTATCACCCCTCTATAAATATCCTATCTACAATCGGAAATGCTAACTCGCTGCCATCCTGTAACTTGATTACTCGCATCGGTACTCCTGTTGTTGTGTCAATATACACGGCTGTAACACCGTTGAACTCTCTATAGCGCAGGTATTTATCTATATTCTCTCTGCTATCTTTCATGATAATATTCATAACATCACCTCAATAACTTTGTTGTATCTCTGTGGAATACATCCTCCCCATATATTAGACTTGATCTCTGCCCCGTATCAAAATCAACAAGAATAGTATTCAAATCTTTGTTTATTGACACTATTCTACCTGTGGTATTAATTGGTATGCCCCCGATGGATGTTCTGTCCAACACAATAGGAGCATTCTGCGGATAGTGGCTTTGCAATATAGATTGCTCTAATCTTGTCATATCATTCACCATACTTCAGCGCTAAGACTAACCGTGATAACACAGCATGAGCGCCTAAACGCCCAAGCGATAAATCGTTAAGACAATCTAAGCACCGTTTATACCATACCCCATTGGAATGCATAAGACTGCGCACCATAAGGCTAATAGGTGTAGGTGTTTTATCAGGAAATTTTTCTAATTTCCATACAATATTTAATACGGGAGCATCCATCTGAATTAATCCGCAGGCATCTGCTATATATGTCAACTTCTCATTATCCATATCTGCAAGAATATCTATATCCGTCACAGACGATACACAAGACCACAACTTATTGTTGGAGATAATAGTGTCAATCTTATCAGGATACTTAGCCTTAGCATAACTAAGCAAGTCATCACGCACCATCGGGGATACACTTACAGTCACGCAACGACTAATGATTGTATCAGGGATTTGCCTGATATTACGACAAGTCACCACGATATACACGTTAGACTTAGGCTCCTCCAAGAATTTAAGTATTGCATAAGATACTCCTGTCACTCCAAGGTCTAAATTTTCTATGCAAAGCAATATCGGATTAGTTATGTCATTGCACAGATCCATAGCCTCTCTAATAGCATCCATCTTCGGTTCAATCCTCTGATAATCTGCTATGTTTAGTTTGTCGGAGTATTGTTTAGATAAATAAGTCTTACCACACCCCTCAGGACCACTTATTAAGACTGAATGGCAATTAGCCTTAGCATACTCTGCAAGAGCATACAAAGCTGACTGCTGATTAAGCATCTCCATTACATCACTCCTTCCTGCGGAATTGGATTATACTGAAGCAGTAAAGCTATATACTGCAATCTATCATCTATGTTATATGATAGTGTATTTCGAGAAGTCTTCAGCTCATTATATATGTGACGAAACATATTGCACACAGACTGAATATCCCATAGCTTCACATATTGACTAAGGTCCGACTTCTGACGAGGATATACAATAAGCTTTTCCAACTCTAACATGGCAGCCATCCATGTATAGTATATTTGGTTCTTATCAGATGTGTAGGCTTCAAGAAGATGCAGACAAGCATATAGATTTCTTGATGCGAACGCTTGCCGCAACTGTAACTCAGAAGATGACAAGGTGTCTCCTAATACATCAACCCATTCAGCCTCAGATATTCCAGATATTTCAGTATCTGTCAGTGTATTAATACCTAAGCACACATTATATGCACCCATGTAATCTGGATGTGATTTAACAATCTTAGATATGACCCCCGAAGATAGCTGTTTAAAATCTTCGCTAAGATACTGCTTAACAAATGTAGGATTAATTATATCGAACGATATTGTATTATCAGGAAAATACTTATTACATTTACTGATTGCTTTAGATGCTTCATATAAACACACAAGCGTACCTCTGATCCTGAGCTTCATAAACTGCTTTGCATACTTCTCAGACAAATTCGATATGAACTCATCATCGTACCTAACTATATAAAGTTTTGGTGGCAGGGGAAGTAATTGTTTTTTGTTGAAAATAGTCATGAACTCGGATACGGTAGGGACTTCTTGATATGCCTTATAATATGATTTAAGATGCTCGATGTATTTGAGCTTTATACCATACTCATCACCGCCAAATATATAGAAGCTTTTAGGGTTATCCCCTAAAATCTCTGTACCTGCGACCTGTATACTCAGCAACCATCCTCGCCTCCTACAATTAGTTCCTTGAAGCTTTCAAGCCTCATTAATAATAACGACTCAGAATGTAAAGAAATCGGGAGATAACTCCCCAAATCACTAAGTAATTTAGAAGCTTCGCTATGCTTGAATGTGAATTTTGTACCTGCTTCTTTTATATGGAAATCCACTTTATGCAAGCTGATACCTATGCATACACGCTTCGGAATCACAGCATAAGTGTTTTTCAACTCCTGTGTACCATCATCAATAAACAATACAGGTTTACGCATACACCCTTTTGCCTCCGTGGATATTTTTTTCCACACGGATTTGTTTATTGTCAACACATCCATAACCGATGTGTGGGTTTTACACTCAGCTAACCAATCACATGATTTTACATCGCCAGGCGTAAACGGTCTTGCCCCACTTGCAGAAACTGCCGACCACCCTAAGTAGTCGGCAATTTTAGTTTCCTGCATGGAGCTATAATGCTTAGTCGGCTTCTTCTCCATCGCTATCACTCTTTCCGCTTATATCATCGAGTATATACTTCTGTAACGCATCATAATATTCGGTGTCGCTGTTAAGATAGTTATATACGGCATCCATACCATGTACCTTTACGGGCTTGCCGTCGGGCGTTGTGATCAGCTCACCTGTTACAGGTGATACAAAGCTAAACCATCCTCCCGACTTGCGTATCAATGAGTAACTGTTTATAGCTAACTGAGCAAAGTCGAAGTCGGGTCTGATACCGCTATTGAACATGAGATAGTATGTACCTAACCTACGGTCATTCGGAGCGGTTTTTTGCTTGGTGACTTGCATCTCGATAATGCATCCCGACGGATTATCTGTATTATTGGGAAGTTCATTACCTAAGAAGTCTACATACTTACCTTTACGGAATCTTGCCATGAACGAAGGATAAAATTTAATAGACTTACCACCAGGAATATTTACGTCGTAAGGGTTAGCCAAGTTATCACGGATTTGATTTATCTCTACAAGCGTACATCCGTAGCGTGTAAGCAATGGGACGATGATAGGGTGAAATACTGCTAACAGACCAGCCAAAGCAGCTACAGTACGCTCTCCAATATTTTTTTCGAGGACAGTTTTAGGTGTTAGAGCTATAACGGAGTCTACAGCGACCATGCCTATCTCCCCTGTCTCTACGATTTCCCTTATAAATTGTAATATATCTTCAGCTACCACATTAGGGGGCTGAATAACATCTATATTGTTATCACTACCGTCAAAGATAAGTCCTAACAGCGCTGCCCACTTAGCATCGAATGCGTGTTCGATGTCAAGATATACTACTTTCTTGGGACCTCTTTCCTGTAGCTCTTCAATCCTGTCCTCTACAGATTTATCCCCTTCAGATAATCTCTGTCGCAAATTAGCTATCTCAGAAGCGAACTCCTCACGAAACTCCTTAGCAGCATTGGCACAAAGGTCTAATACTGTAGTAGTTTTTCCCGAACCGAAATCGCCGTATAACACAGATATACGATTTCTTGGTATACCCCCATATGAGACCCAATTCAATAATGGACTTGTAAAGGGAATTTTCTCACCCTCGACCTCAGTCACAGAATTGACTAACGGCTTATCACACTTCCATGCTTTCTGTGCTTTCTTAATGATGTCTGCATAACTCATACTTGATCACTCCCGAAAATAGGTGTCTTATATGTAGGTATCTGTCCTACGGACACAGGCATAGACTGCTCTGTGTTCTTACGGCGATCCCACACTTTCTTAGCGCCCATGATTAATTCCTTAGAGAATGTTATCTCTCTTGTAACACGGTCAATTACTGCCTGATATACAGCCTGAATAGCATTAGGCTCTGCAAGCTGTAGTGCCGCCTCAGCTTTCTTCTGTGTGATAGTCTTCGCCTTAGATGCCTGAATAAGCTCGGTCTCCTGCTCTTTGCATCTAAGCCTTACTATCTCCAAAGCAACCTGAAGCTCTGATACTTTCTCCGACACATCGAATAATATCATCGGCAGATTTATCATGATCCAATTCAACTCATCATCGGTGATGGGTTTGGTCTCAGACTGAAGCCGTTTGAACATATTACGGACATCTTTAAAATACGAAGCAAACCGAGTATCATACTCATGCTGTATCCATTCGGTCACTCCGTTGATTTCTTCTTGATACAAATTCGTATTCACACGCATCATCCTTTCTTCTGAGGTATACAGCATAACCGTGTCAGTGCTACTTCCTGCTGATAGTTTGTAGTTCTCAGCTCTTGTACAAGCGTAAGCAGAACATTAGCCAACCGCAGACACACAGTATAATGGTTCATGTTGTATTTAGATAGTTTATCTTTATAATGCGAAGGTATCATGGTCTTGCTTATATCCTGCATTACGATAAATTTTCCTACGTTGATAACAAATGAATGTAGATCCTCGAACCATCGTATAAAATTAGTTCCCGAATTATACACAGCATCAATAGTAGAAGCGATTGCATTGTTATCATGCTTGGCTATAGCAGATAATATACTGAAGAAATCATCATAATTAAATGACACTAACGCATCAGATACTGTCTCCGATGTAACATCATTACTATACGCCAAGAGTTTGTCCAATAAAGACAATGCATCACGCATACCGCCATTAGCAAGCTTTGCTATAAATGACACGCCGTCGGCATTATATGTATATGGCTTACCGTTGGAAATCTCCTGATCTAATACATATTTCAGTCTATCTTCTATACCCTTGAGACTTATTTTAGATAGTTGGAACTGCTGTACCCTCGATGTGATTGTCTTAGGTATCTTCTCAGGGTTAGTTGTACATAAACAGAATACCGACTTAGCTGGCGCAGCTTCTAAGGTACATAAAAGCGACTGCCATGCCTTATCAGACAAAGAGTGACATTCATCTACAATGATTGTCTTGTATTTACCCACTAAAGGAAATGATCGTGCCTGATCTATAACTTCACGAATATCATCCACACCACTATGAGATGCGGCATCGAGTTCTATCACATCACAATCATCCATATCGTCATTAAGCTTCTTAGACATCATTCGAGCCAACGTAGTTTTTCCACAGCCAGCAGGTCCTGTCAGCAGAAAATTTCGACACGATAATTCTTCTTGCTCACAGATGTTTCTCAAAATCTTTACGGTCAACCCCTGCTCAGTAACATCTTCCCATGATGTTGGTCTATAGTCATTAGCAAGAGACATATATAATCACCACTCTTTGCATTTTAATTTATACTCACAGTTTGAACACATATAGTCTCCATTAGGTAGCTTATCAGGCGCTATGTTTGCCACAACCATTTGTTGTACATACCGCATCTCTTGCTTTATTCGAGACATATCATCCTCGCTAATAGAGAACTCAAAGGATTTGACCTTGCCATACAATCTATCAATGTACAACGTAAGGACGTTGTGCAGATTGAGATATGTAGCATAGGTCTGTATCTGCTCTATATGATGAGGCTTAGTCTCGGTCAGACGAGACCAACTATCATATTCTGAGCTTTTAATCTCAAGCAGATAATATACCCCTCGGTACTTGATGATACCATCGCAAGCAAACCTCAAAGGCGGATCTTCAATATCTACACGGGTTTCATACCCATTATGAGATAAAGTATATTTATATGGTATCGGAAACTGTTTAAGATATACATCCACAGGGACCCAATCTTCGCCAAGGGCTTCGCTCAGTAACATTTGGATATGCTCATGCAAAGCTGTACCTACTGTTGCTGTGTGATCTAATATCAAATCAGGTTCACGCAGAACATCAGGTGTAGTGTTACGCAACCTAAACCATGATTTACGTTTACATCGCATTGATGATGGCGCAAATGTGCAAGAACTTGGTCTTGCACATTCAGCCTGTATCTTAGCCTTTAGAGCATCTTCATATGATGATACCAAGAAGCAACTGGCATCTGAGTTGAAGTTTGCCGTGGTTGGAGTTATTGGACGAAACATTATTCATCTGCCCCTGCAAGGACAGCCGTATACTCCCCTGTATGCACAATAATACCAACAACCTCGCCATCAAGAAGCCTTGGGCAAACCTCCAACTCGTTGTTCGGGCAATTAGATATAAGTGACTTCAGTTGCTGAGGCTTGAAAGATAATGAATATGAAGTATCTACGGTACCTTCGACAGCAATAGTGGCATTTACACGCTTATCCTTGAGGTGAATGCCCTCAGCGTTCACTGTCATTTCGATCTTAGGGTTTTTATCTATTGTAAGCAATGCAGACTGATTGAGAATAGTAATGATTTCACTACCGTCAACCTTTATTGGGTTTTCAACATTCATGATGCCGAGTATTGTTTCCGCATTATAATCACCGTTCTCCTCAGATTCGATAACAGGAGTAATCTGCGCACGATAGGTATAACTATCAGATGATATGTACAGTGCATAAGAATCGCCATCTCTGAGTATCTTTGTGTTCTCAGGAAGCGATGTAAATAAATTTATGATAGTATCCTTGATAAGACAGTCCATATCAAGCTGTCCAGATTTAGAGTGGGTAAAGATACTATTATTAAGATCGCCTACAAGAACATCCCCTGTTGCGCCTACCCATGCATATGTGTACACGGGCATCGCTACACTCTCTGCCTTAGCATACAGTTGATGCTCCTTGATATACTTCCATTTAGCTATGTCTAATACTGTAGCTGTGTTGAAGCTTTCCGCAGGTAATGTAGTAGGCTCTCGGAATGCACCGTCTTTGTCATCAGCAAGCTTAGGTAACGAGAATGAGGACTTACCTGATGTGACTACTAATGCCCCATCAGTGAACTCTAACTCTACCTGTGTGGTCTTGAGTGAGGTTATAAGCTGTTTGAATATCACTGCATCGACAAATGCTCTCGCAAATGCCGCTGTACCTACACCCATCAGCCTAACCTCGGAGAGAATAGAATTTGTCTCGGTGTTAAGCATCAGTTCTGTGTTTGTAGCCGTAAGCTCTACCATAATAGATTTATGGTCGAACTTGTTCACATTAGAATTAATGATAACAAGATTTGCCGCAGTAACAAGCGGCTTGGTTGATAACGAGAATTTCATAAAAACAACTTCCTTTCTGAGGGTGGTATATCACCACCCTCACATACTATAACGACTCAAATTGTTTGAAAATCATAGCATATCTATTGACAACATCTCACCTGTTTTCACAAGTGTGTCTATATGCTTGATGAACTGAGCATCAGTTGATAAGCCATATTTAGCCATATAATCAGCGTAAGCTTCCTTTAGCTCATCTGAAACCTTGCCGTTGATGCCCTTAGCAGCATTACCTATCGGCTTAGAGCCGTCTTCGTTCTTATACACAGGCATCACATAGCCCTGCTCAAACAAACAGCTCTGTAACCATTTGATATTGCTCTCAGACATTGTATCAAAATTGATTTCAGTAGGCACCTCAAATGATAGAATATCATCTACCGCCAAGCCATACCACCTGAATGTCATTTCAATGTCACAGCTTATCGCAAACGGCAAAAAGCTTCCTGCCTCTTCCATGCTACGCTTTAGTATCTTAGCGCCTTTATCTCTATACTCAAAAGGTACTTCGACAATAAGCTCATCATGAACAGGCAGTATTAACCTACCACCTATCTCAATCCACTCAGGATCATTTTCAAGACGAAGCATCGCCATCTTAGTCAACTCAGCGGCACTGCCTTGTACAACTGCGTTCCAACTTTCTCTTTCAGCCTCAGCAATCTTCTTGGAGTTATCAATGACCTTGATGTGATGTACATCAGATAACTCTCTGATTCGACGGTACACCTGCCCTTTATACTTGTATGACTTTAATTCCTTCAGCAGTGCATCCTGTATTCTCTGAGGGATACCATCATTGCCTTGGAAAGTCGCAGGGTTTAAAGGGTCTATATCGGGATTAATATATCCCTTTTCGGGTTTAAACTCATACTGAGGTAACTGAATGTTCGGAAAGTGTCTACGTCTGCCAAGAATAGTTTCAGTATAACCTTGGCGCTTAGTATTCATCTTACAGCTTGCAATTGCTTGCTTCAGCACAGGAAATCCCGTCATTACTGCATCGAATACTTTCTTTGCGGTAGCTGTTCGCTCCTCTTCGGATATAGACTTATCATCACCGAATATCTTTTCACCAAGCGACTTTGCTTCCATACCATAGTTTATCGTTTAGTCTGATATTTCTACCAGCACTGACTATATCATATCCCCGTCTTACAAGGGATTTTTGCGCTTCTGACGGTAACTCATCTTCCGTCATACAAATTAGTCGATTGATCTTTCCTTATATCTCCACCTGTAACCATATGCTTTACATGAAGTTTTATCACACACTACTCGAATCCTACCTGCACAAGTAGTATATTTGGATGATGATAAATTATTAGCTACTACCCATCTACCTGCATCCATCAAATTGTAAAACTCATTGATCACAGAACCATCGTCAGCAATCTGTAGCACAGGAGAACCTGAATTTGTCTCTCGGATTTTCTGTTTGGTGGTTATTGTATGGTGTTTCCCATAAAAAGGATTATCCTCACCAGTAAATCTACCCATGCGTGACTTGCTTAACGCAACTTTCCACTCAGGCATATATTCTCGCCCAAGGTTTATGCGACGTAATCTCTCATTACGTTCAGAGCTAAATTTACGCCCTGTATTAGCCTTGCGCATTCTACATATGTCGGCTTCGGTAAACGTGTAAGCCACAGTACCATCACCACCATGAGTCATATTATAGCCTTTTCCTGACAAATAATATGTACCAAACCACTCAATATAATACGCTTCTTTATATAGAGCTAATTCTTTTGGTATATTATCCTCTATAGGTTCAATAGTAAATTGGTTTTCACCATAGTCTCGGATAGCTGAATGAATCAAATAGGTAGACCCTTGCCGAGCCATAGATGCGTGTTCTAACCATCGTTTATGCAAGGTACGGGATGTCACGCCTATATACTTCATGCCATTTACAAGATTAGTGATCATATATACCATACACATAGACATACCTCCTTTCTAATAATATAAAGATATAAGGACTTGACACAGGATTACCTTTAACTTAATAGTAAGGCTCCCCTGTTAGCACATCACTTCATCGTCATTTCCTACGATTACTTATTACAGTGTGATGTACACCCCTGAGTAATAGGGTTCACAAAATTTTCACTCAGCAGTTATAATTGTAAGACTACCTACTGAGGGGGCATAAACACTTGGTCTACCCAATACCATAGGCTTGGCTCTTGTTCTGCGAAGTTTACCGTCAGGTTGATACTCATGAGTCTCAGGATGAAACTCTAAGCATTCTTCGTAAGGATAGCCGAAAGCTATGGAAGCTATGGTAGCATATATATCTCGACCATTCTTGAATGTGTCTATCATCAAGGGTTCGCCTGATATATATGCAGTAAGTTTTGGTTCTTGCTGCTATCTAAGTTAAATGTTCGCTAAACATTTCTCCCATCGCTGAGAGTGTCGGACTAACTCTTATATGCATACAACTGTTACCATTATATACATACCCGTATATTTCCATTTAATAGACTGACTATAAGCTAATATCACTTATATGCTAACCTGCTTAGGCTGTACTCTACTCACTTGGTTATCTCAATCTGCCTGCTGAATAGCATTTACATATTTCTATGAACGCAGATTTTTAGCTTTCGATAGTCTCTACACACGGTATATCCACTTCAAGCCTCTTATATATCTGTCATTCTTAGCAGAATCTTTAATCCTGTTACTTAAATGATTTGGATTTTTAACTATATAACCTTGTTCATACCACCACAAAGCCGCAGACTTCACACTATTAAACTCAGCAACTAAATTATTATCGGCATTTATACAATAAACTGCTTTATATTTAGCCTGATTAGCTGCTTCTTTATGAGCATCTGTCATCACAAATTGTTTCTGATATTCAAGTATAGCCTGCCGTCCTCTTTCGGTTGCATAAAAAGCTTTCTTGTTTTCAGATAACTTGCGTTTAGTATCTTCTGACACTTCATGGCTTTTACGATACTGCTTCATAGACTCACTGATCTTATGTCTTACAGCATCGGATTTCATAACTCTACTATGTTTATCAGCCACCACATCAGAGTACATGACATTTATAGTACCACCTTTAGCCATATTATACCCATGTTTAATTGTGTCATACTTACGAATATAATATTCTTCTAAATCATCCAACATCTGTTGATCCATCGCATAAGTCAATACACGAAATTCAAAATTATCCCAACCATACTTACGCATAGCTCTATATATGTGTGTATCTTTAGTATGCATAGCATTTCTATGATTCTTTATACGTTGCTCCAATGATTTAGTAGTCTGTCCCACATATTGCTTACCATTAATCATATTAGTAATCAGATATATAAGCATTAAATTTCACCTCTTTTCTTGATTGAATTTGGAATACCTTGCTCGATATTGACTTATCCACCAGAACCTTTGTGCATAAGTGTTCATCGACTTAGTACGGTTTTACTACAGCCAGCTCTTAACTGTAGTCGCTTGACATCATTACATATCCTGGCGAAGCTCTAAACATTCGTCGAATATCACCATTTTTGGAAGGGATATTCTGCATATTTGGCGTTCTTGACGAAAATCTGCCAGTATTGTGACAAATTATAGCATTTCCTACAAAGGAATGCGTATTTGGTACACTCAGATCATACACATCAGCTCTACGATGTTCGATAGATTTAACTTTCAGATAAAAGTAATCACCGACACGTTTACTATGCGGATGTTTCATAGGGGGTATATCATATACCACTTTAGATGTCTGAATAAATCCAATAGTATCTCGAAACAAAGCGTAGTTATCGGCATTAAAGTATAAGAGTGTAGATGAACCTCCTTTAAGCGGATGTCCTTTTTGCTTAGAGCATAATATACCTTGGCTTATCAGGTGTTGCTGTATCAAAGAAGCATCCTCATCATTAGCTACGGACAATAGGAAACGTGTATTGTTATCTCTAAGGACCACAGCACTATCGAGAGTCATACCCCTTATATATGAGTTGATTACATCGGTAGGAGACAACCATATAGCTTTAGGTATTCTCTTATTAGATGCTCCATGACAAAGTAACTTATCCATGCAACTTAAAGCCAAACAATTAATTGATGTATCTATCGCATCAGGTCGCTTCTTGTGCTTATCCACGGTTGGATGTACACCGAATAGTTTAGATGTGAGATAAATCACCCTATTTTGTACGTCAACATCTTTGTTACTGATCTTAATTCGATATGAATTTGGAGCAAAATAAGCACTTCCATCGGCATGATACATTCCTAAAAATTCGGCAAACTCGGCAGAAATATACATAGGTACAGTTACCGACTTAGCTCTCCTTGAAGTCTCTATAGGCACCAAGCCTGTGGGCTGAAGTCTTGCATCCTTATTACCTCTGTAGTTACAAGGTATCTTGACGTAATGACCTACTACAACATCTTCAAGTTTTACCCAATCTGCGGTATCGTAGCGTAACAAACCATTGCTGTGCGCAATAGGGACACATACTGTACAGATGATAGGATGATTAGGTGTACCTTCAATAGATAATCCACACTCGGTAGTCACCTTAATTGTAGGAGTGTCAGGGTAATATATAACATCCGTAGCATAATCGTATGAATTATTCATCGATATGATACTGAACGGTTCGGTTGGTATTAACTCCTTGGGTGTAGCTTCAGCCTTATGGCACAGATCCTTAGCTGTAAAATAACCGTCCCTTGTAGGAATGATAGTATCCCCCGTAACACAGTCAGCTCCAATAGACTTAAACTCACAATGTATTTTACCATCGGGAGCTTCTGCGGCTACCTTCGGTAATTTTCGCACAAACGTACTGATGAGCGTAACAAGACTTCGGTATTTCAGGATGTTCTTAATGATTGGAACATTGAAATTACCCAATATATCTTTATTGGTAGTACGCTTCTTGGTACCTGTATCGAGTTTAAGTAAGTCATAAACTAACCATTCAACATGAGGTCCGCTATTAGGATTGAAGTCATTTACCGAACCAAAAGGAGCTTTTACGGACGTATAATAATTAGGATTATCGATGATACCCTGTAGCTCACGCTGTAACTTGATTTCCTCTTCCTTCAGGATGTTGTTATACTTAGTTTTAAGCATATCAGCCACCGACTGTTCGAGGTACACACCTCTACGGTGCATCATCTGACAAACCTTGATAAGAGGATTTTCTATACCGAAGTACAAGTCTGATATTGCATCGAACTTATACTTTTTACATTTAGGATTATCCTTGTTCAAGTATTGCATCTGCCACTTGCATAGCTCAAAAGTATATCGAGCATCAGCAGCCGCATACAACTTAGCGATTTGCGGATCACAGTAAGGATACAACTCAGGAGAGAAGAAGTCATTAAACTTCATCTTATCGATAGTGCCTCTTACTACATACTTGGTGTACAGACCTTTCAGTGTATTGTCCTTCTCGTTTTCCTTGAGGCATCGCCAAGCAAGAATAACATCGAAGAATATAATATCTACAAGATCAACCTTGAAGTCACGCCATATCATAGATAAGTCGAAGTCTGCGTTAGCCATTACAAGCTTAGTCTTAGCACTGACTAATCGCTGAAGCTCGGCTCCACACTGTTCGTATGTGAGCTGATTGGCATAAGGCGTATCGAATATAGGCACTATATGCTTACAAGGTATGTACACCTCTGTACCGTCAGGATAATACAGTGACCAACCAACTATGTGATCTTTCTGTCTATCAAGACCTGTGGTCTCTGTATCGATAGCACCTATACCGCAGACTATCATATGATCTATGTATGTATGAAGTTGCTCCGCAGACGTAATCAACTCAGCTTTGGAGTCAGGGAAATGCTCTTTTACCTTTTCAGATATAGCGACTATCTGCTCTTTGATACTTCGGGCATTTACCTGCTTCTTAGGCTCGACTATCTGCTGACTTCGTACTGCGGCAGCCGTTATCTTCTCGGTCATGAGCTTACTGAATAAGCCCATAGTTTTCACCGCCTTTCTGGGAAGAGTACAGCCCTACACTCTCGCATAGGGCTGTATTCATATCAGCCGAAATCAACAGGATCATCGATGTCCTCAGTATCAAACGGAGCATCAGTATCAAACGGTGCCTCGACATCTGCAAGCACACTGAGGTCAGGAGCTGTATTCTGTACATTTACTCTGGGAGTAGATACATATGCAGGGACTTCTGTATTTGCATTTGAATTAGCTGTAGTTGCTGTAGCAAGCCACTGGCTCATGGTGTTCGCATCAACCATCTTTATGATGTTTTCGTAATGAGCAGGGAATGATACACCGTAGTCAGACAGTATTTTATCAAACGGAGCATTATTCTTACTTGCTACGGTAATGCTGTATGTAGTATCCTTACTACCGTGCGCACCGATGCGAGTAATCTTGAACACATAAAGTGACGGATCAGCATAATTCTTGAAGATTGCCTGACTTAGTACAGGCTCAAACTTCATATTTCTATCCCAATACTGTACTTCGTTCACGGACTGACCGTTTACTTCCATGACAAGCATAGGGATGAACAGCTTGCGTTGCTCACGAAGTCCCTTTCTACAAGCAGGGCAGTCATGCTCAAGACAATGCACATAGCCACTATACTCAGTTGTCTTGATATAATGTGCTCGGGCTTCTAACATATCAAGCTTGTCTCTGTACAGGAATATAGCATATGCATAATCCCCATCATTTTCGAGTATGAACTTACCTGCGTACATCTCAGCCTTTGCCTCTACTACTGTTCTGAATGCCATAAAACATTCCTCCTTAAAAATATAAAAATTGATGTATCGAGCGGTCCTATCACTGCTCTTGCTTACTATAACGACTCAAAATGTTTGAAAATCGTGAGATAAATCTGTTAGCAAATCATAACAGCAGATAGAAAAAAAAATAACCCACAGGGATTTCTCCCTGTGGGTAGTTTGAACTTATTCGTTATTCGTCCTTCTTATAGTCACTTCTGCGCTGACGTATTTCATTCAAGTCAAAATACATTCCTATAGACGATAATTCGTTATCAGGAACATACTCCATAATGTCACCAGGTTGACAATGTAGTTGTTGACATAGACGGCTTATTGTGTCAGTAGTGACAGTAGATGCTCGGTTCTTGTCAAAAAGCTTGTAAAGCACCGAGGGTCGTATAAGCCCACCATGAGATACATCGTTGCGCAGAGCCGATTTGTTAAGTCCTGCATCATCCAAATATTTTAATAATTTTCTTGAAAAGACTATTGCCATGCAGTAACACCTCCTTTACACTCATTATAAATGAAGCGAAAAATATTGTCAATAGGCAAAATGTACAAACTGTTGTACATCTATTCGGTCATTATGTATATTGACATTTTGTACTACAAGTTGTACAATATAGATGTAATGATGTACGACTTGCAGTACATCACGCCTTGAATTGTACACTATGCAATACATTTCATACAAAATCATGTACAGCATGATAAACACGGTTATCTCTCGATTTTCAAACAATTTGAGTCGTTATAGAAATAATAAGGAGATGTTCATATGAAAAATTTACATCAGTTCACAGAGACCATGAAGAGATATAAGGCTTCCATGCCTGAAGTGGTATTCCCTATAGCTTATAGTGATTGGATGCAACTTCCGAAAGAAATGAAAGCCCCTGCATTATTTGTATCTTTCTTCGATACCATAACATTTGCGGTACTCAAATTTCAGAATGTGGCAATATCAGAAGAAGATATAATATCTGCCATTAACTATAATCTTGTAATCAGGTTAGTGCCTGCAATCGAGGGGCATCCTAAGAAATACACAAATGCTTACATTCGTAAATCTATCAATAATACAATTATAGACTATGAGCGTATACAGTCGGATAAGGAACATCGTGATAACGATATATCGAACATTCAATATAATGAGAATAATCAAGAAATTGATCTATTTGAAATGTTATACGACAACACAAATGATGATTTCAAAGAACACGCTTTAGATGACGTATATCGCTTAATAACTGGCAGAACGGACAATTTAGATGAGGACATCAAAGCTGTAGTAAACGCCATCATCAAATCTAAAAATATACCTAAGAATGTTAAAAGTAAACTTCCTGTGATATACAAGTTACTCCGTAAAGCATTAGCAGAGCCTGCTTCTTATTTCTCTGATATTCATTTGGATTGTAAGACGTTTGAAGATGTGATCAACTGTGAGGACCTTATCGATAGTGCAGTTGTTCTTATGTGTGATGGTACAAAGGCTGTATACCTCGGAGAAAAGATCATCAAGCGTATAGGTGTTATTGACTATGTATTCATGGGTGCTACTCGGGATTATATCGTTCCTAATACCGTAGCCAAAGGGTTGACAGTTGTAAGTGTTGAGGCTATCGATTGATAGTCTCAAGATTTTCAAACATTTTGAGTCGTTAATGTATACAGGCAAGTCCATCATATATAAGCATAAATCTTAAAAAAAAATAATGTGTAAATTTACACATTATCAAGCAAAATTATGTGTAAATTCACGCATTTTTCTCGATTTATGACTTTAGTGTGATAAAATTTTGTTTTGTGTAAATTCACGCATTTTTCAAGCCAATAATGTGTAAATTCACGCAAAAAGCCCCCTATATATAATACTAATATATTACTAATATAAAACTAAAATATATAAAACTAACAATACTAAGCATCCGTCATATTTAATTTTTTTGGGTGATTTTTACTGAGATGGTGCCGTAGGCAGCTATCGCATACCTCTCCCCCTACCCCCTCTCCGTGAGGTAATCGAAAGGAGTTTAATCATGAAAAATGACCGCCCACCCAGAATATCACATATCTCGAAGCAATATGATGCGCAAAATGAGCGACTTATGCAGGTGCTGACCAGTCCACATAAGTTACAGAGGGATTCTGTAGACCAGGTATGGGATATTTATCGTAAGCTGTTAGCGATACAGAGTGAAATCAAACAGCATCTCGGTACACCGCCATCGGATATATTGGAGCAACAAGATACCTCTGTGCTGATCTCAGCGCAGGAGTACAAAGCGTTATTGGATAAGGAGAGATAATTATGAGTAAAAAATCTGACTACACCCCAAGACTACCGCTTATACAGAAGCAAATAGATTTTCAAGCTGATAGGTTGCAACAGCTATTTGAGCAGTCAGACAAATTACAAGCTAAAACAATAGACAAAGCATGGGATGTATATCGTAAGCTCATTGAGATGCAGAACATAATCAAGCAGTATTGTGGTACACCACCCTCAGATATATTAGAGTTACAGGATACTCCTGTGACTATCTCAGGACATGAATACAACATACTACTTCGTACCGCAGAAAGTAGCTTACAGACTGCATCTATGCAGAGTAGTTGTTCTGAGGAGATCACTGAGCGCATAGTAGAGAGGCGTATCCACCGTAATAATACGGCTTCAGTAGAACAGACTACTATGCATACATCGGCTACAGAGGTTGAAATTTCTGATGTAGAATACCAAAAGGGTTTCAAGAAAGAGTATATCCGACTGTTAGAACGTATGAGGAAGCACAGATATAACTCCACTATGGTGGTGACGTTGGTTGATTTGATTTATCGTTGGTTCACCACTCGATTTAAACCGAGGAGTGCGTGTCCTGATGGATTTAAGAATTATACTTACGGAATTAATCAGATTTCGCAGGGGATATATGCTATAGTGTTATCCTATGCAGATCATGTAACGCATGGCACACAGGATGGGTATATAGCAGACTTTAATGCGTGGTTGGATAAGCTATACGTCGATCCTGAAGTTACTAATAAGCATACATTACCTTTGAGTACTAAAGATTATATGTATCCGAATGATAATACACCCGTACATACTCAAACACTTATCCTGTGGAATGCCATAATTGCCCCATTCCGCAAAGATATAAGAAATATATTTAATACCTACAAGGAGGGGTTGGATATAGATTTTATGGATGACTTAGTTTGGGGTACAGACCATAGTGATATGATAGACTCAGCAGATTGTTTATCTCCTGACGGTAGTATTCCTGATGGTATTATGGCAAGATATTCCTTAGATTAAAGGAGGTGATGTTAAGTTGTATTTTACTGAAATTACAGATAAGCTTAAATATCCGACTAAGCACCGTCAGCGGCTTATCAAGGAGCATAGTAAGATCATAAGCTATGCCGTTGAACACTACTCTAAGTCGAAGAGGTTTCATAAAACAATAGTCAATGCGCTCAATACCGTATCTTATATAGCGTTGAACGGAGATACTATCCCAAAGATAGATTATTCATCGCCTGAGCCTTTTGCTGATTTTAAGCAACTGTCGAATACTGATATTATAGGGGTTTTGGGCGATATATACTTAGATGCTGATAGTATCGAATGGAATATTACTCCAAAGCAGGAGACACCAACTGAGCGTAAGAGTGCACAACGCATCAAGGAGAATATCAAGCTTGTA
>Ga0326514_10000828_pt1 | contig 20514 bp, 25 predicted proteins | sample 3_2548_0518_D_FD_203653 | JGI IMG/M metagenome (GOLD analysis project Ga0326514, IMG submission 203653) | Bovine rumen microbial communities from UC Davis, California, United States - 3_2548_0518 | ecosystem: Host-associated > Mammals > Digestive system > Stomach > Rumen | place: USA... | reverse complement strand
CGTAAGATTAGAAGAAACAATAAAAAGATTATTTGAAGATATACATGGATTACCAAAAAGATATATAAAAATAGATAATAAAAATACAATTATTGATCAAGCAGAAATTCAATATATAAAAAGAGATGGTATGAAACTAGTTTTCCACACTCCTTCTCGTGATTATGACACATACAGTTCATTTAATAAATTTCAAGATAGACTACCAGATAACTATTATAGATGTCATAAATCTTGTGTTGCTAATCTTGACCAAATTAAAGATGTTGAACCAGTATCTGGAATTATAACTTTTAGAGATGGCTCTACATGTGACATTGGTCCAAAATATAAAAATGATTTTATGGAGGTATTAAAAGATTATGGAAATTTTGAATAATATTTGGGTGGCTTTGACTACTCCAAATGAAAGTTTAACTAATACTATAATTGTATTTTTAGGTATATTTGAAAATTTTTTAGGTATGTTTTTATTTTTGGAAATTTTCAAAATTAAATGTAATAAAAAACAAAAAATAACATTTGTAATGGCAATTACTTTAATTAGTACATTATCTTTACTTTTTGTTCCTAGACCTTTTAATGTTTTTATAAATTATATTGTGTATGTTATATTAATCTTATACATTTTCAAATTATCAATATTGAAAAGTATTTTGGCAACTTTTTTATCTTCTGTAATATTAGGATTAATTGGAACATTATTATCTAATCCATACCTAACTTTGTTAAATATATCTCCAGAAGAAATGTTCCAAACGCCAATATACGAATTAGGCTTTATGTTGACTACTTATGTGTTTGTAGCTTTTGTAATTTTAATTATTAAGTATAGAAATTTCACTCTTAATTTACTTGAAGATATAGACACAAAAACTAGAATTGCTATTTTTATAAGTGTATTTTTAGGATTTATATCTTTAATAACTCAATGTTTAATTACCGCATATTATATAAATTCTCTACCTTTATTAATAAGCTTTTTAAGTTTTATATCTTTAATTGCATATTTCTGCATCAGTATTTATACTTTAACTAGAATTATGAAACTAACCTTAACTACCAGAAAATTAGAAAGTGCTGAAGCATATAACAATTCTTTACGTATTTTACATGACAATGTTAGAGGATTTAAACATGATTTTGATAATATTGTTACAACTATTGGTGGATATATCAAAACTGAAGACATAGAAGGTTTAAAAAAGTACTATTTAGAATTAGAAGATGATTGTCAAAGAGTAAACAACTTATATATACTAAACCCTGAGGTTGTTAATAATGATGGCATATATAATTTGTTAACTACGAAATATAATGAAGCAGATTCTAAAGATATAAAAGTTAATTTAACATTTTTATTAGACTTAGGAAATCTACATATGAAAATTTATGAATTTGCTAGAATTTTAGGAATATTACTTGATAATGCAATTGAGGCAAGTTCAGAATGTGAAGAAAAAATAATCAATTTAAGTTTTAGAAATGATAATAAAAATTCAAGAGAGTTAATTACAATAGAAAATACATATAACAACAAAAATGTGGATATAGAAAAAATCTTTGAAAAGGGTATATCTGGAAAAGAAAATCATACAGGCCTTGGTTTATGGGAAGTAAGAAAAATAATAAAGAAAAATAATAATATTAATTTACATACATCTAAAACCAATAAATATTTTACTCAAACATTAGAAATCTATTATTAATATCTAAAATTAAAGAAAGTAGTTAATTCTACTTTCTTTTTTAGGATTGTATTTATATAACTTTTAAGTTACACATTGGTAAAAATATATATATTTCGAACTACTTCTACCAATGCAATTTTAATTAGTCTTTTTTTATCATGCTAGCTGGCATTTTTGGTTGATGAAATACCCAAAAAGTTAAGCAAGCTGTATTTGTTGCTTTAGCATATTTTTCTGCTGTTTTTGCTAAAAATTTTAACATAACAATCTCCTCCTTAGTAAAATATTTTAATAAAAATTATACCGGTATATATTTTCTATTAAACTGTTTCAGTTGAAGTATTACCATATACTTCATATCCATATTTATTATTAGTTATCTTATATACAAATTTAGTTATTGTTATAGTTTGAAATAAATTAGCTAATATTAAAATATTAGAAATCATATTATTTTGAACAATTGCTGCTACTAATAAAGCAATTGAAAATGATATATATGAAACTATTCGTTTCTTTTTCCTTATTTTTTCTTGCAATATCGGAACACTTTCTGTATCTGCTGGTGCATATAACTTAATCATAATAATTCCAAATATCCATACTAATCCAACAACAATGTATTTTACTATTTGTGACATTACAATATATTTAGATATAAACGGAATTATGCAATAAAAAGCACAAGTAAAATTTAAACAACCAATATGTGTTTTTAAATGAACTCCTCCTGATGCTCCTTTGTATATGAACAAAGCAACAAATGTAAATAATGACCATTCAAATATTCCTAATATATATGCAACAAAAAGCATAATAAATGTCTTTGGAATTTCTCCAATTAAGTTTTGTAATCCATAATTTATTACTTCTGCCTTTTCATCATCAATGTCTGGCATTTCTTTTCTTATCTTTTGTGTTAAAAAGGCACAGATTTTATCGATCATTTCTCTCACCTCTTTTATGATGAGATTTTATCATTTGAATTTAAAATCATTGTTTTTCCTTTATAAGAAGTACTTTTATTTTTATAAAAAAATGTTTTTCGTTTTTCGTAAAATATTATCTGTTTTTGTAAAAAGAGGTCAAAAAAAAGAATTACCTTTTTAGATAATTCTTCACCTTTAACTTATTTTATTAAATTATAAAATTCATTTTTCTTTTCGTTTTCATTAAATATTCCTGTAAATTTAGCTGTGACCGTTTTTGCATTTTGTTTTTTTACACCTCTTGCTATCATGCACATATGTCTAGCTTCAATATACACTGCAACATCTTCTGTTTCTAGATTTTCCTGTATATCTTTTAGAATTTGCTCTGTCATTCTTTCTTGTACCTGTAATCTTTTTGCATATTTTTCAACTATTCTTGCTAATTTGCTTATTCCAATAATTTTTCCATTTGGTATGTATGCTATATGTACTTTTCCATAAAAAGGTAATAAATGGTGTTCACACATTGAATTAAATTCTATATCTTTTAATAAAACTATATCTTTATAATTTGTTTCCTCAAAAATTGTATACTTTAAATCTGGTGCTTCTAATAATTCTTCATACATATTTGCTACCCTTTTAGGTGTATTAATTAGTCCTTCTCTTTCTGGATTTTCTCCTAATGCTGTTAATAAATTATATACTGCATGTTCTACTTTTTCTCTATCCATAATATATCTCAATCCTTCCTTAAATCACAAATCAGCTGAAAAAAAATTGTATTCTCGTTTTTACTTTACAAATAATTAAATAGAAATACAGAGCTATTTCCTTTGCTCTGTATCTTTGGTACCTTTGACGTTGTTATCTACAACTCTTAGGCTCTCGTGACGATTGATATAAAATCAATCAATTACTTATATATAATTTAGCATAAAATATAATATTGTGCAATAGCTTATTCAAATGTTGGATAATTTCCTACATTATATTTCCATCTACACAATGAAACAAAATTTGTATCATTTTTATGTTCTTCATTATATGTATTTACATATGTATTTAATTCATTTACAAATTCTTGGCTTTGCATATATTCTTGTGTACAAATTTTTGTATCATGTATCTTGTTGTTATTAATAAAATTCAAAATAATTTCAACATTATCAATACAATAACATTTTTCATCATCCAGCCCATTTGAATGCCAAGAATATCCTAATATTCCTGCCGGCTTCTCCTGTGATGTGTTAACAATTATTCCTACATTATAGCTATTTTTAACTGAAATTGGACTATTCCCATTTAACCCTCCGTGCGTGCTCGCTGCCTTCAATAGTTCCTAAATTATAACAATTTATTATTTTTTTTCCACTGCTACCACTTATTCCTCCTGCATATTTTCCTTTTACATTCCCTAAATTAGATGAATTATAAAATTCTGGTTCTGTACTACCGATACAAGTTCCCATCAAGCCACCAGAAGCTGTTCCACTTTCAATATTTCCAAAGTTATAACAATTATTTATTCTCAGTGTTGTATTTGTTCCTCCATAACCTATAATTCCTCCAGCTCCAACGCTATAGTATGGGGTTCCTGATTGAGTTGTAAAAATAGTTGCTTTATTATAACAATTATTTATTTGTAAATTAGAACCACTTGCTGCAATCCCTCCAACACATCCTGTTGTCTTTATTCTTCCTGTCACTCCTAAATTTTTAATAATTGCAGAATTTGCAGTTCCAAACAAACCTGCTCCACCTATTTTATCTTCATATATATTTCTTATTTCATTATTTTGGCCGTCAAATGTACTTGAAAAATCAGATATTGGCTTGAATCCAATTCCTGTTGTAAGTTCTGTTATCAATTCTTCTATCTTTCCATTTTCATTTATATCTGTTGTTTTTACTTTTGCATTTTTATATGATGCTGTAGAATTAAAATCTAGTGTTTTTTCTAATTTTATGCATTTGTTTTTATAGGTATTTGAATTATTTGTCCATGTCACTAAATCCTCTATACATGTTATCCTATATGCTGTATCTTCTGTTGTTCCATTGTATTGTCCACCTTTACTTAAATCTCCTGCATATTCTATATTAGATTCTTCTACTTTATTTCCATCACTTACTTTTCCATCTTTCTCTACTAAATATTCAATATTATTTACTGATATTAAGAATCCTTCTCCAACAGGTAATAATTCATAATTTTCTTCACCAAATTCACTTTTCAATTCATTATCTAATACTGTTCTATCTAATAAACTCATATTCTTCATTCTAGCATTAGTTACTGCCAACATTATTTTTTCTTTTATTTCCCCTTCCGAGTATTTATCTACTGCTGTTTTTGATTTAGTTAATAATCCATTATCTCCTGTTAATGTGGCTATTGTTACTCCGTGCTAAAATAAGTAATACAATTATAGTTACAACAAGTGCCACAAGGGTTATACCTTTCGTATCGTTTGCTTTTGTTTTTAAATTAAAATTTTTCATAAGTTTCTATCTCCTTTTTTAAATAATAAAAAGACTACTTTTGCACATACATTTTTGATACTACAAAAATGCATATGGAAAAATAGCCTTATGCTTATATAAATGATTTATTAAATTAAAGATTACGATATATATATATATATATACTCTATCAAGGGTTTTAAGCATTTTTTATACCTCTATCTTCTTTTTCTTTAATTTTCATTTATATTATTATAACATTCTACTATTTTTCTTGCAACTTTTTTATATCATTATTAAAGATGTTTGTTAATATCACTTTTAAAGATAATATAAAATATTTTTGGGAGTGATAATATTGTTAAGGGGAAAAGAATTAAGAGAAGATAACGATATAAAGCAAAAAGAAATATCTAAATTACTTGGAATACAACAAAATAGCTATTCACAAATTGAAAACGAAAAAAATACAATTCAAGTAGATCATTTAATAAAATTAGCAAAATTTTATAATACATCAACAGATTATATTCTAGGTTTAACTGATGAAATTAAGCCATATCCTAATAAAAAGAAATAAAATTTTTTTGAATTGAATTTGACAAATGATAAATTATATGATATTATATATTTACAAAATAAATGAACATTTAGTCGCAATTGTTCAATTAGTTGTATGTGTAAACGCGAATGCACATACTTTTTTTATGCCTAAAAATAGAGCAGACCGCGAAATCCACTCTACCGACTATGTATTGCTACTCTCTAGTCTTAACATTGTTGTTATTTTGCACCTGTTGTTCTTTTTCCTGTTGTAATATAAAGTTTTTTTCCCTTTCTGCAATTAATTCTTCTACCAAATGCAAAATTAGGTCGCAATTATTCAAATTAGTCACTCCTTTCCGCCCTTTAGAAAGGGCTAGCCTTTCGTAGCGTAAGGTTGATAATATTTTACAATGTTTTTCTTTATTTTACAAGCGAACATTCAATATTTTTTACTTATTTTTCCAGATTTAAACTTTTTATTAAATTCAGAATATATACTTTATATAAAAAATGAACCTGTTCTAAAAATTCGAACAGATTCATAGTTGGTAGCGAAGATGTGATTCGAACACATGACCCTTCGGGTATGAACCGAATGCTCTAGCCAACTGAGCTACTTCGCCATATTTAATTAACGATATCTATTATAAATGTAGTTTTCCCTTTTGTCAAGACAAAAATACAAGAAATTTGAATTTCTTGTATTTTATTCATTTTAATGTTCTTGTTCATAACCATTATTTTCTTGAATATTTTCTTGGTTTTTATTTATCTCAACTGCTTCTACTTCTGTTTTCTCTTTTTTAACTACAGTAGTTTTAGACTCTTTTTTTCTCTTTCTATCTTTATGTTCTAACATTTTTTCTAAATTAGCTATTGCTTTTTCATCTATAATATCAGCATTGGCTTTTTTCCAATCTTGATAGCCTTTATCATTATTACTTTCATTTTCTATCTCTTCATCTGAAACAAAAAAACCTCTGATTGTTGCTAGCCAAGCTGTCGTACTACTTTCTCTAACCTTTGTCATATATAACCTTAAAGTTTCCTTTAAGTTTTCACCTCTCTTATTATTAATTAAACAATACAATTTTATTTTAGCATAAAAAGGAAGAAAAATCAAGTATTTTTACAACTTTTGTAAACTACCTGATTTTTCCTTATTTTAATTTTTTATCTTACATATTCATTTAATGGTCTTATTTTGTAATATAAATCTCCCATCTCTTCTGTTGGCACATATCCTGATTTTGAATTTATAACATCTGGAATTCTATTAACAACACTTCCACAAGTAAGCTCAACTGTTGCTGGTCTATTTATAATTAAAGTTGTTTCTGGTTCTCCAATTACTGTCCACTCATTTTTATCAAAATCATCTTTTGAATATACTTTTCCTATACATTCACTTTCAATTGTTATTCCTTCTTCAGTCTCAGTAGTAACAACTGCACTCATTCCTGTTGCATCTCCTGCTTTTACAGTCATTCCTAATGTAGAAGAATAAATATCTTCATTATGAGTTTGTGGAATTGTTTTTTGTGTTTGTGATTTTACTGTTAAACCTAATTTGTCACATAACCATCCATTTACATTCCACATATAAGATGGTAAATATTCTCCTTTATTTATCAATTCTTGTCTTTCTTCATTTGATATTTTATCTACTGAAGCTACTTGTTTATCAAACTTTTCTAATGTTAAACCTGCTCCATGTGCTTCTGCTAAGGCAATTCCATAATCCTCTACATTATAACTTGAACTTCCCTTTATTTTCTTAATTGTTTGAGTAGAACCTGCTATAGATGATATTAATTGTCCCCAATAGATATCTTGATATCCGCTTCCAGTAATTGTACATCCATTTTTCTTTGCTAATTCATCAATCTTCTTTGTTACTTCAGGATTAGAATTCATTGGATAAAATGCTTCTTCACAAGTTGTAATAGCATTTATTCCAAGTTTTGCACATAACATTAAACTTTCTTCTACATCTTTAATTAGACTCATTGTAGTTATTATTGCAATATCAGGCTTTGTTTCTTTCATCATATTTTCTGCGTCTTGAACAGATACAACTTTTATCCCTTTATTCTCTGTTCCCATTATTTCTCCAATGTCTTTTCCTATAACATTAGGATTTGCATCTACTGCACCTACAATCTCTCCACCTTTTTCATATACATATCTCATTGTGTATACACTCATTTTTCCAGTTCCATATTGAACCACCTTAACTTTTCTATCCATCAAAAACACTCCTTTCAATTTATCTAAATTATTAACATTTTTTATGTTTTTATACATTATATACTTTCTACAATTTTCGACAAAAGAGAACAAATAGGAACGCCAACAAATTATAGTATGATATTTCAAATTACAAATTCAAATTATCTCAAACTATAAACGTAAGTGCGTTCCGTAAATTTGTTCAGAGCGAAATTTTATTAAAATTTCTGTGAAATAACATACGCGAAGCGTGTTTAATACAATAGAAAAAATATATTTTTCTATTGTATTAAACATTTTAAACCTGTCCCTCTTGTTCCAAAAATCCTTTTAATACATTGGCAAATCTTTTACATGCAAATGGTAGGTTTTCTTCAAATGTTTTTTCGTTTTTACCATTTGGACTGTCTGATATACTTCTTATGACAGCAAATGGTAATTCATTTAAATATGCTACTTGTGCTATTGCTCCGCATTCCATGTCTACAACATCTGCATCAAATTTTGCACGTATTTTATCTTTCATTGATATATCTGTACAAAATATATCTCCTGTTGCAACTACACCTAATTTTACTTTATATTTTTTTTCATCTAAATTTTTAATTGAATTTTGTAGTCTTAGATTTAGGTTACTATCACATTTAACATTATCTCCAACACCTGGTATATATCCTTTACTATGTCTAAATGCAGTAAAGTCGAAATCATGTTGAACTGTATGCTTACCAATTACAACATCACCTATATCTAAATCATCATTTATACTGCCAGATACACCTACATTCATAACATATTCCACATCAAAATTGTCTATTAACTTTTGTGTAGCTCTTGATGCATTTACTTTTCCAATCCCGCAATGTACTAAAAAACATTTACACTTTCCTATTTTTCCGATTTTAAACATTGTTTTTCCAATTTCTTTTTCTTCTAAATTATCTAATATTTTTTCTACCGCTTCTAATTCTTGCTGCATAGCTACTACTATTCCTATATTCATTATGCTCATCCCTTCTATTTCTCCATTTTTATATAATCTTCTTTTGTCATCAAATAACTTTTTATCATCCCATTTATCCCTTCTACCTTAAAAATCTTTTCTAATTTAAAATTACTTTTTTCCAGTACTTTACTTGATGCTAAATTTTTTTCCATAACAAATCCTCTAAAATTTCCCGTTCTTATTTCTTCAAAAGCATATTCTATCATATATTTTAAAACTTCTGTATAAATACCTTTGTTCCAAAATTTTTTATTTAAATATACTGTAAATTCAAAACAATCTTCATCAAATATATCCAATTTTATTAAAAAAACACCTATAAATTCCTCTGTTTTTTTATCTATTATAGCAAATGGGTATTTATTTCCGTTTTCAAAACCGTTCAAATATTCTTGTATCATTTTTCTTGTGTCTTCGATACTTTTATGAATTGTCATATTTAAATTTTCTATTACATCCTCATCACTTAAAATATCATATACATTTTTTTCATCCTTTATATTTACTTTTCTTAGAATACACCTATCCGTCTCTATTTCTTTCATATTCTTCCTCACCTCTAGCCCAATTATATATTAAAGAATCTTTTTATTCAAGTACTTTATTTTTATAATTTATACAAATTTTTTATTAATACTTGCCACATTTTAATTTTTAGTATAATATAATAACAGTAAATTGAAAGAGATGCAAAATGATAACAAAAGAAAGGAGTAATTTATAATTAAATAAGCGCCTGGACATTTTTTATTCATTCCAAATGTATATAATGTTGACGAGGTCTAGAGTTATCGAAAAATTCGGCGGATGCTCTAGTGGCTTTAACTTAAGGTCATAATATTGATAAAAAAATCAATAGTAATATTGTAACAAAAATCAATATAATTAAGTTTTATTTTGCGTGCTTTCAATTCCAATATCAAATTTTAAGGAGGATTACTATGTGTGGAATTGTAGGTTACATAGGAACAAAAAAAGCAAGTCCTATTCTTATTAATGGACTTTTAAGATTGGAATATAGAGGCTATGACTCAGCTGGTATTTCAACAATTGAAAATAGCGGTCTTTCTGTTATGAAAGATAAAGGAAGAGTTAAAAATTTATATAATTTAGATGGTATTAATGATTTAGAAGGAACCATCGGTATAGCTCATACTAGATGGGCAACTCATGGAAAACCTTCTAAAGAAAATTCACATCCTCATATGGATAATTCTAAAACTTTTAGCGTTGTTCATAATGGTATAATTGAAAACTATAATGAATTAAGAGATTTCTTAACTAAAAATGGATATACTTTTTATTCCCAAACAGATACAGAAATTGTTCCAAATTTAATTCATTATTATTATAACAAAACAGAAGGAAATGATATAACGAAATTATTGAAATCTATTCAAAGTGCATGTTTAGATTTAAAAGGAAGTTTTGCATTAGAAATAATTTGTAAAGATTTTCCTGATAATATGATTGTAGTTAGAAAAGATAGCCCTTTGGTTATTGGAAAAGGAGATAATGAAAATTATATTTCTTCAGATATACCTGCTATACTATCTTTTACACGAGAATTCTATCTTTTAGAAGATCTAGAATTTGTTTTATTATCAAGAACAAATGCAAAATTCTATGATAAAGATTTAAAACCAATTGATAAAAAAGTGCAAACCATTGAATGGAACGCATCAAGTGCTGAAAAAGATGGTTATGAAGATTTCATGTTAAAAGAAATTTATGAACAACCAACTGCAATCAGAGAAACAATTGGTGCAAAATTAAATGAAGGTTCTAAATGTGAATTTGAAGAACTAAACTTTACTAAAGAATATTTACAAAGTATAAATAAAATATATCTTGTTGCATGTGGTACAGCAATGCATGCGGGCTTAGCTGCAAAAAACATGTTAGAAAAAATTTGTAAAATACCAACAGAAGTTGATATCGCTTCAGAATTTAGATATAGAGATCCTATTGTTGATGATAAAACTTTATGTATTTTCATCTCTCAATCCGGAGAAACAGCAGATACTATAGCAGCATTAAAACTTTCTAAAGAAAAAGGAGCTAAAACATTAGCAATTAGTAATGTAATTGGAAGTTCTATTACAAGAGAAGCTGATTATTCTATATATACTCATGCAGGTCCAGAAATCGCAGTTGCATCAACTAAAGCATATACTTCTCAAGTAACACTTTTGGCACTTTTAACTATTTATTTTGCTGAAACATTAGAAATATCAAAAAAAGAAATTACTTCTTTAAAAGAAGATATTGCAAAATTACCTTCAAAAATTGAAGAGACATTAAAATGTTGCAATAAAGTAAAAGAATTTGGACATAGAATATACCAGGAAAAAGATGTATTTTTCCTTGGAAGAGGAATTGATGAAACTGTTGCAAAAGAATCTGCATTAAAATTAAAAGAAATTTCTTATATACATGCAGACAGTTACCCAGCAGGTGAATTAAAACATGGTCCAATTGCTCTAATTGAAAATGGTATTACTGTTATAAGTATTATGACAGATTCTAAATTAGTAGAAAAAACTGTAAGTAATATTCAAGAAGTAATTACTAGAGGTGCTAAAACATTAGTTGTTACTAATCAAGCTGTTGATGATAAAATGTTTGATACTGTTATCCATATACCAGAAACAAATACTTTTGTTTCACCTATTTTATCAGTAATCCCTCTTCAATTACTTGCATATTACATTTCTAAAGAAAAAGGATTAGATGTAGATAAACCAAGGAATTTGGCTAAGTCAGTTACAGTGGAATAAAAAATACTAAAAAGTCACTTTAAACTCTATAAAACCGAGTTATAAAGTGGCTTTTATATATATTATATTTTCGTTATCCTATTAATAATTTAACAATTATAAGGCATACCGCTCCTGGAAGTCCAAGCAGACCTACTAATACACTTGTAAAAATATTTAATCCAATATGAAATCCAAAATTTGCTCCAATTAAATTAATAATAAAAATTATTAATCCACCTAACACAGAGTTCAAAACTAACTTTAATATTTTCTTAATTGGAACAATAAAAATTCTTCCAAATATAAAAATAAAACATATACATGCTAAATAAGTAATTATATTGTTATCCATTTCTCTAACCCTTCCCTAAATCCAAATTGTTTGGAAAAGAATTGTGCTTTTGACAAGGTAAACAAATGAGAAGAATCCGAGGCGTACTATTTGTACGTCGCAAGCTGAGGCTGTTAAGGCTTTGCTTGTTACAGCCTCAGTTAGCAGTGCTGGATTTTCGAATGCAGTTTAACACAGTCAAAACGCAATTATTTTTCAAAGCCTCCAAAAATAATTTCTTATTACCATTAATATGTTTTATATTGGACAAATATTACTAACCAGCCTCTTCATTGTCTAGAAAAGAATATTTTTTATCATTTATCATATCAACCTTTATTCCTCTTGCCTTTGCAAGCTTAATTAAATAATCAAGTTTTGCTTGATTAGCTTTAATTTGATAAGTATAATAATCTACCAAATCATCTTTTGCAAATTCAAAATTCATATTATTGCATTTTAACTCTTCTCTAGTTTTTATAATTGTTCTTATTAACTCAATTTCCTTTTCAATTTCTGTTTTTTCTATTAACTTAGTTTCCCTAACATATTCTTCTTGCATACCTATCCCCTTTATTTTTTACTTTATTATATTCAAAATTTGGTAAAATTATGCGAAACCCCTTGTTTTTTTCTCGATTTTATAGGATAATATATATGTATGATTTTAATTTATGAAAGGGCTTTTTAAATGAAAATAATAGATAAATTTTTGAATTTTTTAAAAACAGATAGAAATACATTTGCAACTTACATACTTACATTAATAACAGTATATTTAGCAGTAGATAGAGTAGTTGAAATGTTACTTATGATATTTACAGGTGTATCTTTTTCTTACTGGGGACCACTACAATATACATTTGCATTAGCATGTCCTGTATTTGCATATTTGTTCTCAGGGCCTTCAAAGTTTGCAACATCTAAAGCAAAAAAAGTTACACTATTTTATATTTATGTTATAGGATTATATATAATAGCTATTTCAATGTTTACACAGTGGCTTAATATGGGAGTCTGGTTATTATTACTTTCAGTGCCAAATTACACTGAACTTATAACAGAATTTTCAGATTTAGTAACCCCTGCTATGATTAGTATTTCATTATATTTACCACTAGTTACTATCTTCCCTCTATTTAAATGGCTATTCTTTGGAGTTAATGATAGTAAAGATAAAGTTCGTTCTATTTGGGATTATGGTGGAATTAATCTATCTGATAAAAAAGCAGGTACTGGACCATATACAGCTGAAGTATATTTATGCTATGATGTAGAATCAGGAAAATCAATTACAATACCAGAAAATTCTAGATATCAATCATTATTTGTATGTGGTGGCTCTGGCTCAGGGAAAACTTCTCAAGTGTATGAACCTATGATAGCAAGAGATTTAGAAAGAAAGTTCTTTTATAAAGAAGTTTCAAAAGAAATGGGGTTTACTGCTTTAAAAACAAGAATAGCAACATTAAATGCCCCTTATGATAATGACTATTTAAATAAAAACTTTAATTTAAACATGCTTACCCCTACTGATGATAAAACTTCTATTTTTAAAGCATATATGAAAAAAATGATATTAAGTACATTTGGAAATGAAATAACATATAAAGATTTAGGATTAACATTAATGGCTCCAGATTATGAAGTGATTAGTCATATGACAGATGTATGTAATAATTTTGGAATTAGTTACAATTTAATAGATCCACAAAATCCTAATTCTATAGGATTAAATCCTTTTGTATATGATGATTCTTCTAAAATTGCTATAAGTATTTCATCTGTATTAAAAGCAATGTATAATACTTCTCATAGTGATGTAGATGAAGCATATAAAGAAGATATTGTAATGCAAGCAATTGAAAACTTAGCAATTCTTCTAAAAGAAATGTATCCAAGAATGAATGATGGTAAACTACCTAATATGGAAGATATGTTAAAAATGTTTACTAATTTTGAATTAATTGAAAAAATGTGTGAAATATTAGCACATAATGAAGAATTAAAAGAAAAATATAGTATACAATTAACATACTTTAGAAAGAACTTTTACCATAATGCTCCAGGAAAATCTAATATTGAAAAATATTTATATACAGTAATTAGCCAATTAGATAATTTACTTAGAATCCCTGGAATAAAAGGTATTTTATGTAATAGAATTAATAACTTGAATTTTGACGAAATGTTATCAAATGCAAATGTAACATTTATATGTACAAGACGCGGAGACTTAGGTGCTGCTGGGCACAAAGCATTTGGGCTATTTTTCCTAATTGCCATGCAAAATGCAGTATTAAGAAGACCTGGTATTGAAGACTCAAGAATACCTCATTTCTTATATATTGATGAATTTTCTGATTTCATTTGTAAAGATACAGAAGCAATGTTTACAATGTATAGAAAATATAAAGTTGGAAATATAATATCTGTACAAAGTTTACAACAACTTGAAACGTCTCACCTAAGGGAAAACTATAAAAATACAATTTTATCTAACTGTGCTAATAAAATTTATACAGGAAATGGTGTTGTAGATGAATTAGAATGGTGGTCTGATGAATTTGGAACAAGAAGAGAATGGGTTTATTCAAATTCTATGGATATGAGTAAAATGGAATATGATCCAAAATATGGCGGTGTTAAATTTGACTATGTTAAATTCTTTAAAGCTGGTAAGCTTCAAACTATGGCTGCAAAAAATTGCGCATTTAAAATTAAGGGATCAAATGGAAAACCTATTGTTGGTGAAGGTAGATTTGGATATTTGGAATCTAAATATAAAGAACCACATAAAACTAAATCTTTTGACTTTGGTAAATATTCAGATGGAGTTACAACCTACACCGAAGATGATGATTCTTCAAAAAAGAAATTTGACTATAAAAATATTGATTTCAAGGATGAAAGAGATGAAATTGACCCAATACAAACTGATACAACAGACTCAAAATATTTATTTAATAACTCTGATGCAATAGTTGTTAATTTGAAAAAGAAAAAACAATAACAATTGACTAACCGAAAAGGTGTCCTATCACAGGGCACCTTTTCACTTTTAATTCAATATAATTTTAAAAATTTATTCTTACTAATTGTAGAATTAAGCCTGATATTACTCCTATAGCATATAATAAAATTACAATTAAAATATTTTTTTTAATTCCTTTATTCATTTTAAATAACACTGCTAATCCTACTCCTGCATTAACTAACAATCCAGATATCATTGTAGTTGCAGTCACTATATTTTCTAAATATAGTTTTGTTAAGATAACAGAAGATGCACAGTTTGGTATAAGACCGATAATTCCTGCTAAGACAGGTCCAAGTACAGGATTTATTTCAATAAAGCTAGCTATCCTCTCTTCTCCTACAAAGTAAATTGCTATATTAATTAATAATGTAATAATTAATATAAAAATAAATATATTTATTGTATGTTTTAATGCTGATTTAACAATCCCATGGTCACAATGGCAATGTTCTTTTTCACATAAATCAACTATTTTTTCTTCTTCATCTTTATTTCTATTTTTTAATCTTAAACATAAATCGATTAAAATCCCTGCAATCATTCCTATTACTAATTTAATACCTAATATCTTTAAAATTGTAGTTACTGGAACTGCTTCAGATATAAATATAGGTAACATTTCATCTGATGTAGATAAATATACAGATATTAATGTTCCAAGTGTAATTACCCTTGCTGCATATAAATTAGTTGCAGATACTGAAAAACCACATTGTGGAAAAATTCCTAGTATACTTCCTATTATCGGTCCAAATTTTCCTGATTTCTTTATTGCCTCTTTAGATTTATCACTTGTTTTATGCTCTATATATTCCATAATTAAATATGTTATAAATAAAAATGGTAACAATTTTACACTATCTATCAAAGCATCCTCTATAACTTCAAACATTCTTCTTCTCCTTTACTTTCATTTTAATATAATAGCATATTTTTACATAAAAGTAAAGAGAAAGCTTAAAAAAACAACCTAAGGCTCAAAACCTTAAGTTGTTTATCTCATTCTTCTGCATTGATTTCCTTGCCCTATGCTATTATTTCCATTGTTATTGCAATTCCCATTATTTTCGTTGTTTTCATTATTATTCTCATCTATGTACTTAACAATAATGGCTGTTAGGAAACTTATGATAGTATATATTATTGTAGCTATTAATAAATTTAAGTCCCCTACTACAAATGTAACAATTAAAAATATTGAAAAAATTGTAGAAGCTACTAAAATATGGTTATCAATAATTTTTTGTAATGCTATAGAAAAAACAATTGTAGCAAGAGGTAAAGCAAAAAATATAAGCAATAAATTCATCATATTATATCTCTCCCATCTTTTTTACTTTATCTTATGCTATGTTATATTAATTGGTGATAAAACTTTTTGATACAGTATCAACAAATTACATTTCAATATTCTCTTTCTTAATTTAATCTTTTATTTATTCATATTCTACTTTAACTAAATATAATCCCTGTGGAGGTAGTGTCTTCCCTGCATTTTCTCTTTTTTGGGATTTTATTATTTCTTTTATTTTTTTTGGTTCTATCTTGCCAATTCCAACCTCGACTAATGTTCCAACAATAATTCTGACCATATTATATAAAAAACCATTTCCAGTTAATTCAATATAAATCCTATCGTTTGGCTTTTGTATTACATCTGCTTTATAAATAGTTCTAACACTACTCTTGCTACTTGTTCCACTAGCTTTAAATGCTTTAAAATCATGTTCTCCTTCAAAATATTTTATAGCTTCTTTCATTTTTTCTATATTTAATTTCATAGGAATATGTGTTTCCAGATTTCTATATATTGCTGTTCCATATTCAGAATTATTTATAATGTATCTATAAGTTTTTTTCTTACAAGTTAATCTACTGTGAAATTTTTCATCTACTTCTTCAGCAGATAATATTCTAATAGATTTTTTTAATTTTGTATTTAGAGCAATAGGAATTTTTTCAACTGGTATATTAGAATTTGTTTTAAAATTTGCAACCTGCCCTAATGCATGAACACCTCTATCAGTTCTTCCAGAAGCTGTTAAATCTACTTCTTCTCCTGTTATTTCTTCAATTGCTTTTTCTATTGTCCCTTGTATATTTAATTTATCAGGTTGTTTTTGCCAACCGATTAAATTCTTTTCCATCATATTCTATTACTAGTTTAATATTTCTCATTATTTTTCATTCCTTACATATTATTTAAGGCCGCAACATGCGACCTTATAACTTAATTACTAATCATTGTTATTTTCTTCTTTTAATTCTTGTTTTTCAGCTTTATCTTGTTTAATCTTTTTTCTAATCTCATTTATTCTATTTTTTCTTTCTTTTTTCTCTGTTGCAAATCTTTTAGTTACTATATTACTAATTAATATTTTCTTTAATACATCTTCTCTAACATCTGCAATTAATGTTCCATCTTTTGCAACAGATATTTTACCAGTTTCTTCTGAAACAATTACAACAATACTATCAGATTGTGTTGATATTCCAAGTGCCGCTCTATGTCTTGTACCTAAATCCTTTGATATATCTTTATCATCAGCAAGCGGTAATACACATGCTGCAGATGCTATTTTGTTTCCAGAGATTACAACTGCTCCATCATGTAAAGGTGTATTTGGTTCAAATATGTTTACCAACAATTGTGGTGAAACTTCCGCCCCCATTGGTATGCCTGTTGCTATAATATCTTGAATTTTAATGTCTCTTTCCATTACTATTAATGCACCAGTTTTTGTTTTTGCAAGTTCTGTTGCCGCTATAACAACTTTATAAATATCTTCTTTAGTTTTAGTTGCTAAATCCTTATCAATTCCAAAGAATTGCGTGAATTTATTTGTTCCTAACTGCTCTAGAGCACGTCTTAATTCTGGTTGGAATATCACTATAATTGCAATAACTCCTAAATTCATTATACCTGTTAAAATCCAATTTAATATTTTAAGATTTAACAAACCACTAATCCATGTAGCAATTACAACAAAAGCTATTCCTTTAATAAGTTGCCATGCTCTTGAACCTCTAACTATTTTAAAGAAACTATATAATAAAAATATAACGATTGCTAAATCTATTATTAATGTAACTAATTCAAAAGGATTTGTTTGTAAAGACTTTATATATTCTACTATATTATCTTTATAAAAATTTTCCCAATTCATACCTAAATTAATTATCATATGTTTATTTCTCCTATTATCTTATTAATGCAAATCCTAATGTAGCCAGTGCACCTGCAACCATTAATAAAGCTAAAATCCCAGCTACTATTTTTACAAAAACTTGCCCTCTATCATAATTACGTTGATTTTCATTTTTTACTTTTTTATTTTTACCCATTTTTTATCATTCCTTTCATTATTTCCACTACTATTATAGCACATTTTATATATTTTTCAACAAATAAATTTAATTTACCACAAATTTCTTAGTAAAAGATCTTCTATGTATAGGAGTTAATCCATACTCTTTTATAGCTTGAATATGTTTAGCTGTTCCATATCCTTTATGCTGTACAAATCCATATTGTGGATAAACCTCATCCCACTCTCTCATTATTCTATCCCTAGTCACCTTTGCTAAAATTGATGCAGCTGCTATGTTATAGCATTTAGCATCTCCTTTTATAATAGGTTCATATGGAATTCCTCTTGTATTTATATGATTTAGCGCATCAATTATTATCAAATCTGGTTTTACATCTAAACCATCTACAACTTTAGTTACCCCCTCTTTAGTTGCATTTAATATATTAATATCATCTATTATATCTTGTCCAATTATTGCAACTGAATAACTAATTGCCTCTTCTATAATTAAATCATATAACTTTTCTCTCTTTTTTTCAGAAACTTTTTTTGAGTCATTTATACCTTCAATCATTGAGTCTTTTGGCATAATAACTCCTGCAACCACAACTGGACCTGCTAATGGTCCCCTTCCGGCTTCATCTATTCCACAAATATTATTAAAGCCTTTATTATATAAATCTTTTTCTATTTCTTTTATTTTAGTTAATCTTTCTAATTCTTTTTCTTTCATCTTATTCCTCTATTTGATCAATATCTGTTAATGAATATTTCCCATTAAATCCAAGTGTATTATATACTTCAACTGTCAAGTCTTTTTCATTAAATTCAATAACATAATATTCGCCATTTTCTAGCTCAATTTTATCTAATCCCCATTCACTATATGTATCTTTATTATCAGCTTTAGTTAAGACATAAAAATTATCTCCAGTAACATTTATTTTATTTTTAATTTCATTAGTAGCTACATCTAGTTTAGCTTTTTCTACATATATTTCATTTCTTACTTCTGATATTTTATTTGTATCTTCCGTTGATTTTCCAATTTTAAAGTTAGCCTCTTCAACATATTGTTTTGCTTTTGCTTGAATTAATAACATATTTGTTTTTAACCCTTCTAAATTTGCTTTTTTTATCATATTGCCTCCTGCACTTATAGAAATCCCTGCTATAATTAATAATATTATTATTGTTATTGTTAGTGCTACTAATGTAATTCCTTTGTTTTTCATAATTAAATCATCCTTTACTTTTTTCTCTGTCTCATTATATATTTAAAAATAAATTTTTTCAACACTTTTATAAAATCTACAAATTTTTTTCACAAAATGTTCACAAACCTATTGTATTATTTATGTAATTTGAGTTAAAATAATTTTAATATATATTTTTAGGAGGATACTATGGAAGAAAAAATTGAAGAAAAACAATCAAATTTTAAAACTGTTAAAAATCCAGGTAATGTAAAAACAGTTAAAGAAAAAAGGGAAAAAACATCTTTAGGTTTTGGGAGAGGTTTTTTAGTACCTTTTATAAGTGGAGTTCTTGGATGTTCAGTGGTAATTGGTACATGCTTTGGAGTGCCTTCCATTAGAGATTATTTGTTAGGCAATTCAAAAATGTCATCTAATAATACATCATCAAGCAATTTAAGTACAGGATATGTTAATCAAAACTCATTATCCAATTATTCAGATACATCTGTATTTGCTGCAAATAAAATATTACCATCTATTGTTGGTATAAAGGTAGAATATAATGTTAATTCAATGTTCTCTATGTTTGGTAGACAAGCACAAACTTCTACAGCAACGGCTACTGGTTCTGGAATAATAATTAGTGAAGATGGATATATTTTAACCAATAATCATATTGTTGCTACTACATCATCTGAATCATATTACGAAGTATCAGAAGCGACAAAAGTTACAGTTACATTATTTAATGATGAAACAGAATATGAAGCAAAAATTATTGGAAAAGACGAACAAACAGATTTAGCAGTTATAAAAATTGAAAAATCTGGTTTATCAAAGGCTGAATTTGCAGATTCAGATTCAATCAAAGTAGGAGAATTTGCTATGGCTGTTGGTAATCCATTAGGTATGCAAAGTAGTGTAACATGTGGTATTATAAGTGCTGTAAATAGAGAAGTTACTGATTCTGAAGGTAAGAAATTCACATTAAT
>Ga0326514_10000827_pt1 | contig 20516 bp, 22 predicted proteins | sample 3_2548_0518_D_FD_203653 | JGI IMG/M metagenome (GOLD analysis project Ga0326514, IMG submission 203653) | Bovine rumen microbial communities from UC Davis, California, United States - 3_2548_0518 | ecosystem: Host-associated > Mammals > Digestive system > Stomach > Rumen | place: USA... | reverse complement strand
CTGTCGGTTCCTCATCATCTTTTGAAATGTTGAGAATTTGTGTACGGCGCGCATCGCCAAATTTATTTGCTACATCACGCCACCCTTTAATGAGTTGAGCATTGAACTCACTTTCATTGTTAATTATATTATAGATGAATTCTCGTTCTTTTTCAAGTTTTGACTTTTCAGATTTTAACTTTTCGACTTCAAGGTGTGCAAGTCGAGAAAGTTTCATATCGAGAATTGCTTTTGTTTGAACTTCGTCAAGGACGTATTCATTCATCAGACGCTCGCGCGCCACCGACGTAGATTCGGATGTTTTGATAAGGCGGACTACGTTGTCGATGTCTTCAATTACTTTGAGAAGACCCTCGATTATGTGAAGACGGTCTTCAATTTTCTTGAGGTCAAATTCATAACCTCGTCTATATACCTCTTTTTCATGGTCGATATGTGCTTGAAGCATTTCTTTCCAAGTAAATACTTTTGGGAAACGTCCATTATCAAGCATTGTAAAATTGATTGAATAGTGAGATTGAAGTGAAGTGTTCTTATATAGATATTTTAAAACCTTATTTGGATTTGCTTTTTTAGCTAAATAGATTTTGATGAGAGGTGTCTTTCCAGTAAGGTCATTAAATCTGTCAACTCCCGGATTTTCTTCTCCATTGATAATGTCTTCAAGCTCACCGCAAATTGTATTTGTATAGACTCCATATGGTATCTCCGTTACTACAAAGCAATTTTCTTTTTTATCGAAATCAACTACACTACGCAGTTTGCAAGCAAAACCCGAACCCTTCTTCATTGAAGCCTTTACATCGGATTCGTTTAATAAGATGGCGCCGGTGGCAAAGTCAGGCGCGATGTAGATTTCTTCGAAGTCGCAGTCTGGATGGAGCAAAAGATGTTTGAGCGCCTTGTTCATTTCACACAAATTGTACTGTGGAATTGAGCAAGCTGCACCAACCGCAATTCCCATAGAACCATTACAAATATTATAATAACCTTTTGATGGCATTACTGAAGGATAGGTATCAGTGTCATCATAGTTAGCTCTCCAATCAGCGATAGTATCTTTGTTTATATCTGCAAATATTTGTTCTGTTAATTCTGAGAGTCTTGTTTCTGTATAACGTTGGTGCGCCCAATTCCCACTTTTCATTAAGTTTCCGCAGTTGCCGTGTATATCAACAAGTGGATAGCGCATAGCAAAAGGTTGGCCAGCGCGCATTAATACCCCAACCGCAGAAGAATCACCATGAATGTAAAAACGAGCAAGCGAACCAACCGCTTTTAAAGTTTTCTTATATGGTTTATTATGATAAAATTTATCGTCATAAAGTGCATATAAAATTTGACGTGCGGATGGCTTAATACCATCCCTCACATCTATTAGTGCGCGAGACTGTAAAACCGCTCCCGCATATTGAGTAAAAGACTCATTTATTATTTGATTTAAATCACTCATTTTATTCCCTTATTGTACTAAAATCAATATTATTCATTATAAATTCTTTTCTTGGTTCTACTTCTTCGCCCATTAGCTCATAAAGTAAATCAATAGCATTTGGTGTATACTCCATGACTTCTAATCTTTGACACTCTGAATTAAACATGGAAGCCTGTGCAGTTTCTGGGCTCATCTCTCCAAGTCCCTTATTACGAGTTAAGTCTCCCTTAACCTGTTTCTTCTTCTTAGCTTCTTCTAATTCACTGTCGGTAAAATAATAAGTTTCTTTACCTTTATTATTGGCTATATAAAGTGGGGCGCGAAGCCAGCATAGACGCCCTTCTTTTATAAATTCTGGTGCGAGATAAGTTAAAGCTGCCATTATTAAAAGACCAATATGATAACCGTCCGAATCAGCATCGGTGCATATACCAAGTTTACCATAACGAAGTTTAGATGCATTATATTTACCAGGTACAATATTCATTGCACTAAGTAGAAGTTTAATTTCCTCATTGTTGAAGATTTTTTCTTCTGAATTTGATAAACAATTAATTATTTTTCCACGTATTCCAAGCAATCCATACTTTGTATAATCACGTGCTTGAGCCATCGCGCCAAGGGCAGAATCTCCCTCACAGATTAGAAGCGTTGAGTTCTGTCCAAGAAACTCTGCATCTTTCAATTTATCCGAAGCAAAAACCTTTTTCTTCTGATTCTTTTCAATTTCCTTTGACGCTTCAAGGACTTGCTTGCGCGCCCTCTCTGCAGCACGTTCAGCTTTAAGTTCTTTTGTAAGTAACTCCACTATTTGGTCAAACTCATTTGGATACCGGCGCGCGAAGTCATCTAACATCTGCGTAGTACACCTTTGCGCCAATCCTCTTAGATTTGGATTTGTAATGCGGCTCTTTGTTTGCCCATCATAAATTGGGTCTTTAAGATTAACTGAACAGATATAAATCAATCCCGCGCGAGCTATATCTCCGCTTCCAATATCTTTAACTTTCTTTTTAAAGAAATTTGTAATTGAAGTTTTAATTCCTGTAATTGGTGTACCGCCATTCTCATTTTCTCCACCATTTGAAAAAAGATAAAATTGTTCTTTTCCAGTAGTCCAATTAAGAATAATTTCAATATCTACATCATCTTCTGTAGTTTGAAGATGAATTGGATGTTTATGGATACGATTTTTTACTTTTTTATCAGCAAAATCCATAAGTCCATTTTTACTTAAAAACTTTCTTTTTTCTTTTGTTTCTGCGTTTGTAACAATGAACTCTACATTTTTATTAAAATAAGAATACTCTTCTATTATATTACAAATTTCATCAAAATCAAATTTTATCGGCTCGGCGCTGAATACGTCTTGACTTGGCTTATATTCAATATACGTTCCATATGCACATCCTGGCGCCAGAGGTTTCTTTTGACATTTATCCCACTTAGGAACACCTTCATAAAACTCCATATACCATTCGGCGTTATCTCGATAACTTGATATTTTAAACCAGTCAGATGAACAACATGTCGCAGCACTACCTGTTCCATTAAGTCCTCGTGATTTACCTCCATATGCATTATCATCGAACTTGGCGCCGGAGTGGTTTTCAGTTAAAAGATTTATCATTACTTCATCTGAAAAATCATTCGGTCCATGTGGCATTCCGCGACCATAATCTCGACAACTTGCCCAATCTGTTCCTATTGTAATTTCTATTTTTGTTGCAGTTGGACAAACAAGTGCTTCATCTGTTGCATTATTTACTAATTCAAGAAGCCCCGCAATAACACCGGTATGGTCTGCGGAGCCGAGATAAATACCTATCCTTTTCCTTACACCCTCTCTGAAGGTGAGTTGTTCTATTGATTTGGCATTATAATCCATTAACTATCTCCTGTATTTCTTTTATATTATATAAATCATTCCAAGTAACTTGTGTTTTTGCTTTTTCTTTATAATATAAACGATATAATGGAATATTGTGTTGCTTACAATATTCTACTTTTTGTTTATCATGTTTAATTAAATCTTCACTATAGAAACCATTAGAAGAATAAGTATGTTGTTCTCCTTGAAATTCTATTAAACATACAAGTTTGTTTTGATTAAAAATAGCAAAATCAAATCGTAAAGCTAATTGGTCTTTTAAATCATCAAAAATATATTCTTGTTGAAATTTTATATTATGCTCTTTTAACAATTGGGCAATCTGAAATTCACCTTTTGAACGAATACATCCACAACTTGTAGTATCACCAAAGGCTAAATATTGATGTTGTACTTCACAACAATTACCGCAGTCACATAAACACTTATATAATCGACTGCGTTTTCCGTTTGGATGAGTAAGAAATCCTGATTCTTCTAATACTAAAAGCTTTCCAAATTTTTGTCCTACTAAGGAGCCTGCTCTCTCCATATTTGATTCGGCCGCGCGCCTACGCTGGTAGCAACCACAAGATTTAGTGTTACCATTACGAAGACTTTTGCCAAGAACGTCTATTTCATTACCACAAGAACAACGACAATGCCACATTGCTCTACCATTTTTGGTATTTTCTGCTCTATATAATACAGTTAATTCACCATACTGTTTACCGGTTTCATCTATGAAATTATGATTTGGCATGTTTATTACCTCCATTTATTTCTTCTATATATAAGTAGCAGGACTAAATGGATAGTCTACTAATTTATACCGGTAAACTATAGTGCCTCCTGTATTATATTTATATTATCTATTTTAGCCTTACAATGAATTGAAATTTCACATTGCATATTGTTTTCTTCTTCGTGAAGTTCAATTCCTTCAAAAGCCACTTCCAAACTAGTTGGTAACCAGATAGATAGTGTTTCGCCGTCTGTACCAACTATTTCTATTGACTGTACATCTTTATTACTTTGAATTATCTTCATTAATTTGTGTCCTCACGTTAATTGGTGCGACGTCTTCAGGATTGACGTTTGGTGGCACATACCTATGTGCAGGGCGCCAGCGCCATCCGTTTTTCCATACAAGGAAATAGGTTTGCTGAAGCGCATCGTAGTAGTCAACCGCAAGAATTGTTTCAACCTCACCCGTATCTATTCTTTTTGCTTTAAACATTAATTTACCTTTCGTATAATTTCAAACCTATCAACTCCGGGAATTACTGCAAGACCAAATTCAGCACAGTGAATTTGTCCGGCATCATCAATTAGGCGTACTGTACCTTCTTTTCCAGACATTAGTGGTTCTCCATCCATATCAATAATTCTAATTCTATCTCCAACCTTTACCATTATTCCTTCTCCATTTCTCTAAATTCAACCCTATTTGAAAGTTTTCCTGCACATCTATCACAAAATGGACTTATCCAACCTTTAGAAATTTTAGTGGCTGGGCGCCCACAACATATGCATGTACGATAGGAAAGTTCTTCATACTTATCAATTATGTCTTGAAGTTCGCGATAAATTGACGAAGGCGCGCCGTCACTGTATAGCCTTAACCCCCCGTATTTTTCTTTCACTTGGACAATACGATAATCATAAAGATATGTGCCTTTTATTAGAACTTTTCTAATTTCCTCGCACATCTGTTTTCCAAACGCCCGTCTCCATCCATATGGCATATCGTCAAGATAAGTATATGGATATTCTATTGGTTTATCAGTTTTCCAATTTCGTATTATAAGGAATGGATAACGTTTACAAATACGTTTATATTTCATTTTAATTTGTTTCTTTTTAATACGCTTGTTCATAAGTCCTCCCTACTGCGAAATAATGCCGCAGCATTGGTATATTATTAAGCATGTTTTGTTTATGAACTATTTCTTGTTCCATTTCAAGCAGCAATGAGTCAAATTGTTCTTCGGTTAATGGAATTTGAATTATTTCTCCTGTTGCTTTTGAAGTTACATCTAAATAGTATAGATTATATTTTTTTGAATAATGTACGTCCTCAAACCAAAAGTAATTATTGAGATTTAATTTAATGTGAAATTCTTCAAATGTAGGCATTTTAATTCTCCTTTCTACTTCTATATTATAATTATATCAGATTTTAATGAAAATTGCAAATTTAGAGGACAATAATTCCACTTATATGAGAAAGTATACTTAAGGAGGAGTATTATGGGTAAGAAACAGGTTATAGACTATGTGATGAATAGTCCGGCAAATACAAATAAAGCTGTTTTAGAAGGAATGTTGGATGGAATGGGTGGAGCAGATGTGCCTACACCTACTGTAGAGGACGCTGGTAAGGTTTTAGGAGTTAATGAAAATGGTAATTATGCACTTACTGAAGCAAGTGAAGGTGGTTATGAGTGCAACGAAGAAATCGAAATCATATTTGAGGATAGCATAACCACTACTGTTGAAGTTGAGGGCGATACATATGCGTCTGCAACGCTCAGTACGGAAAACACGGTAGACGGCAATGCCCGTGTTGCCGTCAACGGGGAAACATACTTAGTCACTTTCGTAGATGAGGCTTGTGGCGCACCTTATGACGACGAAACAGGTAGCTATGATTGGAGCGAATATCCGTTTGCAATAGCAGTTGGTGAGAATGGCTTTATCGCTACTCCGTCTGCGGGAACTTATCAAGTCAAAATTGAGTCGCTGAACTTGGATGTTGAAGTTACAAACTGCTTCAAAGAAGCGGTAAAGAAGTGCATAATCGCACCTATTATCGTGAAAATGACAACATCATATGGGACGATTAGCGAAGTATCTCATAGTGCAGACGAGATATACCAAGCTGTGAAAGCAGGTATCCCCGTCACAATATGGTGGAACCCATCAGGGAATCCCGGCGTATTCGACGCAATACTATATACCACGAGTTTCCAAAACGACGAGTTGGTGTTTAACTCCATACCATATAATGGCGGAGAATCCAAAGTACAGTACGGCGCATCCATACGCAATAATGGCGGAACATATGAATGGCAATTTAACGGCATTGTTGCGTAAGGCAAACTAATGACTTTCAGAGGTAACGCAAATGGAAGTAATGCATTTTAAGACACAGAAATCCAATTATAATGGAGGCAAATAAATGGATTACAAATCATTCGAATATATGAGAAAAACTCTTCCTAATGAATTCAACTGGTCTATACTTTACCAGTTATTCTCGGAAGATGAAATTGAGCTAACTGAAGAAGCTGAAAGCTATTTACGAACCACTCCGTGGAACACAAATATATCAATTTTTAAACAACTTCAAGGAATTGAAGATACACAGGAGGCCAACTTATGACAATACATGAAATTTTAGAATATATCGACCGTTCCCCATATAGTATCAATAAAACAATACTCAAGGGAATGATTGAGTCTTTAGACGTAGAAGGCGCTGGTGCTGTAGACGTACCGGAAACTCCGGCAATTGAGATGGATGAGCTGGTTGTAAAGAAGAATGGGGTGTTTAAGGCACCAGAAGGTAAGGCTTATAATAAGGTTATTGTTAATGTAAAGGAGAAGAAGAATGAGTAAGGAAGAGATTATTGATTATGTAATGAATTCTCCAGCTAATAGTAATGAAGCTGTGTTGAGAGGCATGTTAGATGATATAGGTGGTGTGAACGTGCCAACTCCTACAGTGGAAGACGCTGGCAAGATTTTAGAGGTTGGAGAGGATGGAAAATATGCGCTTAAGGAAGCAAGCCAAGGTGGCGGTAGTTCGGGCGATTTATCGCTATGGGTCATAAATGTTACAGGTGCACCAATCGTTGCGGACAAGACTTTTGAAGATATAACAAATGCGCTTGAGCAAGGCAAATATCCAATCGTCATATATAAAGCATTTGCAAATGCATCCCCAGAATATTTGCCGTTATATGGGCTTGAATCGGATTATTACTACATATTCTCGCATTCATACTACGAACCCGAAAATGAAGGCTCGGAGTATGTAGACCCACCTCACATAACGACTATAACTGTCTCAATTCGTAAGGACGGAACTGTGTCCGTAGAAAGTGGCATCGTAGAGCAAAAGGACAATTAACTTCAATAAACATATAAAGAAAAGAAAGAAATCAAATGGCTACAGCTTACAAGAAAGCACTTAAGTCCATCGTAGTTAAGACTATCGGTGGAACAACAATCTAGGTTATTTAGTTAAGGAGGAAAATATGGCAACTAAAGAAGAAGTAATTGATTATGTAATGACTACTCCGAATAATCCAAACAGGGCGGTTTTAGAAGGTATGTTAAATTCTATTGCTGAAGCAGGTGGGGGGGGCAGTCTTGTCATCAGATTGGATAATGAAGCATCAACTGCCGAAAAGGTGGTCTATGACAAAACTTGGCAAGAAGTCTACGATGCTCTGAAGAACGGCACTCGTGTAATTATACTTGCCGAAACAACACTCCCGCCGGGCATTGCGACCATTTCTATAACAACTGCAACCAACAATACAACGGGTACGGCTGCACCATATCAAGTTTATTCTGAATCTCGTAGCGGTTCAACGATTGCAATTGCTGACACGGCGGACGGCTATCTGTATGAATCTGTAAGCGGCGGTGGTACACACTAAAGCAAGGACATAAGAGGTAACAACTATGGAAGTAATGCACTTCAAGGTATAACCATTAGTTGATACAGACCCCACCACTCTTCGGAGTAAAATAATTAATCATAACTAAAAAGACGGGATTAACCCGTCTTTTTTTTATTGTCTATTCCCAACTTACAACTTTATTTTTCTTTTTCTTCTTTGGTGGCATCTTCGCCCAAAGCAAACAATCTCTTGCTCTTGTTGCCGCCACATAGCACAGGCGCGCTTCTTCATCGTTATAGGCTCTTATATTATATGAAAGAACACATTTATTCTCTAATCCCTTCGCGCTGTGTACAGTCAAAATTTTAACTGTATCTTCCTTCATCTTCTCTTCTATCTGTGAGTTGGTCAACTCTGCCTGCTTAAATGTATCCGTCGGTACATCAAGTTCTTTAAACAACTGCGTAAATAAATCTATATCTGCATTTGTTCTACAAAGTACAAACCAATCTCCCCAACTTGTATGGAGTCTCTCCTTTGTACGCACAAGTGAATGCGCCGCCTCTGAAGGCGTTAAATTGCCTTCGATAACCGAATACAGCGCGCGGCCGCTTCGTTCAGGAATTGAGTCATCCTCATAGTCTGGACCAAGTCGATAGAGAAACTTTTTTGCAAAATGGAGTATCTCTGGTAGATTACGATAGTTCTGCCTCATTCGGTAAACTGTTATACCAGGCTCATACATTTTATTAATAAGATATTGTGGGTCTGCACCGGACCAACCATAGATTGATTGCCGGTAGTCGAAGAAGTACATATAGTTGTCTGGATTAAGAAGTTCAAAGAATTTGAATTGAGCTTCTGTTGAGTCTTGACCTTCATCAAGTATCAAATGTGAGATATGTTTGATACAACTTTTGTTTTCTTCAATACGAGGAAACAAATCGTCAAATCGTTCTTGGTCAAGTATATCTCTTGTGTCGACGGCGCCGCCGCGAAGTAAGTAATTACAATAAGAATGAACAGTTCCAATGAACAAGCCATTTGGATAGCCAAGTCGCTCATACATAACTGAAGCTGCGTTATTCGTAAAAGTAATTGCCACAATTTCTGATGGGTCCACACCACTATCAAGTAGATATTTAAGTCGACCGATTAGTGTCTGTGTTTTTCCACTTGCTGCCGCGCTACAAACCAGTACGTGTGGTTTATCTGTAGTAATAATTTGTTTCTGCATTTCATTAAACTCTGTCATTTTTCCTCCTTACCCAAACAGTTCGAATGGGTCATTAAATTTATTTATTCTTATCTCCTGTAACGGAGTTAAGTCCATAGGTTTTTGAATCGTAGAAATCAATATAGTATGATTCTCTTTCTCTTAATTTATCTTTAGGTACAGCTTCTAAAAGTTCAAAAGTAAAATTTTCACAGCCATCAGAAGCCATAACTCGATGGAGTTGTGAAGAAGCTAAAGTTCCAACTCCTAAAGCAGACTTTACATGTTCTTGCCAACGCTTATCCACCGAAGTTGTTTGTCCAATATATATTTCATTGGTTTTAAGACGAGTTATTTTATAAACTCCACTTACATCACCATTTGGAAGTAAACGCTTACGCAATTCTGCTAAAGGCTTCTGATAATAACCAGACCAAATAACTTTGTTAATCGCTTCTGGATGTCGAAGGCGCGGAGCCACAGAACGAAGAATCTCTACATCATCCTTATCGTTTGGGTCAAGTTGAATTCGATAGAAGTCCTGTTGTTCTTCGACCTCGCGCTGTCTACGTATTTCCTCATTTATGGCCGCGCGTTTTGTGCGTTCTTCTTCCAACTCAGATTTAATTTGATGAATCTGCTCAAGCATTTCATTTTTATGTGCTTCCATAGCAGATAACTCTTCATTATAGAGCTTACCTCTAACTTCTCTATATTGTACAACACTTGCATCTATAAGCAAACGCTTACGTTTTTCGTATTCGGCGCCGGCGCTATCAATTTCACTAATCTTACCTTTCCTATATGTTTCTAAATCTTGATTAACTTCTTCGTAACGCTTTTCTTTTTCTTTCAAAGTTGACTCTAAATTGTGAAGTTTTAGTTCAACCTCGCGCCCTTTATGTTCATATTCTTTTTCTAAGGTGCTTTTCTTTAAAGCAATCTCTTTTTCATGGTGTTTAAGTTCATCTTGTAAAAACTTCTCTTGTCTGTTCCATTCCTCTTTGAAGTAATCTTTTAATTCCTCCTTTCGAGCTACTTCAATATCGTGTTTTGCTAATACAGTTTTCTTTAATGTTTTTGTGCGTTTATTTAATATAATGAATAATATGATAATTAAAATAATACAACAAAGAAGAAGGATTAATAAGTATTTTTCCATATTAATTCCTCCTTGTATATTATAATTATATCATATTGTTTATTTAAAAGTCAAAATATATGTATATAATAATAAAAAGTTTTTTTTGTTTTTTGTTTCGTTTTTTCGCTTCGCCCAATTATAGTATCTCAAAAATTTGCCCTCATGTCAAATTTTCGTTTGTCTCTATCATTTTTCCAGCGGTCACGAGCGCGAAATTTCTCGGTGAAAATTTGGTCTGCTGACGTGAGGTTGTCGAGTTCCCAATAGGGGATAACATAGATTGGAATTCCATTTGCGAGGCAATAACTTATCTTTCTGCGGTCGCGTTCTTGTGCTGCTATGAACTCGGCGCGGGTGCGATGGAATTTGCGAACCTGGGTGTAGTGTTGCATCCCCTGAACTTCTATTGCGCACGGGGTCGACCGGCCGCCCACAACGTAGAAATCAAAACGATAAAGCCCGTGTTTCAAATCTTTAAACCTCTTCTCTCTTTCAAATCTATATCCACCCTTCTTCAAAAGCTGAATAATTTTTTCTTCTCCTTTACTCATAACTCCACCTCCGTCTTATAAAAGTAGAGAAAACTTGATTCTTCTCTACTTATCAATGGAAGGACGGAATATGTCTATTGGGAGGGAAACGATTAATGACTTTACAAACTTTATGGACACTCTTACAGCAATATAGCTGGCAGATAGCTATTATAGTGCTGTTTTTAGGGTGTATAAAAATACCAACATATGAGATAAGGCTGTTACCTTATTTATTAAAAAAGGTTTTAAAAGAATTTGGTAACGCCATTAATGCGGATATTATCAAGCGTATTGAAGTACTTGAAGATGGTTTTTTAACATGCTCACAAGATATGAGAGATGAGTTGCGTGACCATATACAAAAAGTGGAACAAGAACGTGTAGACCGCGCTCGTTCTCGAATTTTACGTTTCAATGATGAAGTAATGTTAGGTACAGAACATTCAAAAGAACATTTTGATGAAATATTAGAAGATATTGATAAGTATGAGGAATACTGTGATATACATCCAAATTATGAAAATAATAAGGCTGTACTTGCGATAAAGACTATTAAAGAAGAGTATCTTTATTGCTTAGAACATCATAAGTTTTTAACCTATACAAGACACGATTAACAAGGGGTGGAAGATGTTATATATAGATGAAGAACAAAACATTGAGCTAACAAGAGGTGATACGGGATTTTTTACCATTGCTTTAAAGAATAAAGAAGGTGCGGACTACACTCCACAGGCAGGAGATACTTTACGTTTTGCCATGAGTAAAAATTATGGTGGAGAGCCACTTATTCTTAAACAAATTCCAATTGATACTCTTGTTTTAGAGGTAGAGCCTCAAGATACAGCTAGTCTCAATTTTGGTAAATATGTATATGATGTTGAATTTACTGACGCGGCCGGTCATGTGTCAACTATAATTTTAGCAAATTTTATACTTACTAAGGAAGTGCATTAATGAACGATTTAATTAATGGGGCAGCATTAACAGGTACAATTAATGGTTCATCTGAGTTGGTTGGTATTATACAGCCAGCCCAATTTTTGCGTGGAACGATTGCTATTTCTGGAGCAGAAGATTCTTATGATGATGACTATATTGTAACCCCTCGTGTTCATGCACAAACATTAAATACTAAAAATAAATTAATGAAAGATAATGTTTCTGTATTGGCGATTCCATATTATGAAACGTCAAATTTGTCTGGTAAAACAGTTTATATTGGAGGAGAATAATGGCTAATAACGAATATATTAATAAAGTCATATACGGTGGTAACACATTAATTGATTTAACGAGTGATACTGTTACTGCCGATAAAATCTTAAGTGGTTATACAGCTCACGCAGCATCTGGTGCGCCAATTACTGGTAGCTGTACTTTCGATGCAGATACTTCTGATGCTACTGCAGCAGTTGCTGAGGTTTTAGACACAAAAACTTTTTATAAAAATGGTTCTAAGTTAACTGGAACAATGCCTAATCGTGGCGCGGTAACTGGTACAATTTCAACAGTTGATGGTACTTATACAATTCAAAACGGATACCATGATGGTTCTGGAACAGTTGGTATTAGTGCAACTGAGCAAGCTAAATTAATTGCTGAGAATATTAGACAAGGAGTTGAGATTCTTGGTGTTACTGGAACTATGAGTGGCTCTGAGGATGTAAGTGCACAAAGCAAAACAATTACCCCTACTACTGCTTCTCAAACAGTTACTCCAGATACTGGTTATAATTATTTGACTCAAGTTACAGTTGAAGCAATACCATATACTGAAACAGATAATGCTGCAGGAGGCAAGACAGTAACTATTGCTGCTGCATAGGAGGTAAACTTATGGCTGAGAATCCATATGTTAATAAAGTAGTATATGGGAATGACACATTAATTGATATTTCAGATACAACTGCTACTTCATCAGATGTACTTAATGGGAAATATTTTTATACTGCAAGTGGCGCGAAGTCACAAGGGAGTGCAACAATTCCAGTAACAGATGTTACAGTAAATGGTACGTCTGTTGTAAGTAATGGTATTGCAGCAATTGATTTAACAGGAAAGTCAGATACTGGGCATACTCATACAACAATAGACATTACTAATTTTCCGACATTAGCAACGGTAGCTACATCTGGAGACTATAATGATTTGACAAACACTCCAACTGCTTTTGTAGGTACAGACGGAACAACCGCGGGCGCGGCAGGTCTTGTTCCTGCACCAGCTACAACTGATGCAACTAAATTTTTAAATGCTGATGGTAATTGGGAATTTGCAATGACCACAATGGTTATTGCTAGATATGGAATAACTACTTTTGCAGAAATATTAGATGCTTATAAAAAAGGTTGGATAATTTACACTCGCGCGTCAAGTAATTCCAATCCAGCAACTGGTTCTCAAACTCGACTTGCATTTATGGCTTATGTAAATAACGCAGAAAATCCAACCGAAATTGAATTTCAATATTATAGGTCTATGTCAAGCCATACTGATACTTCTCAAGGCGACCAAGTTTATATTTATAAGATAAATAAGACTAACGGTTGGTCTGTTACTGTAAGAGAAGCTGCTACTAGATTAATACCAAGTACCGGTTTGACTCATACTTTTGTTACTGGAGTTAAGTCGACAAATACGGTTAAGGTTAATCTTAATTCAGAAACTTCGTTAGGTACGATAGGAACAACAGAAGGATTATATCCAGTTGGTGTTGATTCTAACGGACAGTTGTGTGTATTAATACCACCAACTAGTTAGTAACTTATATTCATATACGGACAAGTTATAAAATCCACTTAATTAAGAGATTAAGTGGTTTTTTATTGACCAAAAGGAGGAAGTCAATATGGCGCGAAAGGTATATTATGGTACTTGTCCAGCTAGTCCAAGTAATAACTCTGGTGCCGGCGCGGAAAATAGTACATATCATGTTTATATAAGAGATATTGATATACCGGCTGAGGGTTTTCAGTTTAACGAAGGAGACCTTTTAGTCGTATTTTTTGGTGTTCAGAACAAATTTGAACAGCCTAGTATTGTTACTCACGTAACAGACACTGAAACTGATGTAAGTGTAGTAGATGATGAGGGTAAATTTATTAAGACTTATGATGTTGAAGTAGAAGCTGTTGATGCTTGGGGAATGGGTGAGACAGTTATTTTTGCATATACACAGCGCGGCAGTGATAATTCATTCCATTGGGCTTTAGTTAATGGAGTTCATGCTTCAATGGACGTTTTTGGAGATACTAAATTATGGGATATAGATATGAGTTCTACAGACCCAGAAGCACTAGTGTTTCCAGAATGGATTCAAAGTGCCATTGAACCTCCTGCTGAACCTACTGATACGACAACAGCATTGGCGCCGAATATGTTGAAAAAGTTATATCAATTACTGACTCAAAATAGTCCTGATGGTGAGGGATTAATTTGGACGCCAAGTGCAGAAGGAACGCAAGAGGTTTTAGGAACTTTAAAACTGACTAGTGACGGTGATGCAGTTAATATTACCTATCCACTTGATGCAATAGTAGAAGCAGTAAAAGAGTTAAGTCCAGAGAAAACGCATACGGGGCAGTTACATAATAATGGTAATGGTGTGGGACCAGGTCATGAAACAGATGCTTCGGCACCTTTTATTACTCAGTATATACCGAATGAGGTGTATACAGAAGAAAGCCTTAGTGTACCAGCTGGCTTGCATTTTGAGAATGGAACTGGATTAAATTATACTTATCTTAATAATGACCAAGAAAGACAATACATACCTCGTATTATACTTAATGATTCAAATAATAAAATTGCTTTTGGTACTTCAGATGGAGATACGTTAACAGGAATTGTATTAGGTAAAGATACTGAAGTTCAAGGAACTTTAAATACAAACAATATAATTACTTCAACTATGCCAGTAGAGGCAGGGACTACTCCTGGTAGCGCAGTAACAAATGTGGGAATTACAACTAATGGACAAATTCAAGAGAAAAACCAGCTATTAAGTGAGAGATATGGCCCATTGTATGAAATTGAAATGATTAGGCATTATACTGGTACTATAGGGTCTAATAAGAGCACCGCGCATTTACATCCTTCGGTATTAACTACTACGCATCCAAGTAGTGAATGGACTGCAGTAGGAGTTGTTGGTTTTAATGTAAATTATTATAAAGACGCCGGCGCGAAGGCCGATGACGCATATTATGCTAATGTATGGGAATGTTATTTACAAAATGCTTCTCAAATAGAATATGCTATTTTTAATTTTAGAAACGCACCTATTAAAGTATTTATAGATATATATGTACTTTATAAGAAAAAGATATAAAGGAGAGACATTATGAAAGGAGATTTTCTTGGATTCAGCTTTGACGGAATTCACTGTTCTACTCTTGGAATAACTCATGTCTCTTCTAGCGATAGATATGAGGAAGAATTATTTCCAGAAGTAAAGGACAAAACAATTGAAATTCCAAACAATCATGGAGAATACTACTATGGAAGCACATATGGTACTCGTACATTTCAAATAGATATAGCTTATGATTCAATTACAGAAACACAGTTTCGTAATATAAGACGTTTATTTGGTACAAGAAAAATTTGTGAATTAATTTTTGATGAAAGACCTTATAAAGTTTATTATGCAAAGATTGAAAGTCCAATTGAGTTGTCTTATATATGTTTTGATGAAGAAGAAAAAGTAGTTGATGAAGAACGACCTGGAGTAAGAGTGCAAGAGCGCACTTATACCACTACACAAGAGACTCAAACAGTAGATTTTACCGTACCGGCGCAAGGTACATATACTTATACATTACCAAATAATGCTGTAGCTGATGATGTGGTAGTATTACCTGAAGAAGCTATATATACTATTGAAGGTTTAACCTATACGTTTACGAACGAGGCGGCCGAGCCATTAGAAGGGTCTATTACTTTTGTGCAAAACATAACAAATGTACAAATTACTCGCGAGCCAGTTTACCCATGGAAACGTACTGGTAGAAAACAACGTATTTATAAAGGTGAAGGCACGATTAGTTTAATTTGTTATCAGCCTTTTGCTCATCAGCTATTTAAAATTTTAGATTTATATGGTGAAGCTGGTGAAAGTAGTGGTAATTTAATAACTACTTATACAAATGTAGATGAATGGGCTGAGTCAAGCGGCTTATTAACAAAAGAAGAATGGGATACTTATCATATTGACCAAGTCGTCGACGCTAGCGCGCCGTACACATATGCAATACCAGTTTATAACCCAGGTGATTTAAACGTTGGTTTTTGTCTGTATATACCTTTTGATAATGGCCAGATTTTGCCTTCAGAAGAAAATTCTGATATAATTATAAATGGAGAAGAAAAAATATTAGTGCTGAAAGCAATCACTCGAAAGAAAAATGATACAGCTACTGGTATTCTTATTAATACCACAAATCATTTAATCGAGGGAGTAGAGTTTACTGAAGTAGCTAATGAAAAAGATTATAGAACTCCAAGTTGGCGTACAACTGGTACTCTATATAATGAATATATTAAAGAGGGAGACTTCCCATATATAAAAAGAAATGATTGGCGCCTAGACAATAATAGTAGGTCACAAAACATCTACATTTCTTGCGCGCCAATAACAGGGAACAAGCAAATAAGTATTCACTATGATTACTTATATTTCTAAGGAGTAAAAGGAGATGGGCGTAATAAAAAAGAAACCATATGAAATTTCAATTTGGGAAGACCGCCTTGTCAATGAAAATGGTAAAAGTTATTACAAAGAAATAAAACTAGCCGTCATTGGTTCAGATAGAATGGAATCTCCTAATAGGGTTTTTGACCCAGTTTTAACTGAAAATGTTAATGGAGAAAAAACCCTTACTTTCTCTTTAGCTTTTCGTTATTATGACGAATTTCAAGGAGAAATGGTAGAGAATCCATTTTATCCATATTTAATTAATGAACGTAAAGTTAAGCTTTTTTATAACAATGAGTGGTCTGAGTTTTTAATTAAAGAATGTGAAGAGTCTTCAAAAGAAAATATTTTTAATTATACTGCTCAAGAATTGTTTTCTTTAGAATTAGCGAAACTTGGTTATGATGTAACTTTAGATACTTCATTGAATAACAATCAAGGTACGATAATCGAGTTAGCTAAAAAAGTTTTAGAAGACACTGATTGGGAAGTAGATGAAGACAATTCAGACTTATTAGTACAATATGTACAAGAACCTTTATATGAGGCTACAGTCACACAAGGATTTCAAGTAAAGGATTTAAGTTCTAATGAACTAATTTCTGTTGAAAGTGGTGAGACTATATATCTATTTTATAGTTATGTTAATAATAAAATAGTAGATAACGTACAATTTATTAGGGAAAAAGATAGGAATAAATTTGAATATGATGATGATAATGTAATTACAAGTACAAATTATCGTATTGTTGACCAGGTTGTTTATAGTACCAATGAACAGGGCGCGACGGTCATAAAAATTGGTGATAATGAGATTATAACTGTCGGTGACCCGTATATTGAGCATCAAGGTTATCGTCTTGTATACAATATACGTACTACTTACGACCCAATTATGGACCGTACTGTAGATATTTATCAAACAAAATATAATGATAGTGTTCAAGATATTTATCGTTATTCTGACTATAATTATTCAACCTCTGATATAGTAGTTCCATATATCACAAATGGTTCTAATTTTAATATATTAGAAAATGGAGACTTGCAAGGTTGGGAAAACACTACTTGGACGCCGACTGAACAGGGCGCGAAGGTCATTCAACCAATGAAATTGGTTACTTATCCAGATATTTCTTCTAATAGCACACTTAATTTATTAAGAGAAATGTCTGAGGTTAACGGCTATCTAGAAATGAAATTTAATGGTGTGGCCGGTGACGCTTACGCAAACACCTATTTTAATGATGGCTTTAATAATAACGCTTCAATTATTGACCATATTAGTGCTGGTGAGAAGTTTGTTTTAAGAACACGTTATTATACAGCTGATAGTCAACACGGAGATTTAATCGCTGGCGCGCCAACTACGTCCAACGAAGGTATACGAGTTGTAGTTGCTAAATATGAGCAAGTTCAAGTTCCATTTTATTTAGACGAAGACGTAAAGAAAAAAGAACAAGAAGCTAAACAGCAAGACGCTACTGTGGATTATACCACTCCATTAGATTCTTATAAAGTTTTACCTAATGAAATTGTTTTAGATTTTACTGGTGAATTTGTTAAGAGTCCAAACGTTATTGAAAATGGTGTATTTAATAATGCACATACACAATATTTAGTAGATGATGTAATACAAACACCTTCAACTGCTTATATCTATAAAACCGTAGAAGATTCTACAGAATATATATGGCACTCAAAATTACAGCGATATATTAGACGAGATATAAGTGATGCAGATTTTTCAACTGCTTATCCTGGCTTCGAGAAACCAGCGTTTGCTGATTACTATCTAACTACTGCGGTAGCAAAGCGCTCTTTTTCAAATGAAGATTTAAATGACCCGATTTTTAAACTTGGTATATTTCTATATATAAAGGATAGCAGCTTGGTTGATAGATATGTCTATTTACAAGATATACAGTTAACTCGCTATTATGAAGATGCTAATAAGCAACCTGTACTTATAGGTAATGTGCCAACCGCAATTAGTACAGAGGTTAATCATTTCTATTTAAAACCTGGTGAGGGTGTAACGGCCCAAACGGTCAATACATATGATAGTCTTGCGGCCTTGGCTAATGAATTAGGCATTGAAGAAAATTCAATTAAACCTTTATATAATGAAAATTCTGAAAAAATATTATCAATACAAGCTTCTAACTCAAATTACTTTGATATACTTCAAAGTTTGTGCGAAACATTTGAGTGTTGGCTTGATATACGAGTAGCTCATGAAGATGATGGTTCAATTAGACTTGATTCTAATTTTAATCCAATTAAGCGAGTTGCTTTTAAAGAATATGCAGGAAAAGATAATTTTGCTGGGTTTAAAAATGGTATTAACTTAGAGGGAATTAACCGTAATATTGATAGTAACGAAATAGTTACTAAGTTAATTGTTGACCCAGTTCAAAGCGAATATTCAGACACGGGTTCAATTGATATTCAGCGCGCGAAGGCTAATCCGAGTAAGCAATCATATATACTTAATTTTTCTTATTACTTAAATAGAGGATTAATTACTGATACTGATGCTTGTAATGAGGATGTTAATAGTTTCTATACAAGTGTTAGGGAGAAGAATGAACAGATTGCTGAATATCAAGATGAGTTTATTCAAGCGAAAAATTCATTAACAAAAATCACTGCGAATAGGAATGTTTATACTGAGTTAATAGATGAGGCTACCAAAGAATATAACGAAGCAATTCAAGAGTTTTATGATATTACTGATATGACTTATGATGCTTTCGTTATTGAACATAATAAGAAGGTTGAAGAAGAAAAAAAGAAGAAAGAAAGTGGAACGGATACAAATACCGCAACTCCTACAAACACATCTAATGATGAAGCCCCAGAGGAATCAGAAGATACAGAAGATACAGAAGAAAAAGAAACTGATTTTCTTGAAAACGATACTGTTGTTGATATAATTGGAGTAATTTATGTTTCTACTGCCGCCATCAACAATTATGCTGGTTTATTAACAAATACAGATGAAGAGTATAGAAACTTAGATTTGAAGTGCTACGGCGCAAAAGACTATGCAATTTCTGTTACTTCAATTCCTGGTACTCAGCTGGATACAGAAACTATTAATCCTTCAACTAAGGTAGTTATAGATAATTATACAACAGATATAGCATTTCAACTTACTGATAGAAATGGTGGAGTTGTTTCATATAAATCTTCACCTAATGATAGAATTTTTGAAGTTAGTAATGCTACTGAATATGAATATATAAAGTTTACGCAAATTCCTAAGCATTATAAATTAAAATTTTATGCTAATGATACGCCTATTGAATTAGATAGAGATAAGGCAATGATAACGCCTTTTAAAATTTACGATTCAGTTGAAGGTAAGTCATTAAGTAAAAGATTTGTATTAATTCCTGAAGCAGATTACCTTGAGGAACATTTAGGATATGAGCGTAGAATTAATAAATTAATTGAAGAGAAGAAACAACTTGAAAAAGAATTTTATAAAAAATATAGCCGATTCTTACAAGAGGGTACGTGGAGTTCTCAAGATTATATAGATGCCGAGTTGTATTATCTTGATGCTTTACAGGTAAGTAACACCTCGGCGCAACCTAAAGTCACTTATACGATTGATGTATTAGAAGTAAGTCAATTAGATGGACTTCAAAATTATGATTTTAGAGTTGGAGATAAGACTTACGTTGAGGACCCAGATTTCTTCGGATATATTAGAAGAGGAATTCCTCAAACATATCAAATAAATGACCAAGAAACAGGGATATTTGAAGAGCAACGGCTGCTTGTTGTTGAATCTCCAGTAAGAGAAGAAGTGGTTGTATCTGAGGTTGAGTGGCATTTAGATGAGCCAGATAACAATACAATTACTGTACAAAATTATAAAACTCGTTTTGAAGATTTGTTTCAGCGCATAAGTGCAACAGTACAAACAGTACAGCGTAATGAAATTACTTATCCAAAAACATCAACAATTC
>Ga0326514_10000826_pt1 | contig 20539 bp, 29 predicted proteins | sample 3_2548_0518_D_FD_203653 | JGI IMG/M metagenome (GOLD analysis project Ga0326514, IMG submission 203653) | Bovine rumen microbial communities from UC Davis, California, United States - 3_2548_0518 | ecosystem: Host-associated > Mammals > Digestive system > Stomach > Rumen | place: USA... | reverse complement strand
CAGGTAACCGATAAGAACTTTGGGTTAACTGACGTAAAGAATTACTTCAAGAAAGCTGGTATCAAGGTTCTTGTAACAGAAAAGGGTCGTTACTCATTACAGTACAGTAGAGATTTTGCGTACTATAGTATTCTGTACATTAACGAGTCAGATCTTGAAAAGACCGAAGAACTTGTTCAGAATCTAAAGAATCATATCGACATTGGTTTTGCTATGCCTGATAGAAGAGTCTCAGCAAGTGATAAGTTAACATATAAATAATTACGCCTTTAGCTCAGTGGAAAGAGCAATCGCCTTCTAAGCGATGGGTCGGGGTTTCGAGTACCTCAAGGCGTGCCATTTTGCTCCTGTCGTCTAACGGTGAGGACATCGCCCTTTCACGGCGGTAATACGAGTTCGAGTCTCGTCGGGAGTGCCAATTAGAGAGAGATAAGTATGAAATTTAAGCAACTTAATGAAAGTATAAACATTAACAGATTTGTTAGCAACGTTTCTGACCGTTGCGGTGTAAGTTTTTATGGACAGTTTAAAGATCTAAGTCTTGAAAACTTTGCACAGGACGAAGGTGGTACTAAAGCACTGGAAGAAGTTCAGAGTTTGTTTGAAAAAGTTCTTAATGGAGAGACTCCTATTTCAAGTGTTGCTAGAGATTTAAGTAAACACTGTAAGGAAGCTGAAAACAGAATTCTTCGTGAGAAAGACGAGTTTAAACGTGATTCTCTTGTAGGCTACATCAAAGTTCTTAAAGCTGTTTTAGTTAACGGGCGTGTAGACGTCGGGTTCAACCAAGTTTAAATTTCTTTAAGTTAAACTACCTCATTCTTTGGGGTAGTTTCTTGCACCTCGGAGAGTTGGCAGAGTGGTTAATGCAACGGTTTGCTAAACCGTGAACGGAAACGTTCCACAGGTTCAATTCCTGTACTCTCCGCCATTCTATGCGGGAGTGGTGAAACTGGTAGACACGCTAGATTTAGGTTCTAGTGCTTTTGCGTGAGGGTTCGAATCCCTTCTCCCGTACCATTCTTATTCTTCAACTATCTAAGACTTTTCTTAGACTTCTATATACAAACATCTAAGACTAAAAACTATTTTTAGTCTAAGACTCTTTATAATAACATCTTAGAACTTTCTAAGACCATAAATACCTTTAAAACGGAATAAAGAATGGACGAACTTGATTCATCAGAGCAACTACCTAGTGCGTTAAAATTCTACAGAGGAATTGTCGTAGACAACAATGACCCTGAGAAATACGGAAGAGTAAGAGTAAAACTCTTCGGGTTAAACGATCACGAAGCTAATGATAACCTTCCTTGGGCAGAGGTTATGCAACCTACTGCAATAGGACTTATCTCAGGAGTTGGTTTATCAGCAATCCTAAAGCAAGGGACTTGGGTGTATGTTATCTTAGAAGAAAATAACCCTGAGAAACCTATAGTTATAGGAGTCTCTACAGGTATTAACGAGTTAAGATCAGATGGATTCTCAGACCCTGATAATACCTATCCGTTACCTCTAACCTTAGGGCAATCTGACTTTGGTCAGTGTAACATAAATGATTTCTCGTTAGAGAACAAAGGGCTCACGGATACTACTATAACTTCTCACGGAGTTATGTTTAACTACCAAACAGACATCTCAGAGGATATGTATCGTGATTCCTGGATTCTTAGATCTGAGAAAGGTCTTGTAATAGAGATAGATGACTTAAATTCTCAGTTAAAGATAACACATCCTGAAGGAACTTATGTTGTAATAGACAAAGAAGGTTCCGTTAAGGTAAGTTCTCAGAAGAACATAACTCTTAACGCTAAGAAAGATCTAGAGTTTAATGTCTTAGGAGATTTCAAGGTAAACGTAGATGGAAGTCTTAAATGGGATATTATGAAAGACTTTAACCTGTTTTGTAACCAGAATCTTAACTGGAACATCAATCAGAACGTAAACGCTAATGTAAAACAGAATATTAATACTAACGTAGGACAGAATGTAACAGAAATAGTACAAGGAAACATTAACGTAGAAAGTGCTAATGTGTACTATAAGACATCTGAGTATAACATCTCAGCTGTAAATGTTAAGTTTAGCTCTCAGGAGTTTAAATCTAATACTAGTAGACTTAGTATGAGTTCAGGTACAGGATTGATTAAAGGTTCTAACATCATTACTCAGCAGAGACTTAATCTTAGCACTCATACTCACCGAAGAAATGAAAAGCCTAGGAAACCCTCATAGAACTAATTTAAACGCATTTAGAAACGTTCTAAGGTATTTGTATTATAAAAACTCTAGAATTGAATCTAGACCAGTTTCTGTTGAATCTAGAGGTATTTTTAAAGGATAAACAAGATATGACAGCTGTAAACAATGACTTTTTAGAACACGCTATTGTCTCAGAGTACGATACTCAGGGACACGATATCTACGACTGTAAGAACGACTGGACAACTAAGTACTACTATAACTCTAAGCAAATGGGTAAGGAGTACATAGACATTGACGAAGAGATCTACGAAGAAGACATTCCTAACTTCTGCTTAGACCTTAACCACGCTGGAATTACTAAGTTCACTTTTAGTTACGAGTTTAGTGCTAATCAGAGTATAGCTAAGATCTTCGAAGATAACGGATTTAAACTAAAGAAACTTCATTACTACAGAGTACACGAACTTTCGTGGAACAAACTTGATGACTCAGGGAAGCCAACTGAGGATACTACTCAGGTTCCTATAGACCACGAAGTAATAATCCCAGCTTATCTCTTTGAAAAGACATCTTAGACTTCTTAGAAAGTTTAGTCTAAGACTTCTTAACAGCCCTAAGAAGTCTCTCACGCTTACTCTTTAACGTTTCTAACGGATTCTCTATCTTTACAAAGTCAGGAATGTTCGTAACAGTATTCTTTAAGTCTTCGACACTAGCTTTAACGTTGTTTATTTGTTGTTGTGTAGTTTTAACTGCTTTAAACACACTATCTACTGTATCTAACGCTTGGTCGAGGTTCACATCTACATTTTCTATGTTAGTACAGGTTTCATCTATGCTAGCTATTACCTGAGTTGCCGCACTTGCTGTCTGAGATACAGCACTAGCAACGTTAGTAACAACAGAGGTAGCTTTGTTCTCTAATGTTGTGTAAACACCGGTTACCTGATTAAGAACTGCGTCTTTGAAGATAGCGTCGATGTTCATTATCTCTCCGGAAAGCTGAACTGCACTCTGAATGTCCACACCAGTCCTTTCCTGTATAATGTTATTAACTAAGCTAAGAGTTCTTCGATTCTTACTAATGATTTCCTGTGCTTTGTTGTATATCTCAGATGTTTCTACTGCGTTAGTAAAGCTTTGTTTTATCGGAGCAGTAAGAGCACTTAACCTTTGATCTGCTTGGTCTGTTAGTTTTTTCATCTGATTATTAACGAAACCTATCTTCTCTAAGAAGCTTCCAGTTGCGTTTTGAAGCTCTTTACTAAAAGAATCTATAGTTGATATTACATTACTTACCATTTCTCTTGGTCTCTTAGGGATTGGAGGTTTGCTAGATTTAAACATTGTATCTGAGCGGTTTTCAGAAGCTACTTCTGTTAAGTTCTTAGAGTTATCCTTAGGGTTGTCAAATCTCCCTAAGAGTAACCGGACAACAAATCTAAAATTACAGCACTTAAAGGTACATCCTAAGATAAACCAGTTTCCTCCGAATCGTAAGTCCTTTTGGAACTTCTCTTCGGTATATCCTGTTGTAGGTCTTAGCTCTACGGTAGTTACAGTTCCTGGGTTACAGTCTCTTAGAGTACACGAACAGTAGATAGCTAAGGTATTGTTTTGAATGTACTGCTCCGTATAGTCATAGAGTATAGAAGGAATTCCTGAGGTTGCTGAGGATTCAGTTATCTCTCTTGTCTCAAAGGTATCTAAGAGCTCTTCGCTATTGTTATTAAGCTCTATAGTCTTTAGAAAGTCTTTGAAGTCTACGGTTTCTGTTTTCTGAGATTTTCCACCGTTATTCTTAGAGATACTAATCTTAAACTTATCTAAGAGTTTAGGAGCTAAAGGACGTTTTATCTTATCACAAATTTTGAACTCATAACTAGTTGATGTAGTCTCAGAGAATAAAGCAGAATTATCCTTAGCTTTCTTCGGTGTTAGCTTACTAACATCAAATCCTTCTACTATATTAAAAGACTCTAAGTCCTGATAGAATCTAAAGTTATACCGTTTACAAAGTGTTTCTATGTTAGAGCTTGCTGCTTTGCTTTTAACACACTTGTATGTTATAGGTTCTAAGTCTTCGAGGAATTCTAGCTTTCCTGGCTTAACTTTAACTTCTACAGTCGGGATGTGATAACTTCTAAGAATCTCATCAGGAATTTTGAAAGAATCCTTTACTAACTGCTCTAAGACTGAAAAGGGTGTTCCCTGATAGCTTGCAACCTGAGTAGAAAAGTTTACCTGCTCTAAGTAGTAGCAATAGATATCAACTAATGTTATTTTGTAGATGTCACCAGATTTGTCTCCGCTGTCTATCATCCTAGAATCTACAGGAACAAAAGTCTTGTCAACTTTATAACCATCTCCATCTATTAAGATTACTCTAAAGATATTCTTAGATGTTAGACGGTCTATTTCTTTGCCTATAGAGTTTTTGATAAGTTCGTTGTTAAGAGTGATTACACACCCTACGCCTTTCCCGAGGAAACTTGATTCTATCTCTACACTTTGGACTAAGTCCTTAACGAACTTAGAGTCAATCTGCTTTAGTTCTTGACTATCGTCTGCTATGTAGAGTGAAATAGAACGGTAAGTTCCTCTAAGAAGTTCGTTAAGCATTTTCTAACTCCAGGTCTAAGAGATTATACATTTCTCTTTGGGTCTTTAGGATTTCTGAGATCTTCTGAGAAACTATGCTTATCTTAGGAGGGTAAATTAGTGTTATTACAGAGTATCTAAGATTTCTGTTTAGCTCAGTTTCGTTAAGAGAAGGTCTAAGATTATTAGTTTCTTGTACTTGTTTATGTTTGTAGAAGAACTGGTCTCCGAAGACCTTGTAATAGAAATCTTCTATAGTCTGAGTAACGCTATCTTCTAAGACATCATAGACAACTGGAAGTCCGAAGATATACTCTCTGTTATTAAGAAGCATTATAATATCAGTATACTTCGTCGAACCGTAGAAGTCTTTTATTACTGTTTCTATCTTAGCTCCTTCTTGGAGTTTGTAGTCGAAGAGCCATTCAGGATTTAACGAAGCTAAGTATTCCTTAACCTCCGTTAAGTCTATACTGTTATAGTTTGTAATCTTAAAACCAGATTCTTCGAAGAAGTCGTAATCTATCATAACTTAAAACCAGGACTTAAATCCATTATAGTATGCTTTAACCGGAAGAGTTAGAACTGACCCGATTGCAGATGCGTACTCACCCTTATTCCACGAGTCTCTAACCTCTTCAGCGCTCTTTGCAGCGGAAAGACTTGCACCTGAGAAAAATCCTCCGTTAGAGGTATCTTTTATTATATTTCCCATTGTTTCAACAATATCAGTCCCGTCCTTATCCATTTTTTCGTAGATTGTAGTATCTCCGTAGGAATCGGAGAACTGTAACGAAGTTTCCGCAAAGTCCAGTTTTAACGATATTTGCTTAGGCATTCCATCTTCGAACATCGCAACCTTCTCAGAATCACCGTAGGTTACTGAAACATTCTTACAAACGCACTCGTGGAAAGACATAAGTTTGTTTATGTGTGGATTACACACGAAGATCTCCCAGGTGTGTGGAGATAACATCATCGCTTCAGAGAATTTAGATAGAATCGCTTCGGTCGTACTAATCTCAGCTCCATTAGGTGCTAACTTTCCAGGCAAACTCGGACTTGCGTTTCGCTTAAAGAACTTAACGATTTCAATAACCTGATCTCTTTCTTTAATATTCTCAGGGATAAACACGAAATCGAAACTAAAACTTCTTAGAGAGGACTTAGTGTAGTTCTGGAATTGTCCAGGATTCATCATAGGTTTACGGACACCGAAGAGTTCTGCGTAAGCGCTAGCACCTGCTCCTAAAGAACTTAAGAGTTTAGCGGCTTTGTCTCCCCATTTAAAGGCTCCTTTCCACTTCCCGAACATACTGTCATCGCTGCTCCCTTGTACCGTTTCTGAAACAGCACCTAACGCACTCTTTACGGCACTTAGATAGTCTGATTCTGCCCAGTCGTGAGACTGAGAATCGTTTATAGCGGCATTTAGAGGTAGCGTAACCATTCCATCTACTTTACCCTTTACGTCCTCTCCGTTTTTGTACTTCTCATAGATGTCTGATCTTGATTCAAGAATGTCCTTACCTGTTAAAGCCAGGAAGACTACCTTTCTGTTTTCAAACTCAGCACTGTTTATGTTGTTAGGATAGTAATATGTCTCTATCTGATTACTCATAGATACCTCTCCTAACTATTTATAGTTTATTGAAAGTTTAGAGTTAAACAAAAACTTCTCTAAGAGTCTTGATTATCCTAGACTAAATACATATAATGGTTATAACCTTTTGGTAGATTAGGAGACTTAAATGACCCTTAAAGAACTTCTTGAGAGAATCAAGATAAATATTAGTACTTTTAAAATTGGTGGTACTATCTTTACTGTTAGATCAGCTACTGAGGAATACTTAGATAAAGTTGTTACTAACTGGAGAATGTACTATAATGTTGATGGTGGTATTGTCTTAGAAATTGAGGACTAAAATGAACATTGAGTTTAAGAAACTTCTTGAGACTGCATTAAAGCAGGGTAAAATCAATTCTTCTAGAAAGATTGAGATTGAAACTGAGTACTGTTACATTCAGGTTTATAATCCCAATGAACTTTCTAAGTACATTAAGAGGGTCACTAAAGAACTTAGTTAAGTAACACAAAGGGCATTCTTAGAATGCCCTTTTTTTAAAGGGTTAAAGTATGAATATCTGGTACGAAAAGTACACTCCTAAAACAGTAGAGGAAGTAATTCTTCCTGAAAACATCAAACAGCGTATTCTAAAGTCTATAGAAGAACAGAAAATCCCTAATTTTGGATTTTGGTCTCACCAACCTGGTCTAGGGAAATCCTGTACTTCTAAAGCCATTATCAGATCAGCAAATGCTGACGCTCTTTTTATTAACGCCTCCTTAGAGAAAGGCATTGATATAGTCCGAACTAGAATAATGCAATTTGCTAGTTCTGTTAGCCTCTCAGATAATCCTAAGATTGTAGTCTTAGATGAGTGCTTAGAAGAAAACGAAGAAGTAATTCTCTTAGAGAATAATAAAGAAGTTCCTACAAAACTAAACGAACTCTCTAAAGGAGTTATCTACGATTGTCTTTCCTTTAATCAGGAAACTGGAAAGTTTGAGAAAGATACCTGTGAGGTAATCAGTGATAAAGAAGACAATATCTACGAAGTAGAACTTGATAATAAAACAATCAAAGTAACGTCTAATCATCCTTTTATAGTCTTAGAAAACGGAGTTTTTAAGTCTAAGTCTATTGATGATGGATTATGTAAAGAAGACTTAGTTGTTTGTAAAGGACTAGGTAACTTAGTTGCTTTAGAGAATGTTTCTTCTGTGAACTTTGTAAAGCACGGAAGAGTTATCAATCTTAACGTAAAGAAGAATCATACCTTTGTTACTAAGAATGGTATCGTTACTCATAACTGTGATTATTTAAGTCCTGACGCTCAGGCATCGCTAAGAGGATTCTTAGATGAGTTTAGTTCTAATTGTTCGTTTATCTTTACTGGAAACTTTAAATCTAAGATTATAGAACCATTATTAGATAGATTAGAGAACTATGATTTTTCAGAATTCCCTAAGACTGAAATGGTTAAACCTATCTTTGAGAAACTAAAGTTTATAGTTCAGTCAGAGGGATTTGAGTTCAGTCAGACTAACCAAGAACTTGTACTAAACATTATAAAGAACTCCTATCCTAAGATTAGAAATATGATAGGTTCTTTACAACGTTCTCTATGTACTAACTCAGATATAGAAAGTTCAGAATCCTCCTACGAAGAGATTCTAAATACCTTAAAGACTAGGGATTATAAGAAGCTTATTGAACAGACAAACTCTTTAACTAATCCTGACGGAATGTTTGAGTTTCTCTATAGTAGGGTCTTAGAGTTCTCTAAGATTCCAAATGCTGTTCAGAGTCTTGCTAAGGGGCAATTCCAGTCCTCCCAGGTAAGAGATAAGAATCTTAACCTAGCTAGTACCTTGTGTGAATTAACTAATTTTATCTAAGGGGTTTAAATGATTTCGTTTTGTTCAGAAACTTCTACTGCGTATTACATTAACAAGAGGAATCTTCTCTTAAAGTACAGTGGTCCTATTCTTAAGAAGAAGACTTCCTTAGAGACCTTTATAGGACAAATCTTAGAGAAGTATCCTAATACTGAAAGAAGAAACATCTCAAGTGATATAGTCTTAGAGAATCCTAAGTTTGTTCTAACCGTTTGTAGAGATGGAAATGTCTACGACATAAATGGCTTTGCTGATGATTTTAAGACTGTAGAGGTCTTAGCTAACGTAGGTAAAGCTATCTATGACTCTGAGAATGTAGATGTGAACGTAATGGCATTTGACTTCTATATTGACGATAGATTAGGTGTTACCTTTGACAGTAACTTTCTTATTATGGATTCAGAACCGAGTAAACTCTACGTTCCTTATATCGACACCGATGCTATGTTTGAACAGTTCTTTAAGAGTTCTGAGAACATTCTCCTGCTAACTGGTGAATCAGGTATCGGAAAATCTAAACTGGGTGCGTTAGCTATAGAGTATCTTAGCAAGCATACAGATAAGATTACCGCAAACGTAGCTAGTGCCTCAGATGTTAGTGTTTTGTGTAACGAAGGATTCTGGAACGAACTTAGCTGTAATGAAATAGACTTAGTAATCTTAGATGACTTAGATTTCTTGCTGACTCCAAGAACAGATGAACAAAGCCCTAATGATGTAGCTAAGAACAGGTTTATCTCTAATTTCCTGTCCTTTACAGATGGATTTAAACGTAACAACGTTAAGTTCATTATAACAACTAATCAAAGTGTAGATACCATAGACCCTGCGTTGCTTAGAAAGGGAAGAATGTTTGACATCTTAGAGCTTAGAGAACTTACAAACAAAGAAGCTAAAGTTATTTGGAATGAGTTTATCAAAGATAAACCCTTTAAGATTAAAGGTTCTATTCTTGCTTGTGATCTAGCTCACGAAATAGAGGAAAGCAAACACGACTTTAAGAAAACTAAGTACTTAAAGGATTCTAGTGTTTCTAGACTTAACAAAGCTTCAAAGACCATAGGGTTCTAACTCGTGTATAAATACCGTTATACTTAGTTAAAAGGATTTAAAATGAGTAACAAAGACATTTCACGATACTTAACTAAAGAAAACGGTTCTACGTTCTCAAACGATACAGAACTGCTTAATTTAGCTACTAACTCTAAAGTCAAAAACAAGAACTCCGGAATAGCCTTTAAAAAGGTTGGCGGAGCTGTTTTCGATAAACTTCCTATAGAAGTAGAGACCGATGCTGTTCTCTACACCGCTCAGACTCTTACTAACTCTCAGAAAACACAGGCCCGGGAAAATATTCTTGCAGGAAGGGCGGACTCCGTTACCTTAAGCGGTACAGACCTCAAGCTCTTAAATATTGCTGGTACAGCTATTTCCTCGGTGTCTCTCAGTTCTCTTGTACAGGGGGATTCGTTCTACGGCGACACTCAGCCAGATTGGAACACTCTGTTTACTTCTAGTACAGGGTTAGACAACGGCGACATTACCTTAAGTAAAGCGTTTACTAAGTACCAGTATCTTATATTTGTATATGGAACTGACGACAACGGTCCTTCGGACTTGAGTGGCCCGTGGGGATATTCTATACACCCTGTGTGGCTTTTAAAGCAGCTTATTGTTGACAAGTCCTGTTTCGGTAGGTCTAACGTTGCTAAGTTTAATTTAACGTGGGAATTTGAAAGGCGCTGGGAGATAAATCCTGCGAAGAGCACTACTACTAAACTTAAACACGTATATGATAACAAAGTTTATATGTGGCGTGTCTATGGTGTAGGTGCCGGGAGCGATGGGACTACAGGTGGTTCGGGGAGTTCCTCAAGCACTGAAACTACCGTTGCAGGAACTTGGTTCTATGTAAGCACTAAATCTACAGCACCAAGCTCTACGACTTTGATACCCTCAAGTTCTATATGGGCAAAGTACAAAGAGAGTACAGGGTCCGATAGTTACTACACGTACAGCAGTGCTACGACTTACACTGGCTCCGGGAGCCACCCTTCTAATGGGTCATATAAAGGAACGTGGAAGAAAGTTGGTGGTTCTGGTTCTAATTATTTGTACAAAGCAACAGGCATAATCAAGGTGGCATGATGAATTTACAATACACAAATCTAACGTACACCAGTTACGAACACGTAAACGAAGAATTTCTGCTTACATTCGATTTAACTGTCAAGGACCTTGATGGCATTTTCCTCGGTGGTGAGGAGTTTGTTTTCACGTTCGTGGCGTCTGATAATCCTAAGTACAATACCACCGAGATTGCAAAACAGATTCTCGCCGATTATTTGTCAGGGAAGATAGACACCTCTAATATCAAGGAGTACGACCCACCAGAGAGCTTGGACTGCATCAAAGACGCTAAGCGGCGGGAAATTAAAGAGTACAAGGAAAAACTGCTGGTCAACGGGTTTGTGACATTCGACAACGATGTGTTCGAAATCAACGACAAGACTCAGTCGCGACTGGCAAGTACCCTTCAGAATATTATGAACAAGCTGTCCAATAGTGTAATAGACAGGGAGTCGTACCGGCATAAGTGGATCTCTAAGACCAACGTAGTTCACGAGTTCACAGTGGACCAGCTCTTTACTCTGAACGACCTTATTATTAGCAGTGTGCAGGACATTTTATTGCGGTGCAACTACCTCTGTGACGTTATAGATGGTTTGACCGATAAAAGAGAAGTGTACTTCTTAGACTGGCTTTACGATGAAGGTAATAACGTTAACTAACTGCAAGTATCAGCTCCTATGTTTAAAATCGGTTAGGTCGTTTCAGAGGTTCAACGACCTGCCAGTTGAGATATACTTTATAGGGTCCGAGATTGAGAACACCCTTCTCAGAGAGTACGATTGCCGGTACGTAGGCACTACGGCTACAGATCTCCCTGACGTTTACAAGTGGTCTAGGACAGTTCTAAAGGAAAAGCTAAAGCTGTTTCTGAGGACAACCGGTGATTTCTTGTTTTTTGAAAATGATGTCTTCTTTTATAAACAAATAGACTTTGAAATTTTTCAAGACGGAGTCTCGGGGGTTCGCGAGTACTATGACTGGAAACCACGCGACATACTCAATGCAGGATTTCTGTTCTTTAAGAACACCAAAGCCGATTTCACAGAGGCCGACATAGACAGATACATAGACTCCCACGACTCGTTCCCCGACGAGTACTTTATCTCAGAGTACTATAAAAAAATCAACTACATCAGCAATGAAGTTTGCTTCCTCAATAACTCTTCTCCCTTTGTGCCGGATCCAGCGTGCGTGCATTTCTACGGAGTTAACAAGCCGTTTGTGAAGGACGTGCCGTACAACGGAATACAGGGTATACACGTTCAAAGGGTGTTGGGGATGGGTCTATAACCGCCCATACAGTCCGAGGATGTAGTTTTTGAACTCCGCAGACGCCTCAGAAGCCAGTGTATGGCGACGATAAATCCAATAGTAAAAAATCATGTAGCTTATATCCTCGTAGTGCTCGAGTAAACAGTGTGAGAGGTGAATTACGTAGTACTTTCTAATATCATCATCCTTGTAAATCAGCTGGAGGTTTTTGATGTTGTCAAAGCCTATGTACTTTGAAAGAAACGCCTCCTCTATGCAGTAGCTGTTTAAGAACTCAGACCTGACGAACTCCCGGAAAATTCTTTGCGGCTTAAAAATACAGAATCCGATATTGATGTACTTGTCGACATTGACGTCGTCCCAGCACCGATACTCCGTTAACCTGTTATCCAGAGATGTCCCAAACACCTTTTCGTCTGACTTAAGTGCGTACTCAAAAATGTCGTTTAAGTCCTTAAGGAAAATCAGGTCGAAATCGGCGTGACACACCAGATCGAATTTGTGCAGCCGGGAAAGCACCTCTAGCGCTTTTAGCTTGTACGAGAAGCAGTCGGTAAGACTTTCCATCTTGTCTTTGCCGGCGTACGTCTCCAGGACTCTATCTCTGAAGTTGAGGGTGTTCTTGAAAAATTTTACTTTTTTAAATATAAAAGTAACTTTTTCCGACTTTATCCGCAGAGGAACATCGGGGTCGCTAAAGTAAAACACAACCCACGTGATGTGGCTGGAATTTGTCTCGTCATACGAGTGCACCATGACCTTCAGGAGGTCAATTGCCCGCTGGCCTATTTTGTCATAAACAGAGTAAAAAACAATATTCATATAGATTTAAGATCCTTAAAAAGTTCGAAAACGTTGGTGATCTTGCCACCCAACACGGTGTAGACATCTTTACTGTACGTCTCCTTGCGCACAAAGCAGCCCCTGGCTTCGACACTTGCAGTAACCTTTGGACCGAAAGCTGAACCGAGGTACTCTAATTCGACACCTGGGATAAAATGTCTCACCCGCGCAAATACAGGTTCGTAATTTGACCGTTCAGGTGGCTCATCGGTATTAGTCAGTTTCGCCCCTGTAAGCGTTTTTGCCCCGTTGAATCTTTTAGGAAGGCACATCATCGAGAAAAAGTCACCGTCTACAACAGTAGCTGCAATATCGGGGAGGTTGTCTCTGAAAAAGATTTTTTCCGAGGTTACTTTCTTAAACTCAGGGGGCTTTATTCCAGAATTTCTAAGGATGTCACAGATCCCGTCGTAATTGCACAGAAAAATCTTGTCGTACCCGCTGAGGCTATCCAGGGTGTCTATGCACATAGACGTCTTGATGATAACACCGTTTGACTGGCACCTTTCGGTTATTATGCGTTTTACCTCTGAAGCGTCAAACGTGAACTCCTTGCACTCAAACACAGCCTGTACGTCGTTAAAGAAACCGTTGCTGACTTTTTTAATAGGGACGCCGTTCTTGTTGTTTACACTGAAAAACTCAGACGCCGACATCTGGCTGTTATTGGCAACTGCGTACAAGCTTGTAAATTCGTCGTAGATAGCGTCTTTAAACTTCAGCATGAACGGTTTAAAAGTCCTAACACACGACAGAAGCGTCTTCAAATTCTTAGGATACATCATGCCGGTGTGTATCCGCATCTGGCATAGATTCGACGCCCCCATCATCGGCTCGTTATTTTTTTCAAAGACTGTTACCCGGTGCTTCTTAGAAAGGAACTCTGCGAGCATCAGCCCGTAGAACCCCGCCCCGACAATCGCAATGTTTCCAGCCATTCAATAATCTCCTGTTCAGAAAGTTTTTTACTGGTATAGTTTTCAAGACTTACATCGTTATTTATCGTGACAGGAATCCCGAAAGGATAATGTACATTGATGATATTGCACTGAGACGCAATCTCCTCGAAGTGCTCGCCATTTCTGTGTATGGTACCGAAGTCTATATGAACTCCCTGAATACCGTTTTTTCGTGTGAAGTCAATAAGTTCTCGGTGTGTACAGAGCCACTGATTACCCAGGTATCCTCGCGGAATTGCCTCGTACATCAGGATAAGGTCGCGTGCTCTACATTCATGCACCAGTTCGGCAAAAAATGGCGCCAATGCGGGGTCTGTTCTAAAACGCGCCATGCCAAACATCAGTTTCCTTACGCCGGCGTCGCGAGCCATGGCGCAAGTCTCGAGGAGCTCTGTGCGAAACGCAGCATTATCGCGGGGAAGAGTGTATTGTCCCGCTACAAGAGAACTGAACGTTTCGCACCTTATGTCGAGCCTTTGAAGCTCCCTCCAGTTTTCTCTGAAAAACGATTTAGAGCATTCAACAGTATCTACGAGCTCCCTGATGTTTCTGAGCGTACTAATGTTGTTGTTGAAAGTTAGGCTGTTTATTCCGATACTCATTTACGAATTCCTTTAGAAGCTTGAGTTGGTATTCTTTTGGGTACAGTATTCCGGCATTAGAATAACACTTAGATTCGTTTTTCCTCAGGTGAAAGCTGTATTCGTAGCCGCACTCGTTGAACACTCGAACTATTTCAGAAACCCACACCGGCTCCGAAAATATGTTTGCCAGGTGTGTATCTGACACGTAAAGCCGATTAAAGTCGGACTTCAGATTTTTTAGACTGTATATTTGAAGAGTAAAATCCTCCGTTATGTTCTCAGTATAATGGCTGTTAAGGAGGTCGTAGACGATGTTCTTCTTCAACCCAGCTCCGAAAATGCACCCCAACCTTATAGTATAAACATTAAACATTTTTCTCACTTCGTTCTCGAAATACAGGCGGTTTTTCCCGTACTCTGTGGGTGGTGGTACTGTGAATTTCTCGTCCGAACTCAGCGTCGAATTACAGTCCTGTGACGAAGCGAGAAAAAAATTTTCGCACTTAACGGACTTTAGTACTTTCAGTATTCTTCGGATGTTCGCAAGATCAGACCCAGGGTCTCTGTTTGCAAGGTACTTGACTCCGGGAACACAGCAACAGTACACATTCTGATAATGTCGGCCCACTATGGCCGTTAGATTCTTCGAGTTGTACCCATCGCAGCCCGGTATCTGTTCTGAAAGATTGCTGCCTACAAATCCAGTATATCCCAGAATTGCGTCCCTGTTCATATCCATATTCATACCCCCGCGTTTACCGTATTTACACATGGGTGATAAATACTAAGAAAAGGAGATTCTAATGAAATTCAAAATGCTAGTAGAGTCTGAGATGATAACAGAACTCTCGCAGGATGGAAAGTGGGTTACGTTCAAGAACGGACAGCACACTTACATCGGTAAAGACGGCGACATCGAGACTGGAACGTTAAAGGGTTACAACGTTAATAACAAGAAAGCTATTAAGGGCAAGTACAAACAGCTCCAGGATCAGGCAGCTAAGAAAAAGAAACAGGAAGAAAAAGCTAAGAAGCGTGAAGAGAGTAAACTAACAGACTTCCAGAGAAAAAATGCTGACGATATGTTAGACTCTTTTGCGAACAAGGCTAGATGGGAAGAGTACAGTGCGGAAGGACGTCAAAAAAACTATGACAAGTCAAGAAAAGGATACGCAGATAAACTTAAGGCAAAGAAAGAAGCGGGACAGTTAAACAAGGATGTTGCAACAGACAAGCAATGGGATACTTATATGAACAGAATCGCTCACTACGGCGAAAAAGGAAACTCAGAGAAATCTCAGAGAAAGCAAAAGAGAAAACAGCTAACAAGAGATTACGCACGTAATACTGAGCTTCTAATGAATAAGTTAGCTAGCAAGGATAAGGATGTTCTTAATAGTAGAGTAAAACAAGATCTTATTAGACAAGCTAGACAGGAAAGACAAAAGAGCAAAGAGTCTTAAAAATGTGAGCTCTATCACACTTCCTTTCTAAAAATAGTTGACACTTAAACTAAAATTTTATATAATATAAGTGTAAAGTTTAGGAAGGAAGTAGAAATGAAAGACCAAACAATAGGCGTCGAAGTTGAGATGAACAATATCTCTAGAAAAGACGCCGCTCAAGTAGCAGTAAATTTCTTCGGTGGATTCAGCTACTGTAAACCCTACGACCGTAGAGGAACCTGGGTAGCTTACGATAACGACCATAGAGAATGGCTGTTCAAAAAGGACGTAAGTATCCACGGAATCCCGTCACAGAAATGTGAACTCATTACTCCTATTCTCCATTATAATGATATAGAAACGTTACAGGAACTCTGTAGAAGACTCAGACAAGCAGGTGCTAAGAGCAATGCTAGAAGAGGTTGCGGAGTTCACGTTCACATTGGAGCTAAGGGACATACTCCTGAGTCTCTTAGAAATCTTGTAAACATTATGGCTTCTCACGAAGATCTTCTTAGGGAATCTCTAAGACTTGACCGAGAAAGAGTTGAGGATTACTGCCAGCCAGTTAATCAATGGTTCCTTATCCAGCTTAACAAGAAGAAGCCCAAGACTTTCTCAGCTTTGGCTGATGTGTGGTACGACTGTCACGACGCTGAATCCTTTAGGAACGAACATTACAATAGTTCTCGGTATCATATGCTTAATCTACATAGTACTTTTACTAAAGGTACTATAGAGTTTAGACTTTTTCAGTTTGATCCTCCTGAGAGAAGACTTGGAAAGAAGAATGGTATCCACGCAGGGCAATTAAAGACTTATATTCAGTTATGCTTAGCTCTTAGTAACGCAGCTAAGGAGAATAGAAGTTTTAGAGCAATCTCAAGATACGATGACGTAACTAAAGATACAATGAGACAGTGGCTTTACAGACTGGGAATGGTCGGCGATGAGTTCAAGACAGCGAGATACTTTCTCACGAAGAATCTTAGAAACAGATTAGCTTTAGTAGCCTAAGGAGTTAGAATGTACTATATAGCTTATGGAAGTAACCTGAACAAACAGCAAATGAAGCTAAGATGTCCTGATTCTAAGATAGTAGGTACAGCAGTTATCGAAGACTATCAGTTACTCTTTAAAGGTCTCTTAGACAATTCTTACTTAACAATAGAGCCTAAGAAAGGGTACTCTGTTCCCGTAGCAGTCTTTGAAGTCTCAGAGTCTGATATAAAGAACTTAGACGTTTACGAAGGGTACCCTGAACTGTACTTTAAGTGTACTCTTAGAGTCAAAGTCAATAACGAAGAGTTAGAAGCTTTTATATACATTATGAACAACTTAAAGTGCAACGTTCCCTCAGAGTTATATTATAACGTCTGTAAGCAAGGTTACGAAGACTTTAACTTTGACAAGAGTATCTTAGACAAAGCTATTATGGAAACAGTAGAGAGACTATGAATGACAAAAAGATTCTAAGGAACTTAAAATACTTAGGGATAAGTTCAAATGAGGCTAAGAAGATTCTTGAGACAATAAAACGTCATAGAAGACCAAGATTAAAGTTAGTCTATATAAATAGGAGTAAGAATGAGTGAAAAGACTGAAATCAAACTCTTAGCAGAAAGATACGGTGAGTTGTATCTAAGAGATGTTAAAGCTAAGTACGAAGATGACTTAGAGTTCTGGAATCACCAGAAGAGACACATAAAAAATGGACATAGCTGTCCTTGGTCTTTAGAAAGAGTACAGAATGAAATCAAGAGAGCAACGAGTATCTTAGAGTACATAGAGGAGATTAGAAATGTTTGATTTTAGAGATAAAGATCTTAGACCAATTAGTCCTTATGAACTAAAAGAGTTCTTAGAGAATGTTTTCTCAAGAGAAACTTCTGAGTACATAATGAACCTCGACGAAGTTGAGCAGATTAGAATCAATTCTCCGAGAGACTTAAATGCTGAGTGTTTAGAACATCTTTGCTGCCACTACGATAGCTCAGATACGAAAGGTGAGTTCTTAGATAGAATTGAATCAATTAAAGAAAGTCTTCTAAGAATAAGAAGTTCTAACAAAGAGTACGCTAATGCTCTTAGAAAGATAGAAGATCTCTTAGATGAGGTTCAGGGATTGAGTATTGTTTATTAGTCTTAGAGACTTCTAAGAAAAAGATCTTAGACATTCTATATAAAACTATATTAACACGTTTTCTAAGACTTCTAAGAGAGTCTTAGACATTCTAAAGGAGGAAATATGAAATCAGGAAATTTTGTAGCTAAGTACAACTGGAAGGTGAACAAAGCAAAGATCTATAAAGACCGTAAAAAGGAGATGAAGAAGGGTTACACCAAGCACAAGAAAGGGGACGATTGTCCCCTTCTTTTATTGCAAATCAAGTTTTGTTTCTAAACTCTCTATCTTATTCTCTATCTCTTTCAAACATTCCGAAACTTGTCTCTGAGACGATTCTATACTCTGTGAAAAAATACACACATTCTTATTAGCTTTATCAATATTCTTCTGCATTTTTCTACACTTAACAAAGCAAGTATAGATAGAAATAATAAAAGTCAAAACAGTCAAAACAAGGATTACTACCAGTACATTGCTAAACTGGCATAATAGCTCATTAAGGGAACATAGGTACTCAAACATTTTTACAATCCTATTTATACTTCTATTTATAATCCTTTTCTAAATTCTTTGGTTCGTAGTACTCTTTGTACATCTCAATTACTTTGTTCTGATACATAATGAATGCTTTAATGTCTTCGGTATTCAACGTAAGATTAGAGTACTGAGTACTATCTACACATATCTTAGAGTCTTTAATCTCCCAGGTAACGGGTCTCATCTTTAGTTCAGGTGCCGGAGGGACATCTAAGGGAAGTCGCTCTTTCTCAACAACAGTACTATTACACCCTGTTATGAACAACATATAAAACAACAAAAAGATAGCTGAAAAGATAAGAGTCTTAGACATTAGTTACATTCCTTATGTTTAGAGAGATTCTCGAAACAAGTATTTGTCTTCTTCTGTCCATTATTTATGATGTTTTCAACCATCTTAGGGTGCCTTTCAACCATCTTAGAGAAGTTTGAGTTTAGCTTTTGAAGCTTAGATTGTAGGTCTTGCTGTTTCAATCTAAGTTCGTTAGATGTCCGTTGGAGTTCTATGTTGTAGTCTGATATAACACTATAGTCTTTCTTTAACGATTCTATGAACTTCTCAGAGTTAGTAAGTTTTATAGTAAGTTCAGTGTTCTCAGATTCTAATCTTTGAACATTGTTTACTAAGGACTGGTTTCTTTCTCTTAGCATAGTAATGTACAAAGCAACTGATAATACTAAGATTACAATTGCTATAATAGAAATAGACTTTAGGTTTAACAGACTAAACATACTAGTCTCCTCAGTTTTTTAAGTATTTATATTGTCTGAGTTTTGGACGTTAGTATGTCTTAGATATTTCTAAGACCTAAGCTGTTTTTCTGTTAAGACTATAAATTTCATTCCCTTAGATTCAGCAAACTGTTTAGCACTACTCCACTTAGCTTGGTTTATTAAGTATGTTTCTAACTGTTGTTTGTATCTTATAATTGCATTAGGAGATTTAATCTTAGGAGGTTGAGGTCGTACTGTTTCATTAGAGGACTTTATCTCAACTAAGAACTTATCGCCGGTAACGAACTCTAAGAATAAATCAATAAAGTACCTGTGTACTAATCCATCAGTTGGTTTAACGTAAGGAATGTTAAATGGTTCTACAGAGAATTTAACTATCTTAGGATTCAGATCTGCGTAGCAAAAAGCTATTCTCTCCAGTGCTGACTTGTACTGTACGTAGAACTCATTCTCCTTTACCTTAGTAGATTGCATATACTCATCTAAGGGCTTGATGAACTTCCCTTGGTTGAGAATCTTGTACCATCCTTTGTGAGATCTGTATGTCATTTCTAAATCCTTTAGTTTTATTGCATTCTACGTTAGTTCTAATACCATTATACCTTTAAAAGCTTATCTTTAAATCTAGACCAGTTTCTGTTTAATCTAGAGGTATTCTATAGAATAAAGCTAGATTTTTAGTGTTTTTAGAAACTCAATAATGAACGTTTATACTAGTTCTAGAGGTATTCTATTACAATACAAAACTCTCAAAAGTACTATAAGTAAAACTACAGTCATACGTAATCAAATCTGTACTCTTATCTGATAACTGGATACCACCTAAGTCTGAAAGAAACACACTATAAAAAGTAGTCTTTATAGTTGGATTACCATAGGTATCTAAGTGGAACAGATAAACTTCCTGTACCTTATAATCTTCTATAGACTTTCCTTCTAAGTTATCACAAGCATATATCCATTTCTCTAGTGCTTTACGAACCTCAAAGTGTCCTGAGTCTTGAATTGTTATCTTAAAAGTATCTTCGTAGGAGAGTTGTCCTTTAAGGTTTAGGGGACGACCTCTAAACCAGACCTTCTGAGTCTTAACAGAAGACTTAGGGATTTCTGCACTTTGGCAAGCGATGTCTATCTTAGAAGACTCTAAGGAAGGTCTTATAGCTTCAGGTAAACTCATAGAAATCTTGTACTTAGAGTTATATGGAACTCCATCTTGGAAGAACTTTTTAAGGTCAGCTATTGTCTGAACTTCGTTCCCGTAAATGTATCTCATTAGAAATCCCTCTGATAATAAACGCAGTTAAACTGTACTTTTAGGTCTAAGATAGATTCGTTATCGTTGTTATATGAAAACGAACCTATATCCGTTGGAAAGCACCCGTACATAGTATACTGGGCAGTTGGTTTGATATTTGCGTTAAGATCTATTTCACAGTCGAAAGGATATTGCATTAGTGTAATGTTTCTATACAAAGCACTTTCTTTTGTGATAGATCTTCTTAGAGAATTTGAGTACGTAGAGTCTTCGAAAGAACTTTCAAAGCTTCTAGCATCGAATTTAAGAACCCAGTCTTCGAAGAATTTTCTAATACTATGCTCAGGGTCTGTTAAGAACGATACTGAAAACTCATTAG
>Ga0326514_10000825_pt1 | contig 20541 bp, 23 predicted proteins | sample 3_2548_0518_D_FD_203653 | JGI IMG/M metagenome (GOLD analysis project Ga0326514, IMG submission 203653) | Bovine rumen microbial communities from UC Davis, California, United States - 3_2548_0518 | ecosystem: Host-associated > Mammals > Digestive system > Stomach > Rumen | place: USA... | reverse complement strand
ACTCGCTTTCGTCATTCTCCTCATCCTCCCAGTCATCTTCCTCTTCTTCCGGGTCATCAAGATATGCGTCAAAGTCCTCGCCTGCCATCTCTCCGCGCTTCAGTTCTGCCTTTTCGTAGCGCATCTGTGCCGTGGCCAGAGCATTGGCTTCTGACGTTGGCATGTTCGTCCACCACGCCATGACCTCGACCAGCCCACCCAGGCTGGCGATGAGGTTTTCATAGGTCAGCTGGCCATGGATCATGGACCAGATATCCCATACGATGATGAGCAGAATGGACGCGAACACGCCGATCGTGATCGCAAATTCCTTTTTGTACTGAATCAGATATCTCATGTCTTCTCCTTTTTTTAGCTTGCTTCCATCGCTCGCAGCTCGATCTCATCCAAGAGCCTCTTGACCAGCTCAATCAGCTCCGGGAGAGTCATGGCGGCGATGTCCTTATCCAACATACGGCTCGCCTATAATTTCTTCGTATTCTTCCGCCGTGATCCATCCTCTTACCACAGCGTTCCTGACGGCTTTCTTCTTCCATTTTCCTGCGTCATACCATGTCTTGATCTGTTCGAACATTTCACTGTGCTCACTCATCTTCTTCCTCCTCTTCTGACGGGTCTTCGATGTTTCCCATCATTACGTTGTAAGCGATAAATGCTTTCATGTCTTCGTTTTCTGCTTCAAGATTTTCAAAGATGGCCTTGTCATGCAGGTCCATTTTGGTTCTTTTCAATACTGCCATTGTCATCCCTCCATAAATCATGATAATATTTGTCCATTCTGACCAGGAGCTGCTTTGAGCTTCCTTTGCTGGCATGGTTACGCCATGCCGCATAGGATTCATCGACCTTCTCGTGCGGAATCTTTCCCTTCCTGGACATGGCTACAAGCCTTCTCAGCTTGCGGCGTTCCCTTTTAACGTTCTCCGGTTTCACAAACATAAGCACTTTTCCGGTTTCTGTTAGCCTATATTTGAATCCGAGAAACTCGATTCCGTCCGACAGAGGGTAGATGCCGGTTTTCTTCTCGTTGATCTCAAATTTCAAACCACTCAGGAACTCTCTCGTCTTCTCCACGCAGTCTTCCAGATACGCCATGTCATGGCTGATAATCATAAAGTCGTCCATGTATCTGATGTACAGCTTGGCCCTGAGCTGTTCCTTCGCGAAGTGGTCATATCCATCCAGAATGGATATCCCTGCTATCTGGATCAGCTGGCTTCCTGGATTGTATCCTTTTTCGCCTTCATACTGGTTCCCCAGGATGTCCACAACTAAAGCATAAATCTCTGGCGGCAGCTTTTCCCTGAATATCGATTCTGTTGTCGCATGATCCATGTTGGGATAGTATCCTTTTATGTCGAACTGTGCTACATAACCATCGTGACCATGCTTCCTGTAATATCTTCTCAGAAACTCCCTCAATCTCTCCCTTGCGGCGTCCGTTCCTTTTCCTTTCTGACAAGCGTAATTGTCATATATGAACGACCTGCTCATTACCGGATACACCACATTATCATTCAGGCTCCGCTGATATACTCTATCCCGGAATGTGATGCTCGCTATGTCTCTTGGTTTTGGAGAAGTGATTCTGAATTTCACAGTCGGTTTTGCCTTGTATCTGCCGCTGTACAAGTCTCTGCTCAGGTTCAGCGTCCGTTCGATGGCGTTCATCCTGTAGCTTGCTACACTGTCTTTCCATAGAACGCCCTGCTGGCATTTGTGCATTGAATCGTACAGCGGCTCAACACCGATTACTTCATCAATAACGGTTGGTGAATCCATGCTTATAGTCCAACTGGCTCCTTTCTGAGTCATGCACGTCATGGTTCTGTTGTTTGGTCTTTAGACCGGGAATTCGGCTCCTTGCGTCAATGTTCAGGCGGCCCCATCGCTTCGCGGCGGGCATGTTCGCCCCTCTTAACACAATCCGGCGCGCACCGATTCGCGTTCGTGGCGTTGTTGTTGTTGGCGTTGCCAGTCGAGTTGACATTCCACGCATTGTTCGCGTTGCCACGATTGGCCGAACGCAGACGACAGTTCTGTGCTTTCAGCCTACATCCCTTGGCTCATAAACTGGGGCATATCGTTTTCGATCCGCTTGGTGCCAGGATCTTATCAGCTTTCTGACGTTTATAACTTTATCTCCCCAGAACATGACACGTTTTGTTCTTAGATGAAACAGCGGTTTAGCGATGTCGATCAGGCTCAGCAGGACGTTGCACTGCGCCGCAGCCTTGTCCTGCATCGCGAGCCTCTCTACCATGTCCTGGCGGCTGTTTACCATGATGTTGTTCGCCGCCCAGACAAGAGTGTGGATGCTCAGCGCCGTCGATATAATCTTGTCGGTGATGGCATCCTGATATTCTTCTCCGAATATCTTCTTGTTTTTCGTGATCTGCAGCGTATAGACTGCAAGCTCGCGAGACTTTATACAGACCTCCAGTTTTCCCGGTGTCCGCTGGTTTACTGGGACGGACATGGCTTTCCTTTCTTCTCCCGCGCAGTGAGCGCGGGAGATTGACGATTAGCAGATGACGCAAGCCGGCGCGCACCGACACGCGTACGTGGCGTTGTTGTTGTAGGCGCTGCCAGTCGAGTAGACATACCACGCAAAGCTCGCGTAGCCACGAAAGGCCGAACGCAGACGACAGGACTGGGCTGATGTCTTCGCATCGTATGCGTATCTGATATGGGCCGGATTTGTTCCACCGGATCCCTGCGCCTGCGGAGATGTCAACCCGAGACGGCGTTTCCAGTACTCCCAGTACTCTCCCTCCGTGTTTGCGAGCTGAGGAACGATGTATTCCTGCTCCAGGGACGCCGGGAAGAATGTGTCATATGTGTCTTCATATGTTCCTATGTCCGTATCTGACACGGTATTGAGCGCCGTCCGCACCTTTACCGGCTTCAGAATGTTCAGGAACGCTTCGTCGAATCCAGCCATGAATCCTCTAAGTGACGTGAGCTGATCCGGTGGTCTATCGAACGGGTTTTTCGGTGCCCACCATGCTCCGGCGGCAGCAGAACTGTTCAGGAACTGTCTCATGGCAGACTGGCCGTATCTGTTATATCCATACGACGCTCTCTGCATGTTGTTCATGCCGGTCGTGCTGTACTTTGTGCTGGACGCCAGCGTCCCGAGATCCGTTCCTCCGGATCCTTCTGTGAGCGCGACTCTTTCGAGCGGCGTTGTCGCATTCTGGTCTGCGTAAACCAGAACTCTCCAGTTCGCCGGGTTCTGATCCGGAAGCCCTCCGATCGTGGATGATTCTGTGCCGAACTGAAACATCTTTCCTGTCTGTGTCGTTGTGAACTGGTACACTTTCCCGGCAACGACATTCGTTCCCCATGAATTCCCCATGGGGAAATGGTATGTTCCTGCCGGCAGGTCCGCGAAGGCCGTGCCGTCATAATCGACATAGAACGCTTCGTTCCCGTCGAATGCTACCGGCTGCATCGCATAGTGGCTCTCGATGAACATTCCCGGGACTGTTTCCCCATCCTGGAGCTCAACGTCACTAAAATGTACGATATCGAACGGCAGAACGTAGTCTGTGGTCCCGTTGTTGTAGTTGACCATGATCTGGTCTCCGATGCTGAATACATTTTCCGCTTCGCCCGCTCTGACGATCTCGTGGATCTCGTTCAGGGTAGCGACTGGCGTCGCTTCTGACGATGCGCTTACGAGCTGCGACAGCAGGATGTTCTGACGCGCCAGGCCCTCTACTATCAGATGGCCTGTCTCATCAAGCATTACCGGTTTTGTGATTTCGCTTGCCATATCCTTACCTCCTTATGCGGTATAAGTTACATTCAAAGCGCCGTCAACGACGCTAAATCCGAGCGCATTTATATCGGCAAGCTCCTCGCCGACTGTTACCTGGGTCCATTCATTCGCATCCCACGCCCCTGCTGTTGTGATCTGCGAGATGCATCTGAACATATCCCCCTCATGCATGACGTAATCGCCCACGTTGTATGTCGCTGACGTTGAGAACGTATCTGCGATAGCTTCGGCCGCCATGTAGCGTGCCGCCTCCTCAGCAGATGCCGCCGCGTCCTCTGCGGCATCTGCTGCCGCTTCAGCGCTGCCGGCTGCCCCTTCGGCGTCTTCGTGCACCTGTGCCACGAACTGGTCGAACTGGCTCGGAGTGATGCCTCCTGTTTCGGTCCCCTCTACCAGAGCCTCTGAGTCAACCACGAACGCCAGGATCGGATATGTGGTCAATCTTACGCTGATCTCATCCCTATTGGCCGTGACTCCCACAAGGTTCACGTAGACCTTCGACTTGTAGTACATGACCTCCGCCGGGACATCGCATTTACCCTGAGCGTCCAGCACGGTCGAGATGTCATAGTACTGTGAATGCCATAAGGCCCTGACCGAATCGAACCCGGTCCAGTTTTCTCCCAGCGTGAATGTCGCTTCGACATAGCTTACCGTGTTCGAAGCATACTGCTCCGATCCGGCAGTCTTTGTCAGCGTCTGATCGCTGGCAGTGAATGCAATAGCTTTCTTGTTCATCTCGTCTCCTTTCGACTACTTGTTAAGATGTTTTGACCCATAAGATATCTACTGTCGCGCTCAGGCTTCCTGAGGCTTGGGTATTCGCGTTGAATGCGTTATATGTTATCGTCGCGGACCCGGATGAGGATGAAGTGATTTCTAATCTCGGGAACGTGACCTTTCCCGCTCCGCTCTTCCAGCCGACTATCCCGACCGGATAATATCCCGGCTTTTGTAGCGTCTCAGAATGCTCCCCGCTTGTTCCGCCCGCCGCGATAGACGCTATCGTGAACGAGTGCTTAGTGCGAGAGAACAGGCTCGACGCATTTGACATGAATCCGAGCGACGCAGCTCCTGACACCGATAGCGACGCGCCTGTGATTGACCCGGAGCTTTGCAGCGCACTTGTTGCCTTCACGATAGGCCCGACTATCGTGTATCCGTTCAGGGTGCTGATCAGGGCTATCTCTGCCGCTTCTGAGCTGTCAAAGTGCAGCGACATCCCCACAGAGTCTATCTGCACATGTGGTCCGCTTGTTTTGCCTATGACTGTTTCTTCGCCAAATTTAGCGGCCCTGTTTCCGCTCTTATAAACCTGCATCCCGTCAGAATTCACTGCCGCAAAATTTGAGTAGTCTTCGCTGGCGTGTACCGTGATGCCTGCGTACCCGCTGATCTCGGTGACATACTTGCTAGCCGTCGCATCGAGCATCAGTGCCAGATTATCCGCATACAGTGTCGTTCCGGAGTAAGACCGCACCCTGCAAAGCATTGACGCCTGCGTGTTGTCTCTGTCCGTTATGGTGAACGGAATCAGCACCATGTCCCCGATAGCCCCATCGAACGACGTAACGCTCCCCCAGGAATCATTTGAGATTCCGACATACCCTGCCGCCGTTGCAAATGATGTCTGCCTGGTGTGCGTCGTGACTGACGCCATCTTGCCTGTGGTGTACGTGCCGTCATTCGTCAGTACGGATATGTTTGCTCCATTGGTTACTTTTGCATCCAGTGATGCCTGGAGCCCGTTCACTTTGCCTATGGACAGGCTGTTTGCCTGGATCCTTGCCGCATCAAGATATCCACTCGTTATCTTCCCGGCGTCTAATGTGGATATTTTGGCATTTTGTATAGTCCCGTCTGCAATTTTCGCATTCGTTATCGCGGCATTTTCTATTTTTGCAGACGTGATCGCTGTGTCAGCAATAGCGTCCGTTCCAAACTGCTCCTGTACCCATCCAGTCCCAGTTTGGTATCGGTACATTCTATAGCCGTCATCCGTATCGAACCATGTATCACCGTTGATGTATGTTCCTCCTGCCGGTGCGCTTGACTGATGATACACCCTGTTTTTACCGTTCGCTGATACCATAGCATTCCCTGCTGTGGTGTTCGCCTGATCCGCAAGGTTGTATGCCGCATTTGCTCTGGAATCGTCTGTGTACTTGTTCAGTTTCGACCAGTCACTTGCCTGATATATCTGTCCTTCCACTTTCGGAATGGTACAGGTCAGAATATCCCCGGTGTTTCCAACGCACCACAGGTCGCCTGCGTCATACGGTGGAACAGGCTGCGTGATGAACACCCTGCGCTTGCCATCGGCCGTGTCCTTCGCTTCAGATGCCAGTTCCAGCGCTCTCGTGACGTCGGAGTCCTGTACTGCTACCCACTGGTATGCGCCATTCTGATATACGAATCTCCAGACGTGCCCCGTATCTGTGTTGTAATACAGGTCTCCAACGTGATTCTGCTTTTTCTCATCCGTGTCCCAGCCGGTGCTCTCCGGATTGTCCGGATCCACCGTGACTGGCGGCAGATTCATCGCCGGATCCACAGTGTAGAACCAGCTCGTGATATTACCATCTATCTGCGACTGCAGGTCAGCAATGTCGCTGTTAATCTCCACCACAGCGTTCGCCATGTCGATGGCGTTCTGATCCGCAGCCTTCTGAGCGTCATACGCTCTCTGCCGTGCTTTCAGTGCCGCTACAGCCGCTTCATCAGCTGACTCTTGTGCCACGATGGCCCTTGTGTCGTCAGTCGGTGGCGATGTCGCATTCCCGACCAGGAACGCCTTGCCGTTTCCGACTCTCACCTGCACCGAATCTCCAGCCTTTGCATTGATGGTCATCTTCGCCGGCGTTTCGTCGACTCCTCCGGGGATGTGTACCCATGCAGTGTTGCCTTCGACCCGCTTCACGGTCGCCACTGTGTCATATCCTGATGTTTTTGTGGCAGTGGCCGCTTGGATCGCGGCGATCATCCTGCTGATCAGTTTGCTCATGTCCGTACCGCCTCTTCTTCTGTCCTGCATCCGTGCGACAGAGTCAAAGTCTGTGATATAACCTCAAAAGTGTCGTCAATATTTATCTCTGGGTGGTTGAACCGAACCATGTCCCCGACCGCAATGTCCGGATCGAATCGTCTTGTGTATGTCACGGTCCGTGCAGGCCCCTGCAGCTCCTTCAGCCTCCTCATCGCGTAGGCCGACAGAGACTCATTCGTCCCCAGTGCCGGGGATGTCTCCTCCGCCCAGATCTCACGTCCCCGGCTTACCGTCGACAGCGGAGACTCCGGATCGTCGTCCCTTGCGATTGACATCAGGTCGTCTGAGATGACCCTGAGGATGTTCGGACATGCGAACCAGTCATATTCATCTGTCAGATCCAGCTCGATGACGTCGTTCATGTTTGAGTCGAACCTTGCTGCTATGCTTTCCGGCCTTGGCTCGATGTGGATCACGCCACGACCATCGATGCGGATGCGCCACCCTATGACGTTTATGATCTTCTGTGCCAGAGTCAGCTTGGTCTCGCCTTCCTCGGCAACGATGGACTCTGTGAGCTTCGGCATCGTCACTGAGTCGTCAACCACCACCGGAGCCGGTCCCGCCTTCAGCAGTCTCTCGGCTGCCTTCGGAGCGGTGACCTCTGCCGGGATGTAGTATCCACGGTCCAGTAGGATGTCATCCAGTGGCTTCAGTACTGAATAGCACTCCACTTTGAACAACTCCCGCCGCCCGTTGATGTCTCTGATCGGCGCGGACGTCAGCCCCGTGAACAGCGGAACATGTATAACACCGTTCTGATCAGCATCCAACCATATCCTGATCCATGCCTCTCCGTTTCCCGGAAGCTGGCGCATGGTCAGGTCAGCTGACTCCATCAGATCTGCCGGTGTCCGTTCGATGGTCCCGCTGGTTATCTCCATCCGGCCAACGTCACGCCACGAATATGTATCTACCAGCGTGATGTAGTATGAACCTGTGAATCCGTCCTTCCAGATCATATGGTTTCCTTCCATTCTGCGTATGTCATGCCGTCAAATCCGACGGTGTCCACCTTCTGGATCTGCAGCTGATAGTCGACGCTCGCCTTGTCATATGATGTAGACTCCTGTACCTGCACATCTGCGGCGAAGCTGCTTCCTTCCGGGGTCCGCACATGGCAGATACCAGGATAGTTCGCAAGGTCTCTCATCAGCTCGGCCACGCCGTCCCTGTCTCCACGTACCAGCACGGATGTGGCGTTCAGGTCTCTTGTCACTGCTTTGTTGTGGTCGCCTGCCACATGTCCGCCCAGATAGACCGTCCGCTCGAAGTCCTTCGTCCATGCATTGCTCATGGCGATGTTGTATGGCAGTTCCGCGCGGTCATCAGCGAAGTCGATCACGAGTGTCCCCGGATCAAGCTGCGGATAGCCGCCCTCTTCTGTGGTGTCATACTCGGCGAAGTCGTTGTCTTCTGTGATGTAGTCGCCTGCCGCTGTGACAGTTACCACCTTGTATCCGCTGTCCGGCCCGAATGCCGGGAACGGATCTACGTACTCTTCTCCGAATTCCGCCCCGGAGTAGATCAGCTCCGGCCCATCGAATCCGATCCGGTAGATGTCGCAGGTATCTCCATCCACATATTCTGCACCGGCAACAGGTCTGATCCGTGCAGCATAACGTTCAAAGTCTGTCTTGAAATGTGCTACAGGTCTCCATGCCTGGTGCGACCAGTGTACTTTGAACATCTTCGGTGTCGCCTGTGCCGTCTGACCATATACATCCTCTACGGTGACTATGAGTCTGTAGAACGCTCCGTCATCGAGATGCCCGATCAGGTCGTTCGTTCCGATGCTGATATCCATCGTATCGGCTGCCGGCAGAGTCTTCACATATATCGTCTCTCCGATAGGTCCGTCGGTGACTTTGCCATCCGGTCTTTCCATCGGATATGTGCTCGACCTCTCCAGTGCCACCGTGACAGATGCTGCACGCACTGGTCTCAGCCTCATGGTGAGCGGCAGGCTTTTCAGTGTCCAGTAGTCCGATGTGGTATAAACCACTTTGATCTCTGCGCCTTCTGCCGGCGCTGTCGACAGTGTGACGGTGTCGCCTGAGTATGTCGCGGTCACCGCTTCATCGTCTACAGTGACCGTTGGCGCACCCGATAAGCTGTTTGCGCACAAAAATTCAGTTGTCGAAGCATCTCCATCAAAGTATTCCGTCACTGTGTCGACGTAGGCCAGGTTCTGGCTTGCGATGGTCACGGACGGCTTCGCCGCGATCACCAGCTTCGCCGGAGTCGAATACTCTGACGCGCCGCCTGATCCGGACCGTGTCTGCAGTGCCAGGTATATGGTAGATCCAGTTGACCATCCGTATTCCTGTGGATAGATGTCCACATGCTGCGCTGATGTAACCGATACGATAGGTTTGCTGTATGTCCACGACCCTCCGGACGGATACGCCCTCACGATGTTCCCTGCGACCTGTGCTGTTCCGTCTGTGGTGACGTAAGACCAGTATGCTGTAACCATGCCGTCTGCTGTACACACTTCGTCTGAGAGGTACAGCACCGGGATGGCCGGAGCGGATGACAAGTCGATGGGTTTGATCTCGGACCACGGCGACAGTGTCTCGCTGTCCATGTCTGTCATAACCGACCTGATGCGGAAGTACCACGTGACGCCAGTTTCCAGCCCTGTAATATACCAGTGACTTGCCACTTCAGTGATCTCGTAGGTCTCCGGCTCTTCGTTCGACATCCAGTTGTCTGGGTCCTGTGTCCATGAGATGATGACTCCTGTGGCATCTGCCCAGTAGTTCGTCCATGACAGATAGACCTTGCCGGATGTGTTTGTCGGATCCACACTGTCCAGTGACGGCGCTGTCGGCATCGATGTGGCGTAATCGTAGAACCCCGATACCATCGAAGAACCATCGGCCGTAACGTTCCGGACGTGGATTCCGTATCCCGTCTCTCCGGTGATGTCGATGGAGCTGGTGATGGTCTTCGTGGTTTCACCGTTCGCCAGTGTGCCGATCAGGATGTAATTCTCAACGCCTGCAGCTGAATACCGCTCCAGGTAGACCTGCATGTATGCCCCCGGGACATCCGTGCCGGCATCTGTGACGTTGATCGTCACGCTGAATCCAGATGCTGTCGGCGTGCCCATGGAGATGGTCGCCGTCGGTGCGGCCAGCTTCCCTGTGATGACTCTGTACGCCTCTGAGTGCGACTCTGTCCCATCATGGACGGTCTTGACTCTCGCCCACAGACATTCATCGTCGCCGATAAGGCTGCCTGTCGTTATGGCCAGCGGGTAGTTGGTCTTGCCATCGGAGTAGTTGTACGTGCTTCCATCCACCCAGTTTGCATCACTCGGGCAGTTCATGTCTGCGTCCGGTGCTCCGATGTAATACTGGGGAATGATGCTGTCTGCCGAATAGCTCGACGCTGACAGGTTCACGTTGTACGTCATCTCGTAATAAGACGCGCGCTTCGTGTATGTGACCGCGTAGCCCAGATTTCCTCCGGTCTGCTCAGTGGATTCGACCCATGTCGCTATCGGAGGGACACACAGTTCATGTCGCTCTGTCTGGATGGCGGATTCTCCGCCAGGGCCGACTGCCTTGATCTGGAATATACGTGTCTGATTCAGGACGTTGTCTGTATAAACGACTGAGCTTTGATTCAGCGGCGCCCAGTCGCTCCAGTCAGATGAGCTGTCCGGTGTCGATGTGCACTTTGTCCTGTATAAGGTCTGATAGTACCACTCCTGCGCACTCTCGCTCGAATCGATGCTCCAGCTGAATGTCGTCTTGTTTGCGGAATCAGCTGACACGGTCAGGACTGGATCAGGTGGCGGAAGGACCTCGAACAGTGCGGACGCAGAATCCCATGCTGACGGCTTATACTTCGCGCCGTCCCGATCTGTCTGAGTCTCCGCCTGCACGCGGGTGATGGTCGCCGTCGGATCTAACTCGAAGCTGTAGGTCGTTTTTTTCTTACCGACCTTCTTCGTGGTCCATGCGCTCCATGCGGTCCCGTCATACGTCCGGTATCTGATCTTCTGCCAGTCGACATCCTTCGCTTTTATCTTCCAGCTGCCCACCGTGAACTTGTTGCCGTTCCTTGTGATGGACAGCCCTGTATTTGCTTTGGTAGTTTTTTTGGCCATTTATATGTCCCCTTATACGGCTCCTGTGCGGGCCAGTCTCCGAAGCTCTCTGACGGTCCGCTGTGCGAACTGTTCCGGATTCTCTGCGGATCCAGCATACATGGTCACATTGAACGTGTTGCCCCCGCCAATCTTCTCAGCCAGTGTGTCCATCCATCCGGTGTTCCTCTCGAGTGGCAGCAGGGCTTCCTTGCCCGCTTCACCGGCGCCGATGCCGATGAGTGTGGAACTGTCCAGGATACCTCCTCGAGCCGCCCAGTATACGTCGATGCTTGGCTTGGTACCTTTGCCGCCGATTCCGAACGGGATACTACCACCGCTGATGTTGATGTGCGGCCGCTTCAGTCCGCCAAGGAACTTGAACGGCTTCGTTACGGCTTCCTTGAACGATGACACGGCGTTCTTGACTGTCTGCATCACGCTCTTGGCCTTGTTCAGCACCGTCACGCCCTTATTGACTGCAGTGATCAGCATCCGGAAGGCTGTACCGAGAACAGTGCCCACCAGCTTCGCCAGCGGTTTGATTATTCCTCCGCCGAGTCTCAGCATAAGTGATGCCACAGGTCTCAGCGCACTGAACAGCCTCGACACCGTGCCAGTCACTGTCTTTGCGGTATCTCCGAAGGACTTCAGCCCCGTCACGTCCCCGAATGCGTCCGTGAATATCGTGATCACGCGCTTACCAAAGCTGACCACCTTCTGGAACACATCCCCGATGGCCTGCCCAGGGCCGTTGACGAATTGACCGAACTTCTCAGTTATCACTTCCATCGCTGTGGACAGGCCTGAGAACACCGCTGAACCCATCGGCTCCAGCAGGGCCTTGAACTGGTTCTTCAGAACATCCACACGCTCACCGAAGGACATGGTCTCCTTCTGGGTGTTGGATATGATCCCGGAGGAATCCGACATGGCCGAACTGAATTCGTCGATGGACATCGCTCCGGACTGGACCGCTTCAACGAACTGTGTCGCGCCTCTTGTCCCGAACAGGTCGGACGCTGCACTTATAGCAGCCGCTTCGTCGCCCTTCTCGATGTAACCACCGATTTCCTCAGTGACCCGCTTCATGGCTTCGGCTGGTTCTTCTCCATCCTTTGCCACCTTCGCAAGGCCCATCGACATCTTCGACAGTGTGCTGTTTGCATCAAGACCGGCTTTATCGAGCAACCCTGCCATCGCGGCTGTGTCCTCGAACGAGTATCCGAGCGCCTTCATCTGCGGCGCTGACTTCTCCATGATGCCGGTCAGGTCGTTCATGCCGATGCCTGTCGACTGGCTGATGGCGAACAGTGTATCCAGTTGCCCGGACATGTCCTCTGCCGCCGTGCCCCATACTGACATCGCGCCAGCGAACTTCTCAGTGTCGAATGCCTCGCCGGTCATGTCACCGACCTGCGCGATCTGCGTGCCGACCTCCTGCAGCGTGTCGCCTGTCAGTCCCAGTCTTGTGTTCAGATCCTGGACCATGTCGCCCGCATCTGCGAATGACATCGGGACTGTGGTGGCGATTCCCTTTGCGGCGTCCTGCAAGTCTTCCAGCGCTTTCCCGGATGCTCCTGTGCCGACGATGATTGTATCTGTCATCTCATCGAATTCAGCACCCACATCGAACAGAGCTTTCCCGACTGCGCCGGCAGCAGCTGCAGGAAGCGCAACGGCGAACAGGCTTTTAAGCGCTCCCAGCTTCGCACCGAGACCACCCAAAAATGATGCGCCTGCTCCAGTTGCCGCAGTCTTTCCGGCTGATGCAGCGGCCGCTCCCATCTGTGACGAGATGGCCTGCTGTGCGCCTTGCATATTAGGAACTATTGTTACTGTCGCTTTGCCGACTTCAATCATTCCTGGCATTTCGTTCTTTCCTCTTCTTCTCGAGCCACGCCCGGAACTGACCTCTTGGCAGTGCGCCCTTTCCGTAGTGCTTCACGTTTTCGCGTTTCTCTTCTACACCCGGACGCGGATATGGTGCCGGCTGTTTGCTCGGCTTCCGCTCCCCGATAGCCACAAGGTTCGCGTTGATCTGTGCGAGCATGTCGAAAATGTCCGCAAGGATCCCGTTTGTCTTCGTGGTAGTGGCCCACAGATGGCGTTCCGCGTCCAGCTCTCTCGATAGAGCCGAATCACTGCCATCGTTAATAACAAAGGACGCCAGCGCGCTCCATGATAGAGACCGTCCGACGTCCTGCAGCTCGTGACCTGTTTGTGTGAGTAGATCATACTCAATAGCCCCTTCGTGCTCAGTCACAAATGCCGAGAGGCTCGCTATTCCCCCATTGATTCGAAGTATGCGGAACCAAACTGGAGCCACTGATTGTCGCCGATCTCTTCGTTCTCAATCTCGGGGCATGCTTTCAGGAAAAACTCCTTATATCCTGCCAAGAGAATGCCCGGGTCCACTTCTGCGCCCATAGCTATAGCGGCCACATCTTTCCACTGGTCGTAAGCCAGCTTTTCCAATGGTGGGATCTCATACTCACCCTTGTCACCTTCAAAAACAAAAGGTTCATGATGAATCAGTTTGAATCTTTTCTTCTTTGCCATGTTTCATCCTCCTCTCAGAGCTTTTAGGAACTCTTCTGTCCGTCGTCCATGATGAGCTCCCAGCCACCTTCCAGAGCGGTGATGGTCGGAGTCCATGTGATGACTGAACCCGGAGCGAATGTGACGTTCTCCATCGCAGTGATCTGGCCCGTCTCACATCCGATCGCGATGCAGTCATCATCATCCTTCATGATGAACAGGAACGCTTCCTCTTCCGGAAGGACATCCTGGGACAGAGATGCGGTAACAAGAGCGCCGTGTGCAGTCGTTGCGGTTTCAGTTTCCACAGCGTCAGCACCCAGCATTGTCACCAGAGTCTCCTCTGTGGTGTCCATGATCGGAGCCTGAATGGTTTCAGTGTGTTCCGATACGATGACACGCTTGATCTTGTTCGACCAGTTACGCAGGTTCTCAGTTGACTTGTCCAGAGCTAGCGTGATGCCATCTCCGGATACGTCGCCGACTTCCTTCCATGCAGCTGCCAGCGTCTCTGTTGGATATGTCGGGAGCGATGTACCCGCCGGAGCATGGTAGAACATCCCGGACTCATATCCGATACCAAGTTTAGCGTCGTGTGTACCCATGTTTTTACCTCCAATAGTTATTCAATGGTTATGGTTTCCCGGTGCGCTGTGACGACCATCGTCGCTGTGCACATAGCCAGATCCGGGCGCACTGGGTCTACTCCCCACGAGTAGAGCGAGTTCACTGCTGCGTATGCGTAGCCCTTTACCTTCGTTTCGGTAAGGATCGCCACCGCGTTCCGGAGCAGTTCCAGAGCGTCCGCCTCTTCGTTTGCCCTCGCGTCTAATGTGACCACGAAGGTGTCCACCTTGCCTTTGCCAGATATGGCTGCTTCGGTGTCGCCCCCGGTCGCCTGCACAAGTATGCTCGGCATTTCAACGTCGGATGGCAACGGCGGGCAGTAGGCTTTCACGTATGGGGCAAGTGCGCCCCTGACAGCCTCTTCCACGTCTATGCTTCTGCTAATTGTGATGCTCATCACTTCACCGCCCTTGTTAATGTTTTGTTTTCCGCTTCAGCGGCGGCCGCGGCATAATCTGCAGCCTGTACGTGCGAGATCCATCTGCCTCCACCATAGCCGCCCTGCATTGTGGTCACTTTGTATCCGGCTGTCTCGATGTCTCCGACGTTGGCATTCGCCCTGGCACAGATGTCTTCTGCTGTGCTTTCCACGAGCGCCCTCACGCCATCCGACATCAGGAGCTGTCTGAAACCTTCTGAGAAAAACTCAATTTTGATTTCCGTCATCAGCCTTCCCACCTTTCGATGATGACCTGTTTGTTCGTCAGATTTCCGGTCGGTGATATCCATGTGCCCGGGATTCCTCTGACCACGAACAGCTTCCCCTCGTAGATGATCCTGTCGCCTTCCTGCACGTCAGCATCCGGCGGCATGTACACCGAGAAGCTCTCCGATACGCCCAGCACTCTGCCGTCCTGTGACAGTGTCGTGGCGCTCGGCTGTACGGAGCATCCTGTTATGACTGCCGTCTCGGCGTGCTCCCAGTCCGGGACCTCTGAACCGCGCACGATCTTTGTTCCGGGCCGCACGCGTGTCACGTTCTGTCTGAACCATGATGGTAGTGCCATTTAGAACACCCCCTGTAATCTGTACGGCTCGAGAACTTCCTTGTTGTCATCTGCCAGTGCGGTGGATCTCGCCGAGTTGGTCCAGTTCGCTGAGTATGTGATGGACACTCCACCAGCCGTCTCAGACTGCACGCCTCCGGACGATGCCAGCGCGTGGGTGATACGATGCGCCGCCAGTTCTTTGATGCTCCCCATCAGCTCATCTGGCAGGCCGGCAGTGTATTCCACAATCAACGGCGAGTACTCCTGCAGGCTGATATAATCCACACCATAGACCTTCAGGAGTCCGTTCGGTTCTGACACGAACGCAGTGTAATCCACACCATCTATCGTGACAGACTCGACCGATGTAACATACTTCGCTGGGAGCTGTATCAGCAGGTTCCGACCGACGAACGTGATTCTGCGGTCGAAGAACGTAGTCTCCAACTTGCACAACGAGGACGGGTACACGTGCCAGCCGCAGTAGTTCCTTATAGCCTGGCTGACCGCCTTGATGTTTGGCACCATGCGCCGATCGCCGGCATATTTTCCCGCGGTGAAGTCGTTGAACTCATCGAACGTGAGCATGTCTTCCAGCTTGTTTGTCTCTGTCAGAGTGTATCCCCAAGTAGTTAGTAGACTCATTTCTTCGCCGCCTTCTTTGCCTTATTGGCAGGTGTCTTGCGAGCCTTGTTAGCTGCGCCCTGCTTTTTCTGGAATGAGGGTTGATACAGACCCTCTATGATTTCTTCAGCACCCTGTGGCTGTTCGCCCTCTTCATACTGGAATATGTGAGTGCCGACCCGGTAAAGTTTCAGCATCAGAACCCCTCCTTGAATCCATATTGTTCTTTAATGATGTGCCCACAGGCCACACGTTTATCTGCGTATACTTGGATACCAGCCTTCTGCGCTTGCTGACAAAACCATATATCCTCTGATACAGCCGCCCCCGGTTCTTCGTGAAATTCAAACCACGGTTTTGGTATATCTTTCAGAATGCTAGTCTTTATCATCAGACAAGCCCCGCCACACCAGTCGACCTTTGACCGCCCTTCCGGAATAGACTCATACAAGAGCGGGACGCCTTTGAACACAGCAGCATACTCCCCCTTGCGTCGTAGGCTCTTGATCCGGACCAATCCGCTCACGATCTCCGCAGGCGGATCAAGCAAGTCCCTTAAGGCCGTTGAAGGAAGAACCACATCGGAGTCGACCATCAGAAGATAGTCGGCCCCGATTCTAATTGCTTCCTCACAGAGCAGATTTCGTTGCACGTCTATACGGAATCCATATAGGATGTCCAGAGATGTGTCTGTGTCTGCATCTGCCTGTCCATAAATTGCTTTAAGGGTCTCCGGTTCGACAGTATTGGCTGTTGGTATCCCTATCAGCGTCAACATTACTCCGTGGTTGTGGTTGTGGATGCGGTGTAGACCTTCGCGAAGCCGCCCGGCAGTCTTACTGCCTCAAGCAGTCTTTCCTCGATACGGACAGTAACGATGTTCTTCACGAAATCGTCCTCGTTCTGGTTTGCGACCTCAACTCTGAAGCCTTCGCCGGCCTTTGTGATGATGGAAGCGCAAGCCTTGAACGCACCTACGATCGCAGTGCCCTGGCTGATCGCGGAAGATGCGACGACCTTCATGCCCCAGATCGGCAGGTACTGGCCATATGCGCCATTACCATACGGAGCATACGCCGGGCCACCCATCAGGTACTGGCCAACAGATCCGCCGCTGCCGTCCTTGGTCAGAAGCAGGGTCTGCAGGTCAGCCGGGTTGATGATGATCGCGTCTGCGTCATAGCCGGTATTGGCGTTGACTGCCATCTTCGCCTTCAGCAGGTTGTCGAAGCTGATGCCGCTGTTGACGGTCACGTCGATGCCGGAAGTTCCGAGCAGGGTGCTCACCAGATAGGACTCAATCGCCTTCTGCAGCTCATACACGCCACGGCCTCTGATAACGCTCTCAAGGTACGGAGCATCGTTCAGAAGTTCGTCGGTCTCCTTCAGGTGGCAAGCCTTTTTGACCAGAGCAGCGGTGACGGTTGTATACGTCGGGTGAATCTGCGGTTTTTCCGCGGCTTCGTTTGTGCTTCCTGTGAAGCTATCCGGCAGATCCGTTGCTCCCATGCGGAAGAAGGTGTAGCTGTTTCCGCTGATCGATTCAGCAGAGAACAGGTCTCTTACTCCGAGGTTGTATTTGATCTCGGCTACGTCGGTGCTTACGAACGGGATCGTTGGCTTTTTGGATTCATCGGTGGCTCCCTTTACATAGGTCTGCACGGATCCTCTGTTGTCTTTCAGGTACTCAAGGTTCAGGGCCTTCAGTCCGGTCTTCTCTTCCATTCCTGTTTCCTCCTCAGGTTCTTCGTTGCCGATCATGGCCAGCTTTTCCTTGGCCTTCTCAGCCGCTTCAATGGACTTCTCCAGTTCGGAGATTGCGTTTGTCAGCTCCTCTGCCTCAGCGATAGCTTCTGTATCTTCGGCTTCGATTCTCTCCTTCAGAGCCACAAGCGCGTCTTTCTTTTCTTTCATCTGCTCATTAAGAGTCATGTTTTACCTCCTTTTCGAGCTTTGCGATAACTTCCAAAAGAGCATCTTTCTTCGGATTGCTCTGCTCCGGCTCCTCCGGTGCCCCGTTGGCCTTTGCATCGTCCTCTCCGTCCTGCGGATCCTCTTCTGTATCCTCAAGCTCCCCCAGGACTCCCTGAAGTAGCGTGATGGCTTCTCTGATTGCATCTGCATCCTTTTTGCTGTTCCTTCTTCCGGCTTTCTCTTCCGGTTCCACTGACTTAACTGCCACTACTCCGGCATCGTCATTCGCTGGCACGCACACGCAGGAGATCTCATACAGTTCCAGATCTCTCAGTTCGTGCGCCTTTACGCCGTCTTCGAGAGTGACCATACCGTCCTCAAAAATGTCAAATGCGAAGCTGAACTTCGACAGCCGGCCATCCTTGTACAGCTCACGGACTCTCTGGGCTTCGTCTGTGTCATCGAACTTGGCAACGAAGTGAAGACCCTTGTCATCCTCTTCTGCATCGGCAGTCCCGATATAGGAACTAAGCTCGTTCATCTGGTGTGCCCACAGGAACGGGATGCCCTTGCCGCCGTTCCAGCGTTCTTTCAGTGTTCGGGAAAATGCTCCGGCTTTTACAACATCGCCGTAGCTGTCCGGTTCCAGGATCCATGTGGACGCGTATCCTTCGATGGATCCATTTCCTGTGTCGTCATATTTGACACTAAATTCTTTGTATCTCATCTCTGACCTCCTTATACGGTGATGATGACTTCGGTTGAGCAGTTGCATCCGCAGGTCGTGTCCGGATCTCCGTTGTCGTCTCCGGGCCACGAGCATCCATTCGAGAATGCGTCGTCAATATCGACTGTCTCGCCGTCCATGGCAGCGTGCTCCGGTCTCGGGTTTCCTCCAGTAACCCAGCGTTTCTGCACATTTGCGTCGAATCCCTGCTGGCGTGCCTGGTTGATCGCTTCAACGACTATGGCCCATCCCGCGATGTCCCTTGCCAGTTTGCTCCCGACCTTTTCTGAGTCGGAACCTCTGACATCCATCACGTGTGCCGGCGTGTTTTCTTCATCTTCCGCTTCAATGGCGTCCTCCAGCCTCTTCCGCGTCGTGCTGTTGATGGCCTTCGCCCGCCCTTCTGCACACGCACGCAGCCAGGCTCTTGTCTGGTCCGTGTAGTACTTTGTCCCAATTGCCTCGGCCGTTTCTTTTCCGTGTCTGTCTGCGATGTCATCCATGAGCGGCTCAATATCGTCTGCCAGCTCCATGTCCCACCGGTCTTCATCCCACCAGTCAGCCCCTGCTCCGATTTTTGGCAGTACGCTGGCTGCCTGTCTCTCAAAGAACCGCTTCAGGACATCTGCCATCCGCTCATCTTCGTCCGCTGACGACATCGCCTTGATGCTGATCTGGTCCGATTTGCAGTCTTGACATCCGCACAGCTTGTTGAGTCTCTTAAATTCCCTGAGTGCCGTGTCTCTGTCAACTACTCCAGTAAGCGACGGGGCCGTTAATCCCTCCTGCTCATCCATGTGTGTGTCCTGTGGCGAAGCCTGTCCGCCTTCAATGACGTTCAGCGGGACTATGAGCTCGTCGCCTCCGTCGACAGGCGGCAGGTTGTTGTCCGCTCTCGCTTCGTTCCTGGTCATCCACGGACCACCAACGGAAGACTGGATGATGCTCGCACGCTCTTCGAAGGAGCCCTTCAGCTTTTCGGTCAGGTCGAATTCCACGTAAGTGTTCGGATCTGCGCCGATCATAGGCAGCAGGAAGCTGTTTATTCTCTGCTGGAGCATCTGGATGACCGGCCCCAGGCAATCCGCGTAGAGCGCTCTGGCATTGTCCTTTGCGCTGGCATATGTCTGAGTGGTGGTATGCCAGATCAGCGATGGGTTGATGTGGTATGCAGCCGCGACGTCTTCACGTGACAGCTGTTTTGTCTCCGCATACTGAGCTTCTTTAGCGTTGAACTGGTATGGTTTTATCTCCATCCCATCTTCCAGCAGTGGTATCTTGCCAGCGTTCGCTCCGCCCTGGCTCCATGCTTCGCGGAATGTAGCGACGAATTTCTTTCGCTGCCCGTCATCCCACGGCTGCACATCCTTCGGGCGTGTTATAAAGGCGTTGAACCGTCCGGAGCTCTTCCAGATCTCGGACCGGAACCGGTCGGCCTGCACCTGCTCATTAAGAGTCTGCCTCAGAGCGGCGATGGGCGACTGGTATCCTCCCGGATTGCCCGGGTTGTACATCCGGAACATCACGAATTCATCCTTTGGGATCTCGATAAGTGTTCCGGATCCGGACGCTCTTACCCGGAGCACGCTCGGAGCATAGTTGGTCTCGCTCCGCTGGTCCTCGATCCACTCCCTCGGGATGATTCTCAGCTGGTACCCTGACGGACTGTCCGCGTCCGGCAGCAGCCACAGGACAGCCACGCCCATCAGGTAATACTCTGTTGTGAGTCCTTCCATGAATTCATAGGCCGTCTGGTCTGGATTCGGTCTCCAGAGCAGCTTGGCCGCAACGCTGTCGCGATCTCTTTCTCTGTCTGTCTCGCCCTTCCGTGTATAGACCTTCAACGGCAGCTGTGCGATGGAATCGGACAGGAATGACACAACGGCATGTAAGTTCGCCTGGGTGGCATATAGCCTCCGCGCGGACATCCCGTCCACAGTTGGATATGATTCCGATGTGATGTTGATGTGATATGTCGTTCCAAACATCGCCCGGAATCTTTCAGTTAGTCTCATGTCTTTCTCCTTAAATCAGCGCCAGCCCTGCCCCCTGGGCATAGGCAGACTCGTATATTTTCGCCTTCCCGGTGTCGACCATAGTCAGCCCTGCGAAAGCCACATAACATGCAATGAGCGGCGCCGGATCATCCGGGCTTTTCATCCTGTCCGGGACATCCGCACCGCC
>Ga0326514_10000822_pt1 | contig 20569 bp, 46 predicted proteins | sample 3_2548_0518_D_FD_203653 | JGI IMG/M metagenome (GOLD analysis project Ga0326514, IMG submission 203653) | Bovine rumen microbial communities from UC Davis, California, United States - 3_2548_0518 | ecosystem: Host-associated > Mammals > Digestive system > Stomach > Rumen | place: USA... | reverse complement strand
GCCAAGGCGGACACCACCGCCCTCACGGATGGGAGCGTCACCAAGGTCGGCACCGCCGACCTCGGCACCGATACCAAACCCATCAAGCTGGTGGGCGGAGTACCCACGGCGGTCACCAACGACCTGGTGACCACGGACACCGCCCAGGAGATCACCGCGAATAAGACCTTTAAATCAAGGGCCACCTTCGATTATTACAACCCCGAATTAACCCTCGACAGGGGCAACTCGATAGGCATTAATGTGCGCCTCAAGGAGGACACTTACAACGTAGCACCCGCCGCCGATAAATCATATACGCAGATGGTTTACGATAAAGACGGAGTAAACCAGGGCCAGATACAGTTCTTCCATGGCTCCAGCGGATCGAGGGTATGGAGGATGGGAGGGATAAGCAACACCGGGGCCTCGAAAGCGGTGGACCTGGTGCATATCGACAATGACGGAACCGCCTATATGCTCGGATTATCCCGCGCCTATAATGCCGCCAATACCTCCGATGTTGCGACCATCGGCACCCTGGACGCATACTCGCCGATGGTGAGGACCAGCGGGAACCAGACGGTGGGCGGGGTGAAAACATACCAGGCGTTTGGGGAGATTATAGCCAAGGCATCGGCGGTCCAGTTTTCAGCCACCAACGCATATTTCAAATTGGGCCATATCGGCCGTCAGCTCAATGCTAAGATAACCCTCACTATTGGCGGAGGATATACCGCCGCAAATGACATTATCGATCTGTTCTTCCATACATTCAACGTAACCGCGCACTACGGTACCTGGAGATTAAGGAGGTTTAACGAATCAACCGACAAGGCCAGATTGTATATAGGAACAACCTCGGGCGTGGACGGGTTCGATATTTGGGTAAAAATGCCCGCCATCCTTACCTGGCTGGTAATCGAGGCGCACGTTATCTCATACGGGGATGTAATAAGCAACACAAACATAACTGGCACGGACACCAACCCCACCGCCGACCCCTCGGCATCATACTCCTCATTTACGGAGGTTCCGCAGATATGAAAGCACTAATCCGCAACCCCGGAGAGACCGTCCTCGAACCATTCGAGGGCATAGACTGGACCACCGGCGCACCCCTCACGAACCCCGCCTGGTGCGGGGGCGCATACGCGCTATGCGAGGACTGCCCTGTCAGCGATCCCGAACCCCAGGACTTCGATATAACCACCATCGAGGTCCCCGACACCACCGCCCCCGCCGAGGAGGACGGCACCGCCGAGGCACCGACCACCACCCGCCGCGTGGCCGTATTCAATACGGCTCGCTACGAGGCCCGCAAGGCCCAGGAGGTAGGCGAGGCCGACCCCGCCCCCATCGAGGCCCCAGCGGGCGCGGACGGCGCGGAGGAACCGCCCGACACCATTATCATAGACGGCGTGGAATACACCAGGGCGGTGGGCGAATGATGTATAAGGCCGATGGGGAGGCCATGAGGGAGTACAGCTCCCTGGTGGCGCAAATCGCCCGCCTCGACTACGAGGCGGAGCGCATCGCCCAGGCCCGCGCCCAGGCCATCGAGGCCATACGCGCCTGGGAGGAGGCCCACGTTGAGACCCCCCCGGCACCCACCGAGGACCCCGACACGCCCCTGGACCAGCCGGAATAAAACCATTTAGGGGGAGGAATCCCCCTCATATTTTCGCGCGACCGTTCCCCCTAATGGCCGCGTCCACTTCCGATATATGGGCCATGGGGTCCGCGCCCGCGAATATCTAAAAGGTAATCTCGCGCAATTGCGCGGGATCGGACGAGACACCGACATGATAGGGGCCAAGGGCCTCGCATATCCCCCGGCACCGGCCATCAAGCTCGGCGAAGGACACCGGCGGACTGACCACCAGCTCCGCGGGGGTAATCAGTACGGTATAATACCGCCAACCGTATCTGTTCATTCCTCCCCACCCCCCGGCCCTTTTTCATCCAAATCTATTTTCATAGAACGGTCCAGCCATTCATACACCTCCTGGAGAGGATCGAAGGGAACAAACAGGCGGTCGTTCCATTTATCCACGGCATCCTCATAGTTTTCAGCACTCGGGCCGCAACACCCGCAATAACTACAAGAAATGAAATGGTCGGTTCCTCTTATCGAATGAACCAAGTATTTAGGGCAGTCGCACCAGGGACAGGGGAGGGCCTTTATCATTCCTCCGCCCCCTTCATCCTAACACCCTGGCCGGGATTGGCCTCGGCGGCCAGCACCAGGCGGAGGAGATCGTCCACGGTTCCCAGGTCCACGACATAGCCGCCGGCGGCGCGGGGGGTGACGCGATCCTGGGGAACGAGGGCATAGATGTGGTTGGCATCAGTCACGCATACATCCCCCCGATAACAGGCCGATGGAAAAGGCCCTAAAACAGGTGCCGCACAGATGGAGGCCGCCGAAGTCGGATTTAGCGGTGCGCCGATGGCATACCGCGCACGGTATGCGGTGGCCGTTGATACGGATTGGTTTCATATCTTCACCAGCATATCCAGGATCGTGGCCAATATCTCCCCGCGCGGGGTGAGGTAGTATCTGATGGTGGGGCGGTTACGATACGATCCCGGCTCCGTGCGGAGGATGCCATCGGCGGTCAGATCGCGCACGCGGGCCTCCCTGGTCTTATTGCGGGCATCGCCCGCCCCGGCGATGGAGCTGATGGTCGCGCCCGGATGTTCCTGGATATACCCCAGGACGGCCCAGGCGGAGGTGCGTTCCATTATGATGGGGTCCATGGATTACCATATACAATTAGGGTATATAATACCCGATTAGTTGGGGAGATATACACGAAAACATCGGGCATTTAACCCATATTCCTCTTTTTAATATGGTAATAGTTACCCTACTGTTTAAATATGAGTTAAGCGATATTACAATTACAAAACATGGAGGCACACAAAAATGAACGCCAACATCGAGGAACAGATCGCCTACACCTTTAACGTGGGCGGCACCTACCACCACCAGGTAGGCACCGAGCGCAAGTACAGTACCTTTATCTGCACCGCCCGCGAGGGCGATGTGGTCACCCTGGAGGAACAGGGCGGCAAGGGGCGCACCTTTACCGGCCAGGTATCCAGGGCGGAGACCTGGGGCGGTTACAACGAATGCCTACGCATCGGCCTCATCCCGCGCAAGGGATACAACCTCGTGGACAGTATCCCCGCCCACGACTTCCTCCTGGAGGGGAGCGAATGACCACCTACTGCGGGATCACCGGCCTGGAGGACCTGGGCGATGCCATCAAGGACACCCGCACCGGGGCCACCAGGAGCAAGGAGGAGGTGGAGACGGCGTTTTACGATGCCTACCTCCAGGATGCCATCGGTGACGAGTACGGCCCCACCGACTACGAGGCGGGTTATCGCGCCTACCTCCTGGAGTTCAAGGCCCAGCTCTTCGCTTTCGTTAATGGGGAGTGGTGAGCATAGCGGCCATCCCGATGCGCGGTTAAACGGTAAAATATCCCAGGGGCGAAGATGAAGACCCCTGGGGGCCGTTGCCGGCCAGCTCAAAAAACCCCTACGTCTTTTGCGCTTATTTATCCCATATTCCTCCCCCTTTAAAAACCCCATTTATTTTTCGCGTGTATATATCCCATATATATCCCGCGTTCCCAAGGTGATACGATGTCAGAAGATGCTATCAACGAGTACGCCGCCGCCCTGGAGGGGCGCGGATGCAAGCCAAGCACGATAACCACCAGGCGGTACCAGCTGGCCCGCGTACTGCGCCGGCTGGAGGATGCCGGCCTATGCACGGACCCCGCCGCCATCGGCGAGGCCGAGGTCAAGGCGGTGGCCTACGGCATGGGTTTAAAGGAATCCACGGCCCGCCAGTACGTCCAGCTCATCACCGATCTGTGCGCCCAGGCCGGCAACGATGCCCCCAGGCGCACCCGCATCCTGTGGAACAGGGCGGAGCCGGCGGTATGCTGGATAACGCCCGCCGACCTCCGCCATCTGATGGCGATGGCCGCCCCCACGGAGCGCATCGTGCTGGTGCTGGGCGCGATGGCGGGCCTCCGCGCCGAGGAGATGGCCACGGTATCCGTGGGCGATCTCAAACCCGGGGCCATCACGGTGCGCGGCAAGGGCCACGGCCACGGCCTGGAGGCGGACCAGCCAATCGGCGAGGATGTGGTGCGGGAGATCGCGGATTACCTACGCTGGCGCGAATCCCGCCGGCCCGATACCGACCGCCTGGTGGTATGGCCCGGTGCGTATGCCCAGGATAGCGGCAACGCCAGGATAATCCTTTATCACCACCTGGCCGACCTGGGCAAGCGCGCCGGGATCAAGGTAACGCCCCATTCCCTCCGCCGCCTTTATGCGACAACGCTATACAACGCGGGCGTGGACATCGCCACCGTGTCGCGGCTGATGCGCCACGCATCCGTGGAGACCACATCGCGGTATATCCGCCGGGATCGTCAGCGCGAGTACGCCGCCCTCGGCCTACTCGCCAACGCCCTGTCGTAAATTTTTATATATCTCGTAGCCGATAACACAAGTAACCCCTACGATAAGCCGGCGTTTACATTATTCGGTTAATGTAACATCGGTGCGCGAGAGGGGCCAAAAGAGGCCCTAAAATGCCAGCAAGAATCGAGATTAAAACAATCGTGAGAACGCTTTACGACCGCCTGTGGAGTACCAACAAGGATGACAAGGTCATCCTCCACCGTGATGAGTTCATCACCACGATCCTCCGCACCGGACTGATGGCCGATAAGACCGCCATCCGCACCAAGTGGCTGATGCTCCCCGGATTCGGGGCGTATCTGACAGGCACCCCCCGCATCTTCCTCCCGCACCAGACCCGCCAGGACGTTTACCTGGTGGACCTCCTCGCCCTCCGCCTCGACCTCAACATCACCACGCCCAAGGCGGGCGATTACATCGTGGGGGCCAGCGAATGAGCCGCATCGACCAGGATGACGGATGCACCTACCTCACCGGCAACGAGACCTGGCGCGTTTTAATCCGCGCCACCATCGAGGTCACCGTGGCCATCGGCGGATTATCCGACCGCCAGCTGGACCGCCTGGACAACGCCCAGGTGCTGGAGGCCCTGGAGGATGCCGGCATCGAGGACCCCAACCTCACCAGCTGGGAGATCGAGGACCAGGAGGTGGAGGAATGACCCCCGCCAAGGCAACCAAGACCGCCGAGGGAGGTGGGGATATAGATGGGATATATACACCGCATCCCGACCTCAACGTGTACCAGCGCGTGAGCATCGCCAAGAAGATCGTGGCCAAGTACACCTTTTCCAAGGTAAAGGGCCAGGAGCTGAAGTTCCCCTACCTCCCCATCGACCAGGTTAAGCCGGTGGTGGAGGATGCCATGAACCAGGCCGGCCTGGTGCTACTGCGCGGGGAGCTGGCCGGCGTGGAGGACGTGCGCGAGCCATGGGATGTGAAGAACGATTGGGGCGCGGTGACGCATTGGATGCACATATCCGCCACCCAGGAGTTCACCTGGGTAAATATCGACAAGCCGGAGGACCGCTATACCCAGGTATTCGCGGGCGAGGCCAAGGATAACTCCGACAAGACGTTATCCAAACTGTACACCAGCATCTACAAGAATTTCATCAAGGCGGAGTTCAACATCAGCGACACGCCCAAGGATGACATCGACAACACCGAGGACGAGGTAAAGGAGGAGGCCGCCCAGCGCAAGGCCGCCGCCAACGCCCGCCCCGACCCATTCTTCAACAAGGGCAAGGCCGCCCCCGCCAAGGGGGTATCGGAGACCGCCCTGGACCGCCCCCCGGAGGTCAAGGCCGAGAGCATCGTCAAGATGGCCAAGGACCCCACCGCACGCCTACGCATGAACGCGATCATCAAGGACCAGGGCCTCGATGCATCCATCTACTCCGTGGACGCGCTGATGGCCCGCCCCGATGTGATAGATGCGCTTTACGGCGCGGGCGTGCGCGCCATCAAGGCCAGGGAGGGAGACCAATGACCGAGCCATACGGCCCCAGGTGCGCCGCCGATGCCATCGCCATCCAGCGCGAGATAAAGGCCATGGAGGAGCGCATCGCCGGCCTTAAAAAGGAGCGCGATGCCCTCCTGGCCGAGGCCGTCCGCGAGGGCATCCGCGAATGGGATGGCTGGAGGATCGTACCCACCCAGCCGGCCAAGACCGCCAGCTTTACCGCCCTCCTGGATTACGATGCCGACCTGGCCGATGATTACATCCAATGGTACCGCGACACCATGGAGATCAAGACCACGCAGACATCCCTTAAAGCGTGGGCCAAGGACAGGGGCATGGCCGAGGAGGAGACGCTGGCGATGCTGGGCAAGGTGCTTAAAGAGGGTGACGGCCCCGGCACCGTGTCGCTACGCGCACCCAAGGGGGCGGATGGCGATGCCTAAATGCGACTGGTGCGGAGCCACCTCCAGCATCTTCTGGCACCGCTATGGCTGGGGATGCGACACCGCCGGCAACGGCGGCACCCCCACCACAATCTGCGATGACTGCATGGCGGGATGGGCGGCCTACATCCGCGCCCGCCAGGCCAAGGGGGCGGAGTGATGTTCAAGATCGTCACCAAGGCCCCCGGCCTTTACCAGGTGGTATTCGCCCCCGCCACCACCCTGGGCCAGGCCCTCGCCGTCATGGGCAACCTGGACCAGCAGACCAAGGGCCGTATCGACTGGTTCCTGGATGCCGATGCCGGGAACGCCTTTATGGGGCGCGCCAGGGGGGCAAGGGCATGACCTGGAAGATCGAGCTGACCAGCGGGGCCGTGGTATTCACCGACACCACCCTCGACTTCGATAAGCTGGGTGGCCAGCGGTGGCTGGCCATCGAGGCTATCTGCAAGAACGCGCACGGCGGCCTCCTCCGCGACCTCCCCCCCACCAGCGTGTGGCTGAACATCGCGCAGATCGTCAGCATCAAGGAGGTGGACGTATGAACCCCGGCGATGCCATCCGCGCATCATTCGAGGAGGAGGCCCTGGCCAAGGCCGTGGCCGCCCTACGCACCACGGCCAGCGGTGCCATACGCAAGGCCCAGCAGATCGGTGACCCCGACCTGGAACGCATGGCCGTGGACATCTACCACACCGCCCGCATGATGGGCGATTCCATCCGCAAGGTGCGCCAATGAGGGCCAGGTGCTTTTATCTGGACGTACCCGGCCAGTACCAGTCATGGCTGGCCATCATCGCCCCCATCAAGGACCGCGATGGATGGGAGGCCATGGACATATCCTACCGCGCCGGGGAGGAGATACCCAGCATAACGTACCTCCCCATCGGCGAGGCCGACCTGGCCCCCTACTCCCCGATCACCCCCCAGGCGTTCCGCATGGCCGCCCGCCACGCCATGGCCCTGGTGCGTTCCGCCCTGGAGGTGGCCAGCGAGGAGGGCGTGATATGACCGCGCCCCCCACCGTGGCCAGCATCCGCCTGGAGGTCACCTACGCGGGGCGCGCCACCACCCTGGACATGGATGTGGGCATATCCCCATCCGCCGGCCCCAACACCCGCGCCCTAATCAACGAGGCCGTGGCCAACCTCATCCGCCTATTGATGGAGGCCACCGAATGACCGACCGCCTACCCGATGGCCTCCGCGCCGTCATCCGCGCCCTGGAATCGGGCGAGCATACCGTGGACGAGCTGGCCATCATCGTGGGGTGCACCCCCGCACAGGCGGAGGCGTGGCTGGAGATGTGCGTCTGCTTCAAGGGTGCGCACCTCGCGCCCGGCGGAGATCTCGCCGGGAAGAAGCGGTGGACGATGATGGGGGCCACCGAATGAGGCCCGGTAACGTCCTCACCAGGGACATCGGCGGCGTAATCGACACCATCCTGGTCCTACGGGCCTCTGGCGGGATCCTCCGCCTCGCCCGCATCCGCACGGGGTGCGGACTGGCCGAGGCCAGCACCATCCAGCTGAACACGCCCGCGGACATATCCCGCGAATACCACGCAACGGACTGGACCGCCTGGGCGGATGCGGTGGCCAAGCTGACCGATTACCTCCTGGCCCTCCCGGCGGAGGCGATGGAATGACGATGTGCGAGCGGTGCCGCCAGGCCCAGGCCGGCTATTTCACCGAGACGTACACGCCCGGCGATGGCATCCGCACCTACTGGTTATGCAAGGCGTGTCAGATCGCGGTGGCCCTGGCCATCCAGCGGGAGGTGGACGGATGATGATGCCCTCCGCCGACACCGTGCTGGATTGGATACGCCAGCATCCCGATGGGATCACCATACCCGCGCTGATGCAAGCGCAATACGGCGCGATGGGTACCGGCCAGCGCGAGCGCATCCGTAGGGTGCTATATGTGCGCCTGTGCAACCTGGAGAAGTACGAGCTGGTATCCCGCACCACGATCCCGGCGCGGGTCCAGGGCGGCCACATCACCACCTGGAGGCCGTTGCCATGATTATGCTCATCGGCGGCCTGGCCATCGGCGGCCTGGCGGGTTACATCATCGCCCGCATCCTGGCCTACCACGGCGTGGACCCCATCGGCCCCGATCCCCGCACCGAGGGGCGGTTAAAGCTACTGGAGGGGGCATCGCTACGCCATGGGGCCAGCATCCACGCCATCATGGACGAGCTGGAGCGGCATTGGCCCGCCGGGGATGTGCGCCCCATCGCCGAGGTGGTTTACACCCAGGGCGAGGATGTTAGGGTGGTAATCGGGGATGATGACGATGAATGACCGCGAGCGCGTGCTGGCGGCCATCAAGGCGCACCCCGATGGCATCACCACCTCGGAGATCGTGGCCGCGATATGGCCCGATGCCCCGCCGTGGCGCATCCCCACGCTGATGGGCGGCACCCACCACGATGCCACCAAGCTCGCCCATTGGGGCCAGGTCTATGGTACGCCGGAGAGGCGGAGGACACGCCAGGGCCAGTTCCAAGTCCAGACCGTATGGAGGCCGGTGGAATGAAGAGGGCCAAGACCTACCGCGAGCGCATCGAGCGCGTGGTGGCATCCATCCCCCAGGGCGCACGCTTTACAACGTGCGACATACTGGCCGCGTTCCCCCCATCATCGGCACGCGCCCCGGGTATGCGCGCCGTGGCCGCGATCCTGGCGGGCCTCGATAACGTGGTATGCGAGGGCGTACCGCCCAGCCACGCCCCCGCGATATGGAGGCGGGTATGATGGCGGGCCGCATCCTGGTATGCAAGGCCGTGGAGGCCCTGGCCCCCGGCACCGAGTTCACCGCCGCCGACCTCCTGGTGATGATGGGTACGAGATCGCCCACCACGCCCACGCGCACCCAGATCGCCAGCGCGCTACGCGCCTGTCCATACGCTATCAATACCACGCCGGGGGTAAAGCCGGCGATATGGAGGCGGGTGCGATGGATAAGTATGTCACGGCCAGTTTCAGCGGGGGCAAGGATAGCACCGCCATGGTCCTCCACATGATCGAGCTGGGGGAGCAACTGGATGAGGTGATAACGTGCGATACCGGGATGGAGTTCCCGGAGATGTACGACCACATCGCCAGGGTGCGCGAGGTGATCGAGGGCGCGGGCATCAAGTTCACCACCCTCCGCGCCGAGCATAGTTTTGAATGGTATATGTTCGACAAGGAGGTCACGCGCCGGGAGGATGGTACCATCCGTCACGGATTCGGATGGCCCTCCACGAGGTCAAGATGGTGCACCCAGCACCTTAAAACCAATCTGATGGACCGCTACCGCAAGAACCTGGCCGAACAATACGATATTATCCAATGCGTGGGCATCGCTGCCGATGAGGCCCATCGTGCGGAACGTGACCAGAACAAGGGCCAGCGGTGGCCGCTTATCGAATGGGGATGGGCGGAGGCCGATGCGCTGGCCTACTGTAAGGCCCATGGGTATGATTGGGGCGGATTGTACGACATCTTCCCCCGCGTATCATGCTGGATATGCCCGCTGAAATCCATCGGCGAGGTGCGGATGCTCCGCCGCCATCGGCCGGAATTATGGGAGCGCATCAAGGAGATGGATGCCCGCATCCGCACCCCTGGGGCCGATTATAGCATCCAGCAATTCAACTCCCACTATACCATCGCGGAGCTGGAGGATAGGTTCGCACGCGAGGACAAGGCGGCCGAGGAGCAGACATCCCTGGATAGGTGGCTATTATGACCCCATCCGCCCTCCTGGTGGACATCGACAGTACCATCCCCAACCTGGCCTTAATGCACATATCCACATGGAAAAAGGCCCAGGGGTATGAGGTGGGGTGGAACATCGCCGAACCCACGGAGGTATGGGCATCCGTGGTATTCGATTGGAACAGGCACAAGGTGGACGGCCTCCGCTGGATGCACCCCGGCGCGGACATCCACATCGGGGGGAGCGGATACGATCTCAACGCCAAGCTCCCCGATGAGGTGGATAGGATGATGCCCGATTATTCCCTATACCCGGATTGTGATTACTCCCTGGGATTCACCACCAGGGGATGTATCCGCAGATGCCCTTTTTGTGTCGTACCCATCAAGGAGGGGCGGTTCCGCGTGCATCAGCATCCCCGCGAGTTCTATAACCCCGCCTTTAAGAAGATCACTTTTTTGGATAACAACATCCTGGCCGACCCCGACTGGTTCCAGGAGGTGGCCGATTGGTGCATATCCAAGCACCTCCGCGTGGACTTCAACCAGGGCCTCGACCTCCGCCTGGTCACCCCGGAGATCGCGGACACGCTGGCCGCCCTCCCCACCCATAAACACCCCAGGTTCGCATTCGATAACATCGCCTACGAGGAGGGGGTGGTGCGCGGCCTCGGATACCTGGACAAGGCCGGGTTCAAGGCACGCGATAAGGCGGAGATATACGTCTATTGCGATGGCGATGATGACTTCGATAGTGCGCTATACCGCGCCAAGCGCATCCGCGAGCTGGGGGGGGGCCTACCGTACATAATGATGAACAGGCACGCCAAAAAGACCCAGCGGCTCATCGACCTCACCAGATGGTGCCGCCCCTGGATATTCTGGTCATGCACCTGGGAGGAGTACCTGGCGGGGCGCGGGCGCGATCCTACCGTAAAACCCTACTTTAAATAAACGGTATTTAAACCCCCATCCGCCGATTCCCTACATAATTCCCCAGGGAATCGGCACACATGAAGAGATACATCACCACGCCCAGCATCGGTATGGGGGCCACCCGCATCCTCGCGGATGCCATGGACCGCGCGCCCCATCCGTACTATGTGGCGGAGCTGGCCAGCATCGCGGGCATATCCCCCGATAAAGCCAGGGGGTGGTTACAATCCAATCTCGCCGCCGAAAAGGTATCCGCCCGCTACGTTCCCCACCCCACCGGGCGGGGGAGGCCGATGGCGGAGTACTGGCGCGGGCGGGATCGCATCGCCGACACATTCCCGGAGGCGGATGACATGACGGATAAGACCGATGCTGATATATCGACAGGGCGGAGGCCGGTATGCTGGCGCGATGGCCAGCGCACCTCCTGGAGCGTGGACGAGAACGATACCGTAACGGCCATGAAAGGGGCCAGCGTGGTGCGGTTCGGGAAGATGGAGGGGTGCGAGCGCACCCAGGAGGGAATGGCCATCCGTATCAAGGACGGACCTACATTGATTTTTAAGCGGGGCGGTAAAAGATGACGTGCGGAGGATGCGGGCGGTGCAAGATGCCCGATGCAACAGGCACGCAGACGGTTATAGTCACCATTAGGGTGATGCCCGGCGATGCGATCACCCCGGCCAAGGTCAAAAAGATGGCCTCCAGGGCCGCCGATGCCATCCACGATACGCTGGCCGATGAGGCGGCGGAGATCACCCACACCTGGGCCATCTACGAGGGGGCGAAGGAATGACCGCCACGGAGATCGGCACGGTATGGAACGACTGGATAAGGGTGCGCGCCTACGACCACGAGGACCTTCCGTGTGTGGGCATCTATTACTCGGACACCGCCCGCCAGGGGTGCGAGTATCTGATGCCCCCCGAGATGGCCAGGCGGCTGGCCAAGTTGCTGACGGAGGCCGCCGATGCCCTGGAGGGGGATGCCGATGATTAAGCCGGATGAGTTACCGCCCATCGATCCATGCCCTTTCTGCGGCGGTGAGGGGCGCATCATCTTCGCCCCCGAATCCTGGGTACAATGCACCGAATGCGGGGCCGCCGGGCCGATGCATAGCCGCTATTTGCTGGCGGTCACCGATTGGAACAGGAGGGCGGCATTATGAGGTTATTGATTCAACGTCCATATCTGTCCGTCCATTCAAACTATCCCGACGTGGATACCATGAGGGCCTACCCCCTGGGTGGGAGTACCATCGCCGTGGAGATATGGGCGGCGGATATGCCGGAGGAGGGTATCAAGTACATGGAGAACGGAATGATGGCCGACCTCTCCCTGGAACAGGCCAAGCAACTGCGCGATATGCTGGACGAGGCCATCAATAAGGCCCAGGAGATCAAGGCCCTGGAGGCGATGCTGGAGGCGGATGAATGACCGCCAAGATCGTGATGCTATCCCCCGGCGAGATAGTACCCTATGAGGATAACCCCCGCCTCAATGATGGCTCGGTGGATTATGTGGCGGCATCCATCCGCGACTTCGGATTCCGTTCCCCCATCATCGTGGATAAGGATAAAATCATCATCGCGGGCCATACCAGGTATAAGGCGGCGTTAAAGCTGGGCCTGGCCAAGGTGCCGGTGATTATCGCCGATGACATGACCGAGGCCCAGGTCAAGGCGTACCGCCTGGCCGATAATAAAGCGGGCGAGGGATCGATGTGGGATTATGACCTCCTGGATGCCGAGATGGCCGATATATTCGATTTCGATATGGCGGAGTACGGTTTTATCGGGGAGAATCCGGTATTCGATGATGATACCAATGTATCAGAGGCGGATGATGCGGAGGCCGGTTCCCTGGTGGATAAGTTTATCGTACCCCCATTCAGCATATTCGACACGCGCCTGGGGTACTGGCAAGACAGGACCAGGGCATGGCGTGAGCTAATCCAGGAGAACGCCCAGGCCAGGGATGGGGCCAAGGCGTACCCCGGTATCAAGATGTCCGACAAGGATAGCGGCGTGTCGATCCTAAACCCCACCTTATCCGAGGTGATAGTATCGTGGTACCGCCCCAGGGAGGGCAATAAGTGCTTCGACCCATTCGCGGGTGATACCGTCTTCGGGTTCGTATCCGCCTACATGGGGATGGAGTTCACCGGGATAGAGATACGCAAGGAGCAAGTATCCTTTAACCAGGCCCGCGTGGACGAGTTCGATCTCCCCGCCACCTATATCTGCGATGACGGCCAGAACGTGGCCAAGCACATCCCGCCGGCATCCCAGGATTTACTGTTTAGTTGCCCGCCCTATTTCGACCTGGAGCATTATAGCGATCTCCCCAACGATGCCAGCAACCAGGAGAGCTACGAGGACTTCCTGGCCATCCTGGATAACGCATTCACCGCATCCATCGGATGCCTTAAAGATGACAGATTCGCCGTCATCGTGGTGGGTGACATCCGCGATAAAAAGGGCGCGTACCGCGATTTCGTGGGCGATGTAAAACGGATGTTCATGGATAAGGGCCTCTCCCTATACAACGAGATCATCCTAATCAACGCCGTAGGTACCGCCGCATATAGGGCATCCAGCAATATGCGTAATCGCAAGGTGGTTAAGGTGCATCAGAATATCCTCGTCTTTTACAAGGGCGATTTAGCGCACATCAAGGATAACTTCGGCCCTGTGGAGGTGATGGAACACGAAAGCGAAGATGAATAAGTGGTGCGATTGGGTGACGGAGACGCGCCCCGATGTACTGCATAGCAAGGTGATGGCCCTTTTACGCGAGGCCGGTTTCTCGATCCTTAACCACCAGGTGCATCTTTTCGAGCCATACGGATTCACGGAGCTGATACTCCTGGGGGAATCCCACTTCGCCATCCACACGTTCCCGGAGGAGGGGAAGACGTACCTGGAGTTATCGTCATGCGTGGACGGCCCCTATAACAGATTCCTGGAGTTATACGGCGGTGCATCATGGTAAAGGAATTTCATAGCCAGCTTAAAACCGTGGGCGGCGGTGAGGGGGATAGGTGCGTCTATCCCACACGCCTGGATATGTACGGATGCGGATGCCAGCATGACTGTAACTACTGTTATGCAAGATCGTTACTGGATTTTAGGGGCCTGTGGGATGCCGATAATCCGAGATGCACCGACAAGCGCACCGCCATCCGCATCATGGATAAGCTACGCCCCGGCCAGATCGTGCGCCTCGGCGGCATGACTGACCCATTCCAGCCAATCGAGGAACGGTACCGCTTAACAGAATGGGCCATCGGCGAGCTTAACAAGCGGAGGATAGGGTACCTTATCGTTACCAAATCCGCCCTGGTGGCCAAGTGCCGCAACCTCCACCCCCAGCTGGCCCATATCCAGATGTCATACACCCATACCGAGGGGATGGCCCCCGATACCATGGAGAGGGCATCGCCCCCGGCTGATAGGTTAAAGGCCATCGAGGAGTTACACGCCAGGGGATACGACACGCAAATCAGATTATCGCCGTACATCCCCCAATTCATAGACCTGGACAGGATCATCAGCTCCCCGGTGGATAAGGTACTGGTGGAGTTCCTACGGATAAACGCGCACATATCCAAGGCCATGCCCTACCTGGACACATCGGCCTGGACGCTTAACATCGGGGGGTACCGCCACCTCCCCCTGGGCGATAAAAAACTATTGATTGCCCCCATCATCAAGGCGGGCAAGCAAGTGACGGTATGCGAGGATGTGCCGGAGCATTATGCATACTGGCGCGACCATGTAAACCATAACCCGGCGGATTGTTGCGATTTAAAGGTGAGAACATGATACACACCCATGAGATACCCCACGGCCCGATTACCGCCGAGGTCGCGGTATATGCCGACCCCACCGAGGGGAGCATCAAGGTGGCCATCGGCGGCCACGTCATGGTACTGGACCTGGACACCGCCAAGGACCTACGCGATAAACTCAAGATAGCGATTGGGGGCGTGGAATGATGAACGGTATGTTATGCCATTGTTGCGGCTCCCCGGACATCTTCGAGGTGCATACGGTCTATCTGGTCAAGAACCCCGCCGCAATGGTCAATATAGGTTACTGTAAGAAGTGCGGGGAGTATCTGAACACCACCGAACAGGCCCTCCACCGCTACAACACGCACAAGAAATACGAGGAGATCGAAAAAATGGAGAACAAGACCTACACATTCGGCGATGCCATCGAGCTGGCCAAAAAGGGGCATAAGATCGCCCGCAAGGGATGGAACGGCAAGGGGATGTATGTGTACCTCGTCAAGGGGCGCACCGTACCCGCCGAGGACTGGAAAGCGAACACCCCCGCCCAGGAGCTGGCCCCCGATGAGGTCGTATTCAAGGAGGTCACCCTCCTGGACCACTTCGATATGTACACGACCAACAGCGAGGGGAGGCGCGCCCGCTTGTGCGGATGGCTCGCCAGCCAGACGGATATGCTCTCGGACGATTGGATAGTGGTGGACTGATGGCTAACCCGCACCCCGAACCGCACCCGGAGAACCTACGGCCCCATAAAAAGGGCGATCCCCAGGCCGTGGAAAGAGGGAGGAAAGGCGGCCAGGCGTTCAAGGCCAAGCGCGAACAAGCTAAAACGATGCGCGAGCTGGCCGAGTACTACGGCGGCCTGGCCGTCAAAAAAGGCACGGTAAAGTTACCCAAGACGGCCAACAAGGAGGACCAGGCCAAGGCCAACCCCACCCTGGACGCGCTGGTCATCGCCGCGATGTACAACAAGGCCGTCAAGGGCGATACGAGGGCCGCCGAGTTCCTGGCCAAGTTAAAGGGCCAGACCGCTGATGATGTCACGGTGCATATCGACCAGATGGCCGACATGGACACCGCCGATCTCCTCGCGCTATATGATAAGACCAAGGGTAGCGATGACTGACACCATCCGCGCCGAGATACACCGTAGGGCCGGCCTGGAGCTGGCGCGCAGATCGCTATGGTGGTACTGTAAGCTGATGGCCCCCGACTTCTACACCGATGACAGGGCCTACCTCCGCGATGTATGCGACACCCTCCAGGACTTCTACCAATCGGACGGCCGCATCCTGGTGATGTGTATGCCCCCCAGGCATGGCAAATCCAGGACCGCCTCGCTATTCACTGAATGGGTATTCGGCCACGATCCCACGGCGCACGTCATCACCGCATCCTATAACGAGGAGCTATCCGCCACATTCGCCAAGACCGTGCGTAACGCCATCCAGGAGGTCAAGGCATCCGCCGATGTGCCTGTGTATGCCGATGTGTTCCCCAATACCCGCATCAAGCCGGGGAGCGGTTCGATGAAGTTGTGGGGCATCGAGGGCGGGCGCGGGGAGCATAGTTACCTGGCCACATCGCCGGGCGGCACCGTCACCGGGTTCGGTGCATCCCTCCTCATAATAGACGATCTCGTCAAGAACGCCGAGGAGGCGTACAACGAGCGCAGACTGACCCAACTGTGGGAGTACTTTACCAACACCCTGTTATCCAGGCGCGAACAGGGTATGAAGATCGTGGTCATCATGACCAGATGGGCCACCGGGGATTTAGCGGGGCGCGCCCTGGAGCATTTTACCCGCATCGGCGTTCCTGTGCGCCAGGTGCTATACCGCGCCCAGGGCGAGGATGGGGCGATGCTATGCCCCGACATATTATCCGCCGAGGATTACCGCATACTCCTGGAGACCCAGGATAAGGCCATCGTGCTGGCCAATTACCAACAGGAGCCGATAGATGCGCGCGGCCGCCTATATACCGGGTTCCGCACCTACTCCACCCTCCCCGCATTGACCAAGGTCATGGCCTACTGCGACACCGCCGACCAGGGCGATGATTACCTATGTAGCATCGTGTTCGGGGTGCTGGCCGAGGCACCCAACGATGTGGCCATCCTGGACGTGATATACACCCAGGACCCCATGGAGGTCACCGAGCCGATGGTGGCCGCCCAGCTGATGGCCGATTACACCCTCCCGGTGGCCTCGGCGCAGATCGAATCAAACAACGGCGGGCGCGGGTTCGCCAGGGCCGTGGGGGAGATCATCCGTAGGGAGGAGGGGCGGTGCGTGGTCGGATGGTTCACGCAGACACATAACAAGCGCGCCCGCATCCTCACGGCCGCGCCGTGGCTGATGGCCCACGCGCTGATGCCGGAGCATTGGGCGGACCGCTGGCCCGACTTCTGGCGGCACATCATCACCTTTACCGCCGATGGCAAGGCGGAGCATGATGACGCGGAGGATGCATTGAGCGGCGTGTGCGAGCTGATGACCACCCCGCGCAAGCAGACGGTCAAGATAAGGGCCAAACCCCAGGCGGGCAACGCCCGGCAACGCCCGACATATCGCCCTTTTTAAATCCCCATCCGCGTGGATAAAACCATGTCGATATGGCCGATATTCCGCCACGGTAGGGTATGCGTTCCCTGGTGGTACGGCCTGGGTTACTGCGCCTGGGTGGCGGTCATCGCGTACCTAATCGGCATATCCCGGAGTGATACCATGGACATCTATCTCTCGATGGAATCCCTTATCGCCCTGGTCATCTGCGCCTTTATCGGTGCGCTTTTCTACACGGTCTTCGGTGCGCTTTCGCGCTACGAAAAGCAGAAGACCGATGCGGAGAAGATTCGCAACGCCATCGCGGCATCCGGCCGCGATCCCACCGCCGAGGACCAGCTGACCGCCAGCGAGAAATGGGAGATTACAAAAGCGTGCAAATTCGACCGCCTGTTCCTGGTGGCCGACATCTTCCAGGTGCTTATCGGTACCGGCATCGCCGTTGCCATCCTGTACCTGTTCGGTGGTTCGGTCATCGAGGACCAGTTCGCCAAGTATGGGGTGCTGGGATTCGTTGCCGGCATCATCGTCACCCTCATCATCTACGAGACCCTGGTCAAGACCGCCGTGGCCGGCCTGTGGGAGAAGAAGAGCGCGGATGCTTTTCGCGTCATTACTACCGTTGCTGATGAGGTTGTTGAGGCGAACGGAGGCCTCCAGGCCCTCATCGACAAGTACATGGCCGCCGGCCTCACTAAAAAGGAGGCCCGCGAGATGGCCAAGGCCAAGCTGATCGAGGACCCCGACTACCTCGCCAAACTGTAAACCCTTTAAGGCGCGCCCCATCCGCGCCTCATATCGCCCTTTTTAAATCACCTCGCGCGTAAAATAGCCATGGGCATCGAGGACGATCTACGCACGCTTATCGCCGATTCCGCCGTGCTGGACATCCCCATATATGCCCGCTACTTCCCCTGTGGCCTCCCCGAATCCGTGATGGTGCAACGTGCCGGCGGATACCCCATCAAGGCGGGCATCCGTAGGGCCGGCCACATCGTCACGGTGATGTCGGCATCCCCCGATATGGCACGCGCCGCGATAAACCTCCGCACGGCGCGCGATGCCCTTATAACATCCATCCCCGCCGACATCGGGGAGGCCCACTACTATACCGCCCGCGCCCTGGGTGACGGTATGGTACGCCGCAAGACCGCGCGGGGGGAGGTTTACGTTGATTATGTGGAGATGGAGGTGATGGCATCGTTATGACCGCCGCCCTGGCGGTGCGCGATTACATCGCCGGGATGTGGCCCGCCCCGATCCCCCCCAGGTGCGGTATCGCCGTATGCGGTGGCGCACGCCTGGGCGTGGGGAGCTACTGGCCCAGCGACACCTTTACCATCCCCGCCAGGAGCGGCCTGGCCAGATGCGGGGCCTCCTATTGCGGGCGCATCGCCCCCAACCACGGCCTGTTCGCCGGCTCGTTGCCGGTGATGTACTCCCACGCCGTCACCATCGGCCTCACGGAGCTGATGGGCGGCGAGGCGGACCCCCGCCAGCGGTATGATACCGCATACGATAACCCCGGCATCGCCGTCCATGTGGTGGGCGATGACCTGGCGCAGATCGACAGGGTGGCCGAGGCCATCCGCGCACGCCTGGATATGGCCAGGCACATCAGCACCCCCCACGGCACCATAAACGGTATGACGTGCGCCCCAGGGGTGCGGAGGACCAGGGCGGACAGGCCCAGGTACGAGATCATTATGACAGTCGAGGCGGAGTACATCCGCCCGGATTATGACGAGGCGATATGATGGCGCATTTAACGGCCGGTGATATACTACCCCTGGCGGGTAAAGACGAGACGAGCTACGGAGTACCATCGGGAACGGCGTACTACTACGCCGACCTGGCGGGCCAGAATGGGAGTTTTACCCCGATGGATTCCGTAACCCCATACATAGCATGGCGTAGCGGTGACAGATCGTACTCCTACGGTGACCATACCCCCCAGCAAGTGATAGCGGGGTACAAGGCCGTCCTGGAGGTGCGCGACCTCGCCAACTGGACGCGCATATTCGGCGGTGCGCTGGGTACCAACTACGGCACCACCGCCCTGGGTGCGCTACCGAGTAAGACCGTCCAGGTGGGTACCGCCGGCGGTGCCGGTAGCACCATCACCTACTACGGATGCAAGACGGACGAGCTGGCCGTCAATATCGACACGCCCGGCGGGATCGTGACATTCGAGGAGACCGTGATGGCCAAGCGTGTCGATTACGGCACCGTGGCCGACTACAACCCCACGCTGGCCGATGGCACCCATGCGGTCCAGCATCGCGGGGCCGTCACCATCAACGGCGTGGAGGTCTATCCCCAGCGCGTGAGCATCAAGGTCCGCAACAACCTGGAGCGCGTCCTGGGATGGGATAGCACCCTAAACGAGGCCAACACCGTGGCCCTCGCCGAGGGGCGGAGGGAGATCGAGCTGGAGCTGGAGTTATGGCGCGAGGACATCACCAGGATGGAGGCCGCCTTTAACGCGACCAAGGTACCCAGCGCGGCCGTCCGCATGGGTTACAACCTATACAGGAGCATATCGCTGAACAACCTGGCCTACATCCCCGAATCCGTATCCCCCCTCCTCCAGGACAAGCAGACCGAGGTCGTGCGGTTCCGCGCCACCGAGATCACCATGGCGTGATGCCCATGCTCTGGAACCAGCACCGCGACCGCTACACCGTGGGGGAGTACACCGCCCGCGCCATACCGTACCTGGCCTTTACCGAGATTACCAGGTGCATCACCACCGAGGAGATGGCCGCCCTCGGTCGCTTCAACGCCAAGCGCGCCTCCGGCGATGCGCTGACCGAGGACGAGCTGGCCCGCCTCCAGGCCATCGCCGTCAAGTGGCCCCAGGACGATCTCCGTGGCGCGTGCATGGTACCCCCCAGGACAGGGGCGGAGGTGCGCCGGCTCCTGGCCGACCTACCGCGCCACCAATCCGAGGACCTGGAGGCCCTTTTAGATAGGTGCGCCACCCCCGACATCCCGGCGGACGATCTCAAGGACCCGCTGGCCATCCAGTTACTGGCCAGGGGCGGCCTGGGCATCGACATAGCAGACATGACCGTGGGCCAGGGTATGGCCATCATCCAGATGCTGACCCCCAGGGAGGGGTGATTAATGGACCACATCGAGACGGCCCAGGACGG
>Ga0326514_10000821_pt1 | contig 20617 bp, 27 predicted proteins | sample 3_2548_0518_D_FD_203653 | JGI IMG/M metagenome (GOLD analysis project Ga0326514, IMG submission 203653) | Bovine rumen microbial communities from UC Davis, California, United States - 3_2548_0518 | ecosystem: Host-associated > Mammals > Digestive system > Stomach > Rumen | place: USA... | reverse complement strand
GCCACGCAAAGCTGATTTAGTACCCACTGCAGAACTGCGAAACAGCTATCACGCAGGGTTCGCTCGTAGCGTCTTAAAACGAGGGCGTTGGATTCTGGATAGGCCATCATATTGATGATTATCCAGTATGCCGTGGTAACTGACTTCTTACTGCCACGACTGCCCTTAACTACTCTAAAACGCTTTTTACTGTTCCAAAACTCCTTGTAGCCATGTCCGATTAAGCGAGAGAGACTTAACTCAGACATAGTTCTAATCCTTTAGATCGTTCTTAATGATCAGCTGTACAGGGCTTGTATTCTTAACTTCAACCGCTGACTCTTCCTTCCAGCCATTGCACTTTAAAAAGAAGATTTGAGCTGTGGTATTGCCTTTCTTGGCCTTTTCGAAGAGCGCGTTGGCGATAACTGCGATCCCCTTCGATTTACCTCGCGTGTAGGCTTCTTCAAGAGAGCCGTCTTTGTTATGGTTCTGCCAAGTTCGGGAGGTAAAGCCCAGATTATTGCAGACCTGCTCGCGAGTCAGACCGAGAGCTGCATAGCTCTCAATCTTATCTAAATCAATTACGACTTTCTTGCCCTGGCTCATGTTCGATTCCTCGGTTATAGGTCATTAAACTTTATACCGTCCTGCCTTACAGCTTCTTTACCTGTTAATGTCTGCCAACGTGCCTTATACCCATAATTATCTGTTTCTTTATGGCATTTGTGACAAAGCGTTAAACCATTATCTACATCAAAAACCAATTCAGGGTTATTGCACACTTCTTTAATATGGTGTGCTTCAATGTCGTTGGATTGTTTCCCGCACTTTTGACAAGTGAAATTATCTCGTTTAAAAACAGCTAACCGCCATGCTTTATAATCAGCACTTGTTCTTAATAGCTTTGATTTTTCCGTTTTTCCACCTTGCCATGCTGGGGATAATTCTCCCTTTCTTTGTTTGTAGGCTTTATTACGGCATTCTTTAGAACAATATTTTTTATTTTGGCAATTAAATGTCTTAAACTTTTTTCCGCAAATAGGACAAGTTTTTTCTTGTGAAGATCTTCTATTCCAACACTCTTTAGAACAATAAATTGTTTTTCTATCTTTATAGTCCTTTATGGCTCTAAATTCTTTGCCACATATAGGACAGACAGCAATTCTAGCCCTTTGCGTATGAGGATAATGTTTGCCTTTCTTACCGCCCGTTTGTCTATATTCATAACCACATTCTTTAGAGCAATAATTCTGATTTAATCTCTGCGGGTGAAACCATTTACCGCATAAGCACAGATTAAAGACTTGAAAACGACCACGCCCACAATGAGGACATGTAGAGTTTTTATTATCAGGCTTATTTGTAGTTTCAAACCCGCATTTGTTACATATCCATTTTTGCAACACGTTAAGAAAATACCTCTTTATATGGGATTTTCTTTCCACCTCTTAACAGAAAAACATCTGCATCAGATTTTTTTAAATTTATGTATCTTTGGCAGATTACATCACAATAATGTTCATCTAGTTCCATAAGGCGGGCTTTTCTTCCTAGCTGTTCACAAGCGATTAAGGTTGTGCCTGAACCGCCAAACAGATCTAAGCAGATTTGACCCTTTAAGGAGCTATTCAATAAAGCATTTTCGACTAAAGCGACAGGTTTCATAGTTGGGTGCAAATCATTCTTCACAGGTTTAGGAATTTCCCATGTTGAAAATTTATGCTCACCTTTTCCGTAAAATTTGTGCTTATTTATCCAACCGAACAATATAGGCTCATGCTTATAGTTATAGTCGCAACGTCCTAAAACATGATTATTTTTTACCCAAATCAGCATATGACGTAAAGGTATGCACGCTTTTTGCATCATCGTCATCATCATCATCAATAACTCACCCCCTTGAGGTGCAGTTATGTAATAACTAGAATATTCCGCCAAATTATCACGAATATTGCAGAAAGCCTTATAAACAAATTCAGACGTATCGTCAACGCTCATATGGTCGTTTTTAATCGGTACTTGAACACGATTACCCCGATCAAGCGTATTCAAAAACTGATTTTTGTCCGCATAACTTACACCATAAGGCGGATCAGTGAAACACATATCAGCCTTTTCATCTTGCATTAAGGCTTTAACGTCATTCTCTGAGGTGCTGTCACCACACATCAGACGGTGTTCACCTAATATCCAAATATCGCCTAACTGCGACTTTGCAACTTCAGGAGGCTCACCATCGAAGTTATCTTCATGCGCCTCTGTAGGATCTTCAACAAGGATGTCCTTTAGTTCCTCATCTGAAAAGCCGGTGAGGTTTAAATCAAAGTCTAGGTCTTTTAGATCCTCGAGCTCGACTTTCAGCATGTCGTTATCCCAGCCTGCATTTAACGCTAGCTTGTTATCAGCTAGGATATAGGCTTTTACTTGTGTGTCCGAAAGGTGCGAAAGGCATACAGTAGGCACCTCAGCCATATGGAGTTTCTGCGCTGCCATCACACGTCCGTGACCGCACAGAATCATGCCGTCGGCGTCAATGGCTACAGGGTTGTTGAAACCGAACTCTTTAATTGAGGCTGCAAGCTGAGACACCTGCTCATCGCTGTGTGTTCTAGCGTTTCGAGCGTAAGGCAGCAGCTCGCTCACCTTCCTGTACTCGATTTTCAGTTTCATTTCCATAAGTTGCGCGTACCTGATTGTATAATCTGATTAACTCGTTAAGGTCTACTGCGATTTCGTCTCGCTCTTTAGCGAGGACTCCGCAGGTTCGTTTAAGGTTGTTATAAGTCTGTCTAAGCCGTCCACAGTCACAGCTTTTTGAAGTCTTACCGGAAGCTGTGGAGGTATCGGGCAGCGCTGGGGCACTGTCACTGTTACGGTTCGAGTGCTGCAGGCTGTAAGGGTCAGCGCTGAAAGTAAAAGTGCTAAACTTAGAATTAATTTCTTCATGTTCAGTAAGAGCCTCACCCTCGATAGAGTTCAAGACGTTTAGCTGCAGCTGCTCGGTGGCTCGTTGCTTCTGCAAGTTCTGAAGGTCGTCTGCTTTTGCTTTTGCTTCAGCCTCAGCGTATATACGCTCGATCTTCTCAACGTAGTATCGCTGTGTAACCGTGAAGGTAAACAGCGCACTCGCCACTGCTAAGGCAATAAAGGCATAAATTCTGCTCGGCATAAAGCCTCCAACTGCTATGACAGGAAGAGTCTAGCTTCAGCTTTACGGCGCCTAGTTAAACCTGCAACTTCAACGCCACCGGCTTTGTTAATATCAAGAAATTCTTTAGCAGCGCCTTCCTTATCTCCTGCTTTCATCTTTTTCCAGAGCTTATAACTGATTAATGTCTGAAGAGGAGTTAGACGCTTACCATTTTTAAGAGCTCCCTGCAGATTAAAAAGAAGACATACAAGAGCATCAAACATGCCCTGAGTAACTTCAATCCCATCAGCATTTAAAGCAGCTTCAATCCGATACTCATATTTAGCAATATCTGCTTTTAAAAGCATCTCTGCTTCTGCTTCAGTGCATACCATGCCTTCATACACATCTGGAGAATGATGGCCATATCCAATGGTCCAGCCGGATTCATTATTAAGGGGCTTATATGCTGTAGTTCTTAAGCCTTCGTAATTCTGTATAAGTGCGATACCGTGGCTACTTATGTGCACTGTCATCCTCCACCTTAACGTTTATAATCTGCTTAATCTTTGCGGAGATGTAGTCACTGCCAAGAAAACCCACAAAAGTGCCAATAGCAACACCCAGCTCTAAAGGCCAGTGAAGATAATATTCTGCGATAAGAATTAGGGCCGAAGACAGCATCGAACAAGTCAGTGCTTCACATATCTTGGCAGCGAAAGTTCTTTTCATGGACCTCATATAAGCCATGACGAAAGAACACCCTGCGCCAATTAGTAGATAGATAAACTCTGGGGTAAGATGACGCATCATTTCTGAAAACCTGTAAAACGAAAAACCCTGCGCGGTGGCAGGGTTTCTTATGGTGGAAAGTAAAAGATGGAACTTGGAGTAACACTTTTTCACACTATCTGATTTATATTATATTCCAGAATAACGAACCATTAACGACCTTTTTGGTTTATTTTTAAAAATTTTTCAAAAGGCTCTCCTGACAGCGACGGATGAAAACGCGTTGACGCTCAGTTGCCAGTTTCTGATCATCGCTGTATTTATGCGTCTTAGGCTCGTGTGCAGGGTTAAAATTCTCTTTACCTGTGCACCAGTCAATCGCCACGCGTGGGTTTTCAGAAGCTCTCCTGAAATGTCTGCAGAGACGCTTAACTTTTTGATAACTTACATCATATCTGTGACATACCTCACGAATTGAACGGTATAAATGACCATCAATTTCCACGAATCTCATGATTTTTAGCACCTGAGTTTATGATTTAGCCGAAAAACTTAACCTAAGGTTTATTATAGCTGATTAAAACATCATAAATAAAACTTTCGGCAATCTTTAGCAAGTCTCTCACGCAACTGGCGGTTACATGACGGAGGGCCGTATCTATCGCAGGTCGAGCCTCGTAGTAGTTTTTACGTCGCTTGTAGGGGCTCTCAGGCTTTCCTTTAGTCTCAGATCGTAATCTGTCAGTGATAACCTCAGGTGTAAGCCCCTCGATATAGTACATGCGAAAAACCTTCCATACGTTGGGTCTTGACTTCTTAAGCTTCACTACTGCACTCTCCACAAGCATGGCGGTATCGTCATCGATGATCGCCGTTGGCAGTATTTCAGAGCTGTGAACTTTATAGCCGCTGCAGCCGAAGTATCGCGACCAGATGCCGTAATTCTGCATAAGTAGATAAAACTCTCCACTTGCAGCGCCATGACTTAATGCATTTTCAAGAATTATATTCATGCGATCTCTCCTTTCTAGATTTGCGCTCTGACAGCGTCCATCAGTGCGCTCTGAGTTATATGCTTGTTAAGTAAAGCTTCGTAAATCTGTCGGTCTATCGTTCCCTCGGTGAGTATGTGCTTGATGACCACGGTCTTAGCTTTCTGGCCCTGTCTCCATAGTCGGGCGTTGGTCTGCTCGTACAACTCAAGACTCCAGGTAAGGCCGAACCATATCATGAAACTTCCACCCTGCTGAAGGTTAAGACCGTGACCGGCAGATGCAGGGTGAATTAAGGCCACTCTGATTTGGCCTGCGTTCCAATCACTGATGTCCTCACTGGTCTTAATCTCACGCACATCTGGAATGCGTTTTTTAATTCTTTCAAAATCATGCTTAAACCAGTAGGCTACAAGCACCGGCTTGCCGTTAGCCTCCTCGATGAGCTCCTCTAGGGCATCAAGTTTTCGGCTGTGGACTTCTAAAATATTGCCGTCCTCGTCATATATAGCACCGTTGGCAAGTTGTGAGAGCTTGCAACAAAGCGAAGCAGCGTTTTTAGCTGTAACCAGATCGCCATTCAGCTGCAGGACCTTTTCACGCTTAAGCCTGTTATACAGCGCTGTCTCCGAAGAACTCATGGTAACCAGTTCCTGCTGTTTTAGAAGCTCAGGCATCTTCAGATGTTCAACCGCGCTCATAGACACCGTTATGTCCGCGATCTTGGAGTTGATGCGCTTAATGGAGTCAGGTCTTAACTCGTAATCGGCAAACTTTTTAAAAGGGTCTAGAGTGAAGTACTCCTCGCGATAGTGAGTAATGAACTTACCCAGTCTTTCTCCCTGGTCTAAAATTCTGAACTGCGCCCAGAGGTCCATATATCCGTTGGGTGCAGGTGTACCCGTCAGCCCTACGATACGCTCTATGCGTGGTCTTATCTTGCGTAGGGCCTTAAAGCGCAGAGCCTTGGAGGACTTAAAGCTTGAAAGCTCATCAAGTACGACCATGTCATAAATCCATGGAGTTTTAGCAATAAGCCATGGCAAGTTTTCACGATTAACGATCACTATTCTTGCATTACCTTTCATGGCGTTTTTAACGGCCTTTAGACGGGTTTTCTCGTCTCCTGTGGCTACCTCATAAGTCAACCCTTCAAGATGCCCCCATTTGGCAATTTCAGAAGGCCAGGTGTCTCTTGCTACTCTGAGAGGCGCTACGATGAGGCAGCGTTTTACATCGAAGCTGTCAAGCATCAGCGACCATAGCGCGCTCAGGGTGATGACGGTCTTACCCAGACCGCAGTCTAAAAACAGCGCTGCAATCTGATGGCTTAAAATGTAATCAATGGCGTACTGCTGATAGGTATGTGGCTTAAACTCCATAGCTATGCTGCTCCTCATCTAGTTTTCTTGCAAAGGCCTCCACGCCCTCTAAGGTGTCGATTACTTCGACCTTGAAACCCATGGCCGCGAACTCCTCATGGACCGCTACCTGGAGAGGGCGAGGTTTCTCACCAGGGGCTTTAAGCTCTACGAAGTGTAGCTTTCCATGTGGCATTAAAACGATCCGATCCGGTACTCCTGCGTTCCCCGGAGATACAAACTTTAGGCATTGCCCTCCATGTTTTCTTATCACGCTTACCAGCTTTTTTTCGATTTTACTTTCCAGCATAAAATGTGAATATTGTCCTATTGTTTATCTCTTTTTCCGGTCATTTTCTTAGTAGTGGGCTAACCATTTGATTTTTATACTTTTATTACCAAACTACCAAAAAGTACCAAATTTTCTATATAGCTATTATTGTATTTTATACATCAACTTATATATGTAGTATGTAGTTATCTATTTATTAGTTTATATATATTCTTAGTATTTTCGGTAGTTCGGTAGTATTATAATATAAATCAAATAGTTAGATAACTACCAAGATGCTACCAGCCCTACTACCAAGAGTCTTTTTTCCTCTTTTTCACCGATTATGACTACATTTTTAAATTTTCTCTGCAATTGCAAAATTTAAAAATTTTTGTAGCGTCCTTAAAAAAGTTTTGTCTCATTTTTTATCATCTCGGTAGTATTATCATATAAATCAATTATTTAAGTGACTACCAAACAAAAAGCTTGGTAGTCGTCGGTAGTCGTCATCCCTTCAGACTACCGAAGCATAGCATCCAACTCTTCCATACCTGGTGTGCTAAATTTTTCATCGTTTATAGCCTTTTTTTCTCTTGGTGCGGTGAAAATTTTCTGATTACCATAAATAGGTATCTTCTTAGGGCTACTTCTGCGTTCCCAGCCTAACTTCAGTAACATGGCCACTATCTCTAATGAGTTCTTTCTCTCGAGCTTTACACTGTCGCTCTCGAAACATTCGGCCCATATTTCAGCCACGCTCACTTCTGTTCTGCGCTTTACACCTATGTGGGGCTTGTACTCTCTGCCCTTTAGATAGTCTATGCGCTCTTCTTTGGTCATTTCGACCCACTCTTCAGGAAGCAGCTTTTCGAGATAAACCTGAACCTCACCTAGTCTAGAGTCATCCTCGAGCAGCTCGTTCTGGAAGTTGACAACCTTCTCCTGGAGAGCTTGCGGAAGGTATAGTGGTTCTTTCTCCTTGTAACGTACAACTGCCTCCGCCCATATCTGGCCTATTTCGTGCGCATTAAGGTCCCATTTCTCTGGTGGGAAGTCGGATCGACCCCTAACGATTACAGGCAAGTATCTGCGATTGCCTGTTAGATCTCTTAGGAAGCCCTCTGTCTCGTTGGTGGTGCCAATAAGGATTCCCTGACGCGGTCTGCTTACCACAGTGTGACCATAAGCAGGGCGCATCTTGTCGTCCTGACGCGTAATAAAGCCTTTAATGGTTTCGGAGTCGGTTTTGCGCATACCTGAAAGTTCTGCGACCTCTGAGATCCAGGCTCCGCTTAGCTTCTCTACGCCGTTCTTGTCTTTCATGTCGGTTAAGGTTAATGAATCAGAGAACCATTCACCACCTAGGAGTCGTAAAATTCTAGACTTGCCTATACCCTGTCCTCCCACTAACACCATCATCGAGTCGTACTTAATCCCTGGATGCATAACTCTGGCTACAGCTGCTACAAGTGTTTTTCGTATAATAGCCCTGTTTAGCTCTGTATCCTCGGCACCAAGATAGCGGCTGAGCAGATCATCTAATCTTGGGTTTCCATCCCATTCCTGCTTGAGCAGATACTCACGTACTGGGTGATAGGCTCGACAGTTGCGTACTGTGGCGGTTAGCGCGGTGAATACGTTGGCAGTAGCATTTAAGCCATATTGCTGTGATAGGAACATGCAGAGGTTAGAAAGGTCAGCCTCTGTCCAGCCCCTGCCTTCGTGTTCCCAAGGCAACTGACCGTCAACGCAGAAGCAATCGGCGAAAAGGTCATACTTTATGGCCTGGAGACGAGCGTCATTCTGTATAATCGCGCCGATGTTCGCTAAAGTGCTCTTAACGTTGCCTGCTTTGTCTTTTTCCAGCTCTTCTAGCCAGTCACTAGAGGTGTCAGCCTCGATCTGCTTAATCTCGGATTTATCTGTGATGTATTCGCCAGAGAACTCTTCCTGCAGCTGCAGCTTGGAGACTCGTTTATCTTCCGAGGCGAAGCGCATCATTTCCTTGAATGAAGGCAGATTATTAAAAGGCGTACCAGCGCGGGCCTTTGCGTCCAGGGCGCCGAATCGGTGTATACGGACCAAATCAAAGGCATTGCACTCAATACCGTAGGCAGGATCTGAGCTGTGATGGCTGTAAAAGAACTTATCATCATAGACGACGGCACCTGCGGAGGAATCTGCGACTTTTAAGTGCCAGCGGTCAGCGCTTACCCGCTCATAGACCTCGGGTAAAAACTTGTGTATAGCTTCTTCTATTCCGTAAGCACGGCAGAATGTACCGATAGGGTACGGTTTCGTGAGTGGATCTTCGGCCATGAGTTCACTCTGGCGCTTGACCTTTTCACTTTCCTGCATTGGCCATGACCTAAAATCATCGATGTTTTCGTAGCTGTTGACGATCTCGGTTGCGTCTAACGGTAAGTATTGGTGCTCCTTAATGTAGGGCTCTGCGTCCTTGGGATAGCAAGGCCAGAACATCAATTGATTAGCTCTGAAACTTGCAGGGTCGCACAGCTCTAAAACGTTCATCATCAGTGCTAGCTTTCTGGCTATAGGCTCATAGAAATGCTCTTTTATCGGTGCCTTTAGTGGTATAATCACGCGTAGACGTGGTGCGGCTGTGGTTGACTTGAATGTCGTATAGACCAGTGTAGTTACCCCGCTGCAGTCGCTGTAGGATTCTATATCGCTGAAAACCTCTGGCGAGGCGTGGTCTATATCAAGAGTGATGAGTGATCTACTTACCACGTTACCCTTCTTGCGTAATCCGTCTTTGAGTTCTCCGCCAACGAAAGCGCCACCCATATTTTTAACATTGGTCTGTTCGTCCTTGGAGAGCTTATTGAACTCTTCCCTGGTAACGCTGGCGCGTTTAAAATCCTTAGCACGTCCTACGATCTGGTCCCAGTCTAGATCTTCATTCTTCCAGTTCTTAGCTGTATGGCCCTTCAGGGCTGTTGCAATTTTCATCTTGTACCCCTTTTTATAATTAGTCTTTTAAATAGAATTTTGTTTCATAGCCATCGGCTCTGAGAAGTAACCCTTCGGCCCACTCAGGCACCTGAGCCATCTTTTTACAGATGTCGTCAAGCTTTACTGAGCTATCCGCCTCAATGACGAGCTCGTCATGAATGTGCATGCAGATGCGTGCGTCTGGTCCTACCTGTTTCATGGCGTTAAGAAGGAGGTCACGGCTTATTCCCTGGATACAATTCTCCACGAACTTCGGACCGTATGACTCCAGTCTTGCCCAGCCCTTGTTACTGCTGACACCCTCGTAGGTGATTTTCCCGTCGATAAGTCTTGGCTTAACGTATGCAAGGCTCCTGCCTGAAGGTAATCTAATAAACAGTATACCCTTCTGTAGACTGAACATAAGACCATGTGTTCTGTGGGTTGTACAGTCTTCAAGCGTCTGTTTTATAGCTCTGTCGACATCCCACCATAGTTGTACTATTCTTGGAGAGGATGCTCTCCAGTTGTCTACGATTGACTGCATTTCAGGCTCGGTAAGACCCATCTTGTCCGCGCCGAATGCTTTTAAGGCGCCAACGCTTCCCCCGTAGCCACAGGCCAGTTCTGCGACTTTACCTTTCTGTCTTAACTCGCCATTTATACCATGCTTGACTACTGGCACTCCGAACATGGCACTTGCAGAGGCGCAGTATATGTCTTTACCTTCGGCGAAGGCGTCCATACGCCACTGCTCACCTGCAAGCCATGCAATGACTCTAGCCTCAATAGCTGAGAAGTCGGCTACGATAAATCTTGAGCCCTCCCTGGCAACGAAGGCGGTACGTATTAGCTGTGAGAGAATGTCAGGCACAGAATCGAACATCATCTCGAGGCTCTCAAGCTCTCCGCGTCTGGCGAGTTCTCGAACTAAGGCAATGTTGTCGATGTGATTCTGCGGAAGGTTCTGCAGCTGTAGCAGGCGTCCCGCGAATCTTCCGGTTCTCATAGCTCCGTAGAACTGAAACATACCTCGCGCTCTGCCATCGGTGCAGGTAGCTCTTAGCATGGTCTCGTACTTTTTCACAGAGGATTTAGCGCTCTGAAGTCTTAGCTGCAGTACTTCCTTGATTATTGGGTCGTCGGTTGCATCAATCACCGCTGCCACGTCCTTCTTGCCGAGGCTTTCCATATCTACGCCGTGTTCGCGTAGCCAAAGGTCGAGCTGAGCGGTAGAGTTGGGGTTCTCAAGTCCGGTGAGGTCTCTCATTCTAGCTTTTAGGTCCTGTGAGAGCACCTCGCTCATCTCCACTGCGTTTTTAGCAAGAGTCAAGTCAACCTCAACACCTCTGTCATTAATGCGCTGGTCTATCCAGTATTCCTGCCATAGCTCATCTGAACAAGGGAAGGCTGAAATGCGGCGCTGTATGTCCATCTCGGTTTCAACGTCTCGTATGTTATAGCTTCTGAAGGTCTCCCAGTCGTCTGGAGCCACCTCTGGCATGAGCCGTTCTCCGGTCTTTTTGTCGGGGATGCAGAATTTACGAATGAGGTCTCGACCTTCGGACATTTTCTTCTTGTCCAGGTCTAGGACTTCGCCCACCTTAGCTAGGCCCATTGGCAGTCCTAGAGTTGCTGCCCAGACCATGGAGCATTTCCAGCCTTCTGGGTCGAGGTAGGTTCCGGTTGGCATACCTAAAAAAGCCGAGAGAGCGACGCGTTCAAAGCTGGCGTTATAGGCCCACTTTGTAATGCTTGGGTCGCTTAGCGCGTCTATGATTTCTTTAGGTATACGCTCTCCGCGAGTGAGGTCTATGAGTTGAACCTCTCCGCCGTCTATGGCGTATGCGAAAAGCAGGACTTTGAATTCTGGGCTGTCCACGTAGCGGTAGACGCCTGCCTTGTTGATGTCTATGTCGCTGTACGTTTCAATATCGATAGACATGAATTTCATAGTTACTCCGGTTTAGTGCTAAAAAAGGGAGGTGGGGTCCCCACCTCCAAGCTTGATTGCTAAGTTGTTAATTAGGATAAAAAGTCGGCTGCTGTGTCAGCTGCACCATAAGCCTCGAAGTCTTCTGTTGCTGAGGTTGGGCCGCCACCTAAGCGCTCACCGTCTCTAATCTTCTGAATGTTGCCAAGTCCGCAGGCGATGCCTTTATTGCCATTAGAGTTAAAAGCGTAAAAGTTTACGCTGACTCTACCGTAGCAGCCGCTGTAGACCTCACTCTGGTCCAGGATAGGCTGTACCTGCTTATCTACGATCTGAGGCTGATTCTTGGAGCTGGCATTCATGAAGTAGCATCCTGCGTATGCCTCGTCATCAGGTCTCTCAGCATCACCGTCACGTAGAGGCTGCTTGATTGCACTTAAGGCTGGAGCAGTCTTGCCGTTGCCTTTAAGCTTGCTTAAGCCTTCATCGTAGGCTGCCTTAATTGCATTCTGAATTGCTGCTACAGTCTTAGTGTCGGTCTTAGGAATGATTAGAGACACTGAATACTTAGGGTCTGAGCCATTGATTGACTTAGGCTCCCAGATGTGGGCGTAAGATAAGCGGGTCTCTGGACCTGTTACTACTTTAGTTGCTTGCATAGTTACGTTTCTCCATGATTACGTTTTTACGTTTAGTCGTTTATTAGCTCTGAGCGAACTCTGAGAAGTCGCTTAAAGCCATCTCCGGTCTTTTATCGCTCTCCGGTACGAGCGTTGGTTTACCTTCAGGCTTGATAACAAGCCCTGCGAGTAATTCTTCGAACTTCTTCTTACCAAGCAGCTTGGTCATGTCGGTGATACCGAGAACCTTATGCTGATAAGGGTCGAGGCCTTCTGCCTTGACAATATCTGCCACCTTCTCCTCATCGGAGTACTTGCGGATGCTGCGACCATACACTAGCTTGAAGCCGTCGAAGCGCTCACCCTTGAGGGCGCTGTCTAGGGCGTAGTCTTTAATGTCGTTGCACCAGGCTATGATCTGGTCTACCTTAGTTAAGATCTCGGCTACTTCGACATTTGACAGCTCTGGTGGTAGCGCGAAATCCTCACGAGCTATTGACAGGTTGGCTCTGGCGCGCTCACGACAGATGTTTTTGCCCTTGCAGAACCTGCACCATTCACCCGCACAAAAGCTACCTTTATCGCTTATAGCCTCTTCAGCCTTAGGCTTGAACACGGAGGTTGCTGTGTCGATAAGCTCCTGCATTGAAGTAGACCAGGTTGAGATGTTGCCAATACGTGGCTGATAGATCGACATTTCCACATTCTTGATGTCGTACAGGTCTTTTAGTGCACTGTAGGCACCTAAGGCGTACAGCATCAGCTGAGGGTTGTTGTCGCATTCAACCGGCACACCTACACCGTGCTTGTAGTCGACTATCTTTAGCGTGTCACCTGCGACAATCACACAGTCAGCAGTTCCGAAGGAGCTAGGAGCTGTGTAGTCTGAGTAGTCAACTCTCTGCTCTAAGAAGATTGCTGCACTGTCGGTCATCTTTTCTGCGATAAAAGCCGCATAACCGTCGGCGCACTCTTCTGTAGCGCTGTCATACTTGAAGTCAGGTTTTTTAACGCCTTGAACCTTGAACATCTCTGCTACTTTCCATGCGCACAGCTCATGAGCTCTTGTGCCTTCCTCAGCGTAGGCGCTTGAGCTGTCAGGCATACCCTCTGTGAATTTCACAGATGCAGTACATGCAAGCCAGCGATGTGATGCAGAGGCTGACAGAGTTGAATGCTCACGCTCTGCTAAAATGGAATCACCCATTCGATCATCTCCTTTAACTTCTCGTCTGCATTTTGAGGATCTTTCTTCTCGAGTTCCTCTTTATAGCTCTCTACGGTGTCAGTCAGTGCATCGCAATACTGTTCTGGCTTGAACTCTGAAACCTTTGTAACCTTGTACTTATCCAAGGTTGCCTTGATGAGCGCCTTACCGTCGATGATCTGGTCTAGCATAATTTTAGCGAAAACCTTTCTGACTTCCTCAATACTTACGGCTGACTTTTCAGGCTCTTTCTTAGGAGCTTCTACCTTCTGCGCAGCCTCTGTTGGCGCTGCCTTAGCCGTCTCCACAGCCTTTGGCGCTGTATTAATCTTTTCATTCTCTGTATCTAAATTAAGGCCTTTCTTAAAAGCCAAGAGGGCCTTTTCCATGTAGATGATCGCAGACTTAAGCGCCTCGCGATCAGTTGTCATAACAGTGTCACTCATTAGTGTGTCTCCTCGTTTTCGAATACTTTTTTAAATACCGCAGGATATCTATGCTTAAACACGAGTCTCCAGCTTAGTGGCATGCCTCGCTTCTTCCAGCCTGTCAGCGCCTGCGGTGAGCACTGACAGACTCCGCATATTTTCTTGGTGCCCAGAAGGCTGATGAATTCAGCGGTCTGGGTCGCATACAGTTCTCTGTCTGCCTGGGTTTTCACAATTCCTCCCAACAATTAAATTTTTGTTTAACATTCTTTAAACATAAGTTTATTACAAGTATTGATAATGTCAAGTAATTTATTAAACTTTAGTTTAATGTGTGACCAAACTCACATAACAAAACTTTTATAAACTAATCTTTAAAAATTCACTTTACAAGGGTTAAATCTTAGTTTATGCTTTAAACACAACATAAACCATTTTAAACTATTTTAAACCGAATAAAACCTAAACAACTGAGGTAGAAAAATGAACATTGATGTATCACTTGTCCGAGCAGACAGCACAGGCGTGAACAAGCTTCTTGATGGAGTCAGCTGGGAGAGCGCCTTCCAGGAACTAATTAGCGCTGACTCTTCTCACGACGCCATCTACATGATCATCGACAAGGGCACCAGAGAGCTTGCACTTATGGTTCCGGCTAAGAGTCTTCGCTGCTCTCGCACCGAGCTCGTACAGCGTCTATGTCAGGCTAGAGAGCTCTACGAGTTTAGAATTGAGTTCAACGTTTTCGCACCTGCAGTGGAGGTCATCTGATGCGCTTAAGACCACTTATGGCAAGGCTAAAAGAAGACTTCTCACTCTATGGTCACCTACGTATGACACTAATCTCACTGCTTGTGCTGTGTGTGTTCTTTTTAATAATGGAAGTTGTAGCTTGAATTAGACAAGCATTGCGCTGGAGACTTACTCCCTTGAGCTCCGACGCTTTAAGGAGGATATAACAATGGTAGAAGGGGTAAAACTACTGGACAGTGCTAGCGCGGCTAAATACCTAGGTGTAGGTCGTAACACCCTGTTCACTTTAATGAAAGATCCTGAGTTTCCTGCTCCGGTGAAACTGTACAAGGGTCAAAAGAAGCTTTTATGGGCACCAGAAGCGCTTGACCGCTTCGTGGAGCTTAAGTCAAGAAAGACCTTAAAGGAGTCACGATCATGATCACTATCTTTGGCATTAAATTCACTTCTTCTGAAGGCTTAAGGAAGGTCTTGAATTTATGGGGGAGCAAATGGTGCGCTAAGGTCGATATTAAAGACTTATTGAGAATGGCCTTTCCTGAATTAGATGATTCAGATATTAAAAAGAATCTTATTCATTTTTCAGAAAATGGCATTTTTAAAAGTAAGCCTGTAGATCCAAATTCCATTTATAAAAATTATAAAACAGAATTTGGTTGCGGTCTGCCATTTGATTTTAACGGTCATATTTATGAAGAAAAGCCTGAACCAAAGCCAGTAAAGATAAAACATGAAGAAAAGCCTCAACCATTAAAGGTAGAAACCATGAATCAGCAGAATGATGAATATAACCAGATTAAGAAGATGCTTTTAAATGAAATTGCTCTTATTCAGGACACAAAAAATTACACCAATGAAAACGGTGAAGTTGACGTTCAGAAGGCTGACATACTGTTCAAGAGAGCTGAAGCAGTTAATAACATTGCAGGTTCCTTAAATGACATGAAAAAAACTGAAATTGAAGCAAAGAAGCTGCAACTTGATGCAGTAAGAACTGCTCTATCTCATGGTTATGAAGTCAAGGTTAACGGCAACCTTCTGGGAGTTGAAATTGAGCACTCAAGGTAAAAAGTGGACACGTAGAGATCGTAAATGGACAGATGAAATTACTGAATTTGTTAAATCAGTCTGCCCTTTACGTGAACACGGCATTAACTCTAGAAGAGAACTTGCTGAAGAAATAAATAGAAAATTCAACAGAGAGTTTACAGATAAAGCTGTATGTTCTCACTGCTATGACAATGGAATTCAGCTTGGTCTTTGTTACAGTAATTCAAATATACCACGTGGAGAAAAACACTGGAGACATCGACCTGTTGGTTCTTTTCAAGAGAAAAAAGGTTATATAAGAATTAAAGTGGCGGAGCCAAATAAGTGGATGCAGTATCAGCGTTATGTCTGGGAACAAAATCATCCAGGACAGAGTGCAGAAGGTAAGACTGTTATTTTTATGGATGGTAACACCAGAAACTTTGATCCTTCAAATCTTGAATGTGTTGAGCGCGGAGAATTATCTGTAATGGCTGAATTAGGCTGCACTGCAGAGAGTTCCAGAGAAGAAAGAGAGCTGTTTCTTTTAAGAGCAAGATTAGTATATGCTAAATCAAAGATTTTTGGCTCAAAAGAAGCAGCAAGACGCCACAACAAAATGAATTATGAGAGAAGAAAAAGTGATCCTGAGGTGAAAGCTAAGCGATCTGCATACGCAAAAAAGCGTATGGCTGAAATAATGGCTGACCCAGTAAGACATCAAGAGCATCTCGAAAAACAGAGAGCGTACAGAGAGAAGAACAGAGAGCGTATCAATCAATGGACTAAGAAGCGAAGAGCTTATTTAAAAGAGAATGAACCGGATAAATATATGGCAAAGCTCTTAAAAGAAAGAGTTAGAGTAGCAGCTATAAGAGAAAAGGAAAATGCAAAGAAATGATAGCTTCAGAAATCTACAAAAAACTAAGAGAACAAAACGGTGATTCTGCACAGCTTGTAGTAGCTATTGAGGAGTTATCTGAATTAACTAAAGAGATAACCAAGTGTTTAAGAAACAAAGGCAATATTGACCATCTGGCAGAAGAAGTTGCTGATGTTGAAATCATGGTTGAGCAGGTTAAGTTGATTTTTAATGTTCAGGATAAGGTTGAAGCAGCAAGACAGATTAAGCTGCAGAGACTTGAGAATGGATACAGATAAAAGGAGAAATAAGAAATGAAAACAGTATACACCGTCACGGCTCCAAAAATAAAAGCTGCACTCGTTAACTATCTGAGATTTAAGAGACAGATGGCTTGTGTCTCAGAATACAGTGCGCATTTACGTGATATAGAAGATATTGCTGTTTTATATCTTAATTCAGACGGAAAGAAACAGCTTACTGTTTATGAGATAAAGATTTCTTTTTCTGACTTTATGCGTGATTTTGTTAAACAGAAACACAAGAGAATGCCTTATTCAAGATTCATTTATGTAGTTGCTCCGCACATGATAGAGAAGTGTGAGAAATATCTAAAAGAGCATTATCCTACTTACGGTTTAATGACCTTTAACTATAACGAGAAGTACAAGATCATAAATTCTTTTAAAACAGTAATTAGACCTAAGACTGAATATAAACATTTAGATGAATTGGAAGAAAGATCATTTTATGCGAGATTGTCCTCTATGGCTTCCCAAAGCTTACAAAAAGATGAATACATAGAACGCCTTAAGGAACAGCTAAATATTTTCCGTCAGGACGCCCAAAGAAATTATGAAAAATATAGAAAGGCAAATGTGGCTGACGAGATCTTAGATCTTAAAAGAAAACTAAGAGAAGCCGTAAATTCCCTCCTGAGTTTTGAAGAGGTTTTGGATGGTTCGTTAGACCTTCCCCATCATTATCAGGAAATTCTGCAAAAAGAGAAGCTTGAACTTAGTGAGATAAAAAGAATCTTTGACTACTGCAAGAATTATCGGGACTTTAAGGGATTTGAAGGGGTGAAAAAATGAAAAGACCTATACCAAAAATAGCAGAAGTTTATAAACATTTTAAAGGCAATTACTACATGATTATAGCAGTAGGTCATCATTCTGAGACTGGAGAAAAGATGGTAGTTTATTATGACCTGTCAGGCGAGAATAGCACTCTTGTTAATCCATGCATCAGACCATTAGATATGTTTATGTCAGAAGTTGACCATGAAAAGTACCCAGATGTAAAACAGAAATACAGATTTGAAAAGGTGTAAAAATGCTTATTCTTTCTAACACTTTAAAAACTTTTAACCGTAAGGTAAATAAAATTAAATCGCTTGCAAAGAAAAAATATTATTTGCAGGAAACATTAAAAAAGACAAATGAGGAAATAGACTTAATTCTATGTTCATTAAACAACAGCAAAAATCAATATAGAGATATGTTGAAAAAATACCCAACAGCCAAAGATCCTGAAACCTTAAATCGCATTAAATTTATTATGCGTACTGTTTTACCTGAGCAAAAATCATTTAAAGCTCGCGTATTAACTTTAATTGCAGAATTGGAGCCAGCTAAAAATGAAATATATTAAAAGTATAGTTGGTAACAGTATTCATTTTAAAGAATTGGAAAATTCAGTTCTTTTTATCTTAGATGATGGTTTTAAGTTTTTTCATCCTCTAAGTATGACTCATTTTATTTGTAACGATATCGAAATTACTTATACAGACGAGTGGAAATTTACACTTAGAAAATCAGAAAAAGTAAATGATGAATGGGTAGATATTGAGACTAAAGAAGTAAAAGGTAGTGATATTGAATTCTACATAGGTGCTATATCACTTATACATATACCACCAACATTAGAGCCTTTAGATAACGTAGAAGTACCAAAGGAGCTATTAGATGAATAACACAGAGATACAACAACGAGCAATAAATAAGCTTAATCGCTTAAAAGTTGGGGCGCTATTCATGGCATTAGGTACGGGTAAAACTAAGGTAGCTTTAGACCTAATGGCGGCTAAAAGCCGTAAATGTGATTACTTCATATGGATTTGCCCTTGTAGCCTTAAGAATGAAATTCAAAACGAGCGTGCCAAATGGCGACCTAATTTAGATATTGAAGTGATTGGTTGTGAAAGCATTGGCTCAAGCTCACGTATCTACTTAGAGTTATTGGAACGTGTTAAAGCTCATAAATGTGTATTTTGTGTCGTTGATGAAAGCCTAAAGATTAAGAATATCAAAGCTAAGCGTACAACAAGAATATTAGAGCTTAGCAGGTTATGCACTTATAAGCTTATTTTGAATGGTACACCACTGTCTAAGAATGTATTAGATGTATATACTCAGATGCAGTTTTTGAGCCCCCTAATTATTAAAGAGAATTATCGCACTTTCATGAATACTTATTGTGAATACTACAAGCGTGGAAGGTTAAGAGGGCGTGTAAGAAAGCAGTGTAATATACCGCACTTAGTATCACGCATTAGACCTTATATCTTTGATGCTGATTTAGATTTAAAAACAGAAAAGAAATATTACAATCTTGATTACAAGCTAGATGATTACGAAGAAAGCAACTATGAAGACTTAAAATGCAGGCTTTTATCAGAAATGGGTGATGATCGTGGCGTTGATTTTTATAGACTAATTACAGCGTTACAGCAATTCATATGCACTTGTGACAGCAAACAAAAATTAGTAAATGCTTGTATTGCCAGTGTTGAAGGTAAAGTAGTTGTCTTTGTTAAGTACCTTAAAAGCATTCCTGAAGGTGCCTTAAAAGTAGTTGGTGATATGAATGCGTCAGAGCGCGCTCAGGCAATTGATAAGTTCAAAAATGACCTGAATCAAAAGGTGTTATATATAACTTTTGGATGCGGCGCGTTTGGCCTTAACTTGCAATTCGCAAGCAACATGGTATTTGCTGATAGAACATGGGACTTAGCTCAATTAGAGCAAGCTGAAGGACGTATTTACCGCTTAGGACAGACCAAAGAAACAGTAAATTATTACACTATATCGAGCGCAACAGGATTAGATAACATGATGCAGCGTTGCATCAAGAAAAAGGCAGATATGCTTGATGTTATCAAGCGTACTATTGCAGATATGAATACAGAGGAACAGAAAAAATGGCTAAAAAAGCATCTGTAAAAACTGTATATGATGCTGCAGTTGAGCGTATAGCCTACTGCTTCCAAGAGTTTGATAACGTGATTGTTTCATTCTCAGGCGGTAAGGACAGCGGTGTTCTTCTCAATCTTTGTTATGACTATGCAAAATCTAACAATCTACTTCATAAGCTGGCAATGGTTCATATGGATTATGAAGCCCAGTACCAGATGACCACAGATTATGTAGATGCAACATTTAAGCGTTTATCTGATATTAGGAGATTTTGGCTCTGTCTTCCTATTCATGCTCAATGTGCTTGCAGAATGGACGCTGGATACTGGATACCGTGGGAAAAGTCAAAGCGTGATATATGGTGCAGAGAAATGCCAAATTACGACTATGTTATAAATGAGGATAACAAGGAATTTGATATTTTAAGCTCCGATTATGAGATACCAAAAGATTTTTATAATTGGTTTTGCAATAAATATGGTCGCACTGTCAGCCTTGTAGGTATTAGAACTCAAGAAAGCTATGCACGTCAAAAGGTTATCCGTTCAATGAATGGAAATATAGCAAAATACAAAGGATTAAATTATGTAGTTGATAACGTGCAACATAAAGATTTATTTACTGCTTATCCTATTTATGACTGGTTGACTGAGGATATATGGACCGCAAACGCCCGTTTTGAATGGTCTTATAACAAGCTCTATGATCTATTTTATCAAGCGGGGTTATCACTTGAACAGATGAGAGTCGCAAGCCCTTTCAATGACGCAGGAATTCACACATTGAAGCTTTATAAAGTTATTGATCCTAAGAATTGGGCTCGATTAGTCGGGCGTGTGAATGGTGCTAGTTTCGCGGGTCTTTATGGTGGTACGACTGCGATGGGGTGGAAATCAATCACTAAGCCTAAAGGCCATACTTGGAAAAGTTACTGCTATTTTTTACTCAGTACAATGGACGCCAAAACAAGAGCGCACTATGAGACAATTCTCAACACTTCCATTAAGTTCTGGAGAGAAAAAGGCGGAGCTGTCAGCGATGAGACTGCTCAGGAACTAAAGAGCTGCGGAGCTGGGAAGTCACTTGGCAATATCAGCAAGATAAGTGACAAGGAAGTAATTCAGTTTGATGAATATCCAGACGACATTCCAGAAGTTACGAA
>Ga0326514_10000820_pt1 | contig 20641 bp, 32 predicted proteins | sample 3_2548_0518_D_FD_203653 | JGI IMG/M metagenome (GOLD analysis project Ga0326514, IMG submission 203653) | Bovine rumen microbial communities from UC Davis, California, United States - 3_2548_0518 | ecosystem: Host-associated > Mammals > Digestive system > Stomach > Rumen | place: USA... | reverse complement strand
ATTCAGCCCAAGCCGCCTGTCTTTCCTCGGTGTCCTTGATTTGAATAATCTCTTCTCTTGTTTTTGCACTACCGCCTGTATTTGCCGGCGGCGTTGATGTGTGCGCTCCCTCGGTTTTTGTCGTGGATATCAAGCCTGCATAATCGCCTTTAACAAGCTCATCAAGGCTTGCTGTGTCCTTGATATTGCCCTTTTCGTCAAGCTCAATTCCGTCAAGCTCTGACTTAATGCCGCGCATGGCGATTGCCTGATTTTTACCCACGATGTTATTTTTCTCGAAGTACGCTTTGAGCGCGGTTTCTTTCGCTGCTCTTGTTTCTTTTGCGGTTATATCAGACTTGTATTGCTCATACTCTGCCTTTAAGGCGTCGTAGCTTTTCTGCAAGTCTTCTTTGCCGCTGTTTGCCGCCTTAAGATTATTGAATTCCTTTTCAATCTCCTTAAGCCTCGCATTTTCGTCTCTCAGATTTTTGTTTTCTGTCGTAAGTCCGGATAGTGAATCCGAATTACCTTTCACAATGGCTGATACCTGTTCTTTTGTCAGTCCCATTGCTTCTAAGAATTCGCGTGATAATGACATTTCCTTTAGTCACTCCTTGATTTAGTTTCTTTAAAATCAAATTTATATTAAACCTTGCGGTTTAATAATCATTTATTATTAAAATCCTCCGCGCCTTGCGCTATGTACATACTCAAAATATCCTTAAATTCTTGTATATGTTCCGTGAACGCAGGGCGTAAAAACGGCTTTGCTTTTACAAATGGTGCAACGAGCCGCTTTCCGAGTTTCGGCACATACTGACCGACGTTTTGACGGTGACCCATCTCGACATAGGGCGCGTAATAAACGTTTGTGCCGACATATACCCGTAGATCATCATTTTTAGATTTCGGCACGACGTGTGCAATGCTGTTTCTTAATAGCCCTGTATCGACCGAGCCGTTATTCGTGATATTAGTCCGCGTGTAGTTTTCGATTTGTATTCCACAAGCTTCAAGCCCTTGCAACGCGCCGCTATTAATCGCGTTTTCTGCAACATTTAAATTAATATTAAGGGTAATAGCGTTTTTTCCGCTCATTGCCGATATCACTCACTTTCCACTTTTCGCGCGCCGCTTTTTTGATTTCTTTATCCTCGGAGTGTAGGTCGAGCCAATCTTGATAGGTCATATCCTCGCCGCCGATGTAATCTCTTGAAAGTCCTGCATATTTGCCCGTAAAGTCGGAAAGCAAGTCTATCTTTTGAGTTTTTTTGACGTGCTGATTCATGGTGCAACGGCAGTTCCACACTTCTTCCGGTTCTCCGTTTTCGTCTCCCGGATACATTAAACCGTTTGAGAACTCTTCGTCCATCGGTCTTTCCTCGCCATGTAACCGCGCGTGTGAATCTCTTGTTCTGCTGTCAAGTGTTGCGACCCACGTTTTGTAGTCAAACTCGATGCCCATTTTTTCAGCTCGTTTATATGCCTGATATCTGCCGCCATTCTGTGCGCTCGTGACCATTGTCCGCGCGGTTCGCATTGCTGCAACGTTTAACTTATGCTCTAATGCTTCGGCAGTATGTACGCCAAAATACTCGGCTGTTGCCTTTTCGGCGACCTCAGGGCGCAGACGTTTCGCAAGTTTGTATATATCTTCACCCTGTAAGACCGTTTGAAGCACGGAAGAAGTTAGAACTTGCTTATTATATAGCATATCTTTTGTCACTCGAACGCCCGGACGCGGTAATAAATTAGGTTTATCTTTTATCAGCCGTTCAACCGTATAACGGTTATACAACGCGTAAGATGTGTTTATTCTCGACTGCCGCTCAATGTCAAATGTGGCGTAGTTGTGGTTTATCGCGTAAACCTCGGGCAAATAGCCTGATATCGTCGACATTGCGATTTCATTAGAATGCGTCATGTCTGCCGCCAGCTGATCGCGCATATCAATCCAACGTTGACCAATCAACACTTGACCTTTGTACCAATCGGAATACTCTTTAGGTGTGATCTTGTCCTCACGCAGTTCTTTGAGCTTGATTTTATTTTTTACGCCAAACCGTCGCTGATAATCAATCAGCTTTTCCTGCATTTCCTCGGCAGCTTGTCTATATTCGCGCTCGATTTCAAGTTGCAGTTCAAATAATAATTCTTCGGTTTCTTCGTAGGCTTCGTCCATGTCCACCACTCTGCTTTTTTTGTATTGCGATTCAAAAAACTCGTTTTGTAATTTTAGTAATAGTTTTTGTATTTTTCGATAATCTCTTTTGCACTCGGATTTTTTAATGCAAATTGATAAGCACCTTGATACCAACTTTTCGTAGCCTGATTTTTTACCATGAAATTCACAACATCAGACCAGTTTTTAGCATTACCGCCGCGTTTATTAACGGCAGAAATCCCACTTTCAACAAGTTCCTTTCGTTTGTCTCCAGTGGCGCTCTCATATCTGCGCTGCCATGTCTCCGCTTCGCTTAATATCGCCTTCTTTAGTAGGCTTTGCGCGAATTTTATTTGCGCCTCCGAACCTTCAATTTTTGGGAGTTTAATGTTTAAAGACACACTTCCGATATTTTGTTTAACAGCTCCACCGCCACCTTTAGAGCCACTCGAGCCGCCTCTACCGCCCATCTATTTTAGCCTCCTTGAATTTCTCTTGAAACGCTTTAACCCTGATTATATTTCCATAACATTCTTTCGGTATTGTACCGTAAAATAGAACCTTTTCGGGTTCAAGCCTTTTTATCATCTCGTTGTAACCGTTTAAAAATAATTCTTTCGCTGTTTTGTTGTTCTGCGTTCCGACACTTGAAACGGCTACTGTGCCGCCGACAGGCTCTCCGTCAAAGCACCACTCAAAACTGCTTTCATCACTCCAACAAATTGTTGGTATAACTTCAATTCCGTGCATTTGCCAGTAAGCCGCTAACCAATGTTTTCTGTAATGATTGTAAATTTGTATTGCTTTCGGGAAGTCTGTATACAGCGAGAAATCAGGCGAGCAGACACAATCAAATTGCGAAAGCAAATTAATATAATCATCAGGTCTGTTCCACAAACGCGAAAATTGATAGTCATCTACAAAAAAGTGCAGGCAATTTTCTTTCTTATTTTTACAAGTTTTGGCATAATTAAAGCCTATAAACTTTTCAGGTTTTGCTTCATTTTTGTAAATAACAGGTATGTCATATTCACCAGCACCCATAAAATTAAATCGTGTTAGATTTTCATAGGCGCTTCGTTGCTTATACATTGCCATTTACTCGCCCTCTGCGCCGCTCTGAGCGGCGTTTTCTTCATCAGATGTAACTTTACTCTTGCGAGCATTTGAAAGCGTGTCAAGGCTCTCAGCGTTCATCTGTGATATGATTTCGTCTGCCTGATCTCCGTCGCCGAGATATGTTAATATCTTTTTTGTAACATATTCAGGTGTTAAATAAGCCGCACCCATGACAAGATTTTGAATTTCCTCGCCAACATTGACCATTTTTGACCTTGTAAACGTCGCGTTATCTTCAATGCCAGCAATGTCTAAAATTCCTGCGATAAAATCACGAACGCAATACTCCCATTCGTCGCACTTCTTATCAAGTAGATCATAAGCTGTTGTTATCTGAGCAGTAACTACCGCGCCGCTTTTAATCTCGTCAAGATTCAACGCTTTCGCGTCGATGTATAAATCTTGTTTAATGCGGTTTAACAACGTTTCCCTCGATTCAAATGGTGCTTGAATCGAATTAGGCGTTGCTTGCACTTCATCATCAACCGCCACTGCGTGGAACTTTTTTAATTTTCGGATAAAATCCTCGAGAGCAAGTTCATCATTTTGCATCGCTCCGGCGTTTTGTAGCGTCCAGTATATATATGAAGCTTCATCAATGGTATTGCAAAACTCTGACTTGATTAAATCGTAGCAGTCTATTCCTTCTCTTATTCCAATAAGTGAGCTTTGGTGTTCTTGATTTCCCCAGAATGGAACTATTGGGAATGTCGGATAATTCTCGAAATCGTAAATTTCCGAGCCGCCAATGTCGGCAGTACGGATTTTTTGCTTGTATGCCCTTTTCGGCTCTTTGACTTTGCCTTCTCCGTCTTTCCAAATATACTCAGTAAAGCCGTCAAGCTCGTACAGCGTCGCTCTCAGCGGTTTATTTGTGTCTATTTGCCAAAACCTTATGCCTGCTTTTAGCGCGCCGTCTTCTTCATCATAAAGCGGAACAAGCTCAGTAACGGCGAACACCTCAACATGGTCGTTATTAAAAAATCCAAAAGAAACGCCATCAATAAGAGCGCGTTTTCCAAGCTTTTGAAGCTGCGTGTCAAACGGTCTGCGTTTGTCGCCGAGTTTGCTTGCAGTCTCCTTGTTCTCCCATGTCACACCGTTACCGAGCATATATTGATTTTCTTGCACTACAAACAAGTTGAAGTAATTGCATGGAATTTTGTAATTCGCTGACCATTCGTCAATGACCTTTTCGCCCGTCACCTTCGTCAAAAACTTTTGGTACTGCGTTATAGTCACATTTCGGTGTCTGTTGTATTCCTCGGCAATAATTGCCGTCGTGTAAAGCTCCGAGGTCTTATGTGTTTTTATGGCTTTATCGATAAATTCAATTTTTGCCGCGTCAGTTTTGCCGACTTCAAGTAAATCCTGATATGTAATCATAGTTTCCTCAATCCGTTAAACCGATGTATTCATCGTCGCTGCTCTTCGCCGCGCTCTCAATTCGCTCACGGTATGTCAGTATTTCGTTATGGTCAGCCGCCGCAAGTTTTTGAAGTTCATCATCATCTTTGCAAAAACAATCAGCTACCAACGCTTTTTCGCTTGCGTATTTAGCGAGTAACTCATAACACAGTTTTTTTAATTCATTCATGGTTAAAAACCCCTATATATAGTTTTCGGTCTTGCAATGTAGTTTGTCCGAACGAAATAACGCGTTTCGTCCATCGCATGATCGTTTATCTTTACAGGTCTGTCTTCTCCTGCGTCTTCTTCCCATGTGTAGCCGCGCACTTCCTTAATCCACGCTTTACAGCGCGGGTCGATTTTAATTAAACCTTTCTCAATCGCCGTAGCCGTGTCGCGTATACCGTCTAAAACCTCGTTCTTCGCTTTCCTGACATTTGCCCACGGTTTCCGCTTTAACAGCGTTATAAACGACTTCGCCGACGGGTCAATTATTACATCAATTCTCAACCCATTGGGTACGTGTCTATTGACGAAATCGTCAAGATCGCGCCCGTAATCCTCATCAGTTTTCTGTACGCCTTTGTCACGTCCTGAATAATAATACTCGTCTACTCTATACCATGTGTCCTCATGCAGCTCCCAATAGCCGCAAGAAAACGCATTCATAGTACCGTAATCGATCGATAAACAACGCTTCTTTACGGGAGTTTGCGGCACGTCTGCTATCGCCTGTTCCCATAACGGATATACAAGTCCCTCGGCAATGCACCGCTCTCCGAGGATATCGCGCCTATACCATATCGAGCCTTTAACATACTGACTTTCAATTTCTGCCCTTCTTTGTTCTGAAATCGAAAGATTATCAGCAATTGTAAAGTGCTGATACTGATACCCCCCGATATAGTTTGTAAGGTATTTATCTATGTAATTTTCATAAATTGAATGCCCAGGATTGCACGGGTTCAAGTCCCACAACACAAGCGGATTTATAGCCGCGACCTGTCGTCCAAAAGCAACCTTTATAAAACTGCTCCGGCTGTCTGTGCTGTCGTAGTGCTCGTTTATCTCCGTCGCTATCCATAAGCCGTAGGAATTACCGAGTATGCGTTTATAGCTGTCTGCTTTCGCGCCGCCTGCGAATATTACTATCTTTTCGCCCGTGTTTGAGTTAATATAAAGTGCTTCATTGTCTTTATACTTTCCCCATTTACAACGCCCTCTAAAGAGGTTTTCCAGTCCGTACCCGTTGCACGCGCCAATGTTTAGCTTTGCATTGCCTATCGTTGAGCCGCTTGCAAGATGTATTTTATCCTTGCACTGATCGAGATAGGCAGCGGCAATAATACAATGATCGATTGTTTTACCCGATCTAATCGCGCCCTCTGCAACGTTCATCTTGTTTTTTAGCGCGTTCTGTATATACCTTTTGTGCTTGTCGCTAAAAGCTTTCCAGTCAATTGTCTGTGTTCTCATCGTCTATTTTCAGCATTTCTGCAAGCGGTGACAAGTCTTCAACATTCGTTACCACCTGCTCAATCTTGTCACTTTGCCCGAGGTAGTTTTTCCCGAGAAATATCGCCATTGCGGCGGATTTTTCAGCAAGTTTGAACTGGTATCTTCTAAGACTGATTTTGCCCGCTGCCGAGTACCTTTTAAATACTTCCGCAAAATTTGCCTTGTATTCTCTTTTACACCATCTTTCAATCGTGTCCGGTGAGCAGTTAAAAAAGCCTGCGATTTCGTCAAGTGTGCAGAGCAGTCCGCATAGCTTTTCAAAGCTGGTTTTGTCTATGTCTTTTCTCGGTCTGCCTGCTGTCACCTAATCACCTCAATTTACCTTTACTGCCGTTTCCCCCGTGAAGTTTTCCCATCTATCGATGATTACATCAACATATTTCGGTTCGTATTCCATGATATAGCACCGCCTATGCAACTGTTCACACGCTATCAATGTACTCCCTGACCCGCCAAACAAATCCAAAACAATATCGTCTTTATCTGATGAATAAATCAACGCCTTGGACGCAAGCTTGATTGGTTTTTGCGTCGGATGCAGATTCAGATGCGCCGAGCCACCTTTGAACCAAGTTTGTCCAAACTCGTCGATGCTCTTGGCAGACTGTATGCTTGGGATATTCCACACGGTGGAATCATGTCCGGATTCAACAAACACCGCTCCGTCTTTCTTCTTGCAATAGAAGCAATCTTCCGATACCTGTTTGACCACGATTTCTGCGTTCTTCTTTACGGCTTGGAAGCACTCCTCATGTTGTGACCTGTACAAATTTTGAGTATATGCAGGGATGTCTTTCACCCAAATGATCTGATTTCGGATTTCGATGCCGTTTTCCGCCAAGGCTCGTTCAATATCAGCTTGGCAATAATAATTATGCCAAATATAAAACCAACAACAGTCTGATGTCACATCATCCATATTTTTGAAGACCTGCAAAATAAAGTCATAAAAGCCGTGCCCCAGATCGTCATTCCGAATCGTGACATTTTTTGTCCGCTCCGACCGGTTGTTTGAATATGACATATTGTACGGAGGGTCGGTAAAAACCATGCACGCTTTCTCTCCGTTCATCAACTTTCTCACATCATCGGGATTCGAACTGTCGCCACACATAACGACATGATTACCGAGCCTATATATTTGTCCTGGCTTGCTCCTTGGTTCTTCCGGAGGCGCCGCATCATAATCATCTTCGACAGCTTCAGCGGGTGTCTCGTCGTCGTTGTCTACAGAGAACCCTAATTGACTCATATCAATATCAAAAATATCGTCCAGCTCGCCGCCAAGAAGATCATAATCCCACTCTGCCAGCTCCCCGACCTTGTTTTCTGCAAGCCTAAAAGCCTTGATCTGTTCCTCTGTGAGATCATCTGCAATTACACACGGCACACTTTCCATTTTGAGCTTTTTCGCCGCTTTTAGCCTTGTATGTCCGCACACGACGTTGTTTTCGCTGTCTATAACAATCGGCACTTTAAACCCGAAATTTTTGATACTGTTTGCTACCGCTTCAACTGCTCCGTCATTCTTCCTCGGATTTTTGGAATACGGTATTAACTCTTCGATGTTCTTATCGACAATCTGCATAATAACCACCTTTAAGATATACGTATATAGCCGCCTTGATTTAGGCGGCTATATAACAAAAAGGAAAGTAAAAAAATGAAATCAGCCGAGCAACGGATTTGAACCGCTTGTAAAGCCTATACTCAGCATATGTGAGCCGCCTGAAAAGAGTCATAAAAAGACGGCTCGTTTAGAAAGGAGGTTCAACCGAAGCGTCCCTTGTTCTTTCGTTCAAGGCAAGTGTGTGACGGAGGTAAGAACTGCCGTCCGTATAAGCCGCCCTCACCTTCCGCCCATTGCCTATATTTTTATTATTACACAAAAAAACGGACAAAACGGACAACTTTTTGTGTTGCCCGCCTTGCCCTTGCTTTTTACTCTTGCGTTTCGCGCCTGATGCTGTCGCAAAGCCGCCTCATTTCATTGTTAAATGCTTCATCAAGCATTTTTTTCGTTCTGCCCTTATTTCGCGCTCCAGCGTCTCCCATTCTGCCTCGTTTGTAACGTACCCCGTTTTGATATTGATATTGCATTTTTACTCTCCCTTTTACTTTAAAAGCCAATATTTTACCCAAAACGGTAAATCGCTTGTTGCTACTCCATAACTAACTATAGCGTCAATAACAAAAACGACAATAGCCAATATAAGCATTATGATAAAGGCGTCAGCGTCCCAATTATCGTTTTTTCTTTTCATTCCTGTGCTCCTCTTTTGTACGGCTCAGCCAGATATTCAACCAATTTTTCCATTTCCGTCATTGTCTTCACCTCTCGTTCTTTTGAATGTACCTGTGGCACATTTTCCTTATGCTCTCTTTTGTGTTTCCGCCGCCTTGCCGCTGCGCTATGTCACTCCACCGCCAACCGCTGACATAATGCAGCCTGAGCATTGTTGAAATATACGGGTCAGCATTTTCGAGATATTCTCGCACTTCCTTCATCTCTCGGCAAAGTTGAGCTACTTCTTTCTGTCTCCATTTTATTTCAGGCGCATCAAGCTCCAATCCCGACAGTATCAGCTTGTCGATTTCGCCTTGTAAAAGCAGCTTTCGCCCTTTATTTTTTCTGTACTGTCGGAATTGGTTGATAGTCAAGTCTTATTCCTCCTTGTCCCGCTCCCATATGTTTGTCATTAGATGCCCGACATCTAAATCATGCTTTACTATTAGATTTTTAAGTGGTTCCAGTTCTTCTTTTGTAATGGGTATGTCACTATGTGCGACAGTACAAGGCGTTACCATCTCTTGACTTTCATCAACATCAAGCTCGCATAAAAATGCCGCATTCGTGATGATATGCCAAATATGCGGCATTCCGCTATCTTCGTCTTTCCCGTGCGGGTCCTTGAGCCATTTGCAGACGTGTCGCATAAGTGCGTCACGGTATCTTTCCGGCTCTACCTGTTTGTAGCTGTCCTTACCGTACTTCTCCGCGCCGTGCGTCATAACAGCGCCGATAGCTTCGATAGCCTCGGCGGGTACGAGCGACAGTCTCAGCTTGCCGCCGTCGTGTTTAAGTCCGTCTGTGATCTTATCCATTGTTTTCTCCTTCCAACAACTCAGGATTGTCGTGGACGTAATCTTCATATCTTTGCTTAACGCAACCCCAATCAAGATTTAATATTTTTGATATTTTATTAAACGATAGCCCCTGAGATTTTAATGCAAAAACAGTTTCAGGAGTTACTTCGGATTTGTATTTAGCACGTTTACCTTTCCTTTTATGGTTAGATATTCTGATTGATTGTTTTTGCTGTTCTGTTATCTTTTTGCCTTTATTGTGCTTGCTTTGATGTATAGAATTAAGTACAACAGCTAAATTATTTTTGCTTGCATTTAATTTGTTGCCGTCTATATGATGAACATAATATTCATACGGTAAAATGCAATTTAACCAGTACATCATCAAAAGCCTGTGGATATGTAATTTGCTCTTGCCTATACTTACAGCAGGATATTCACCATGCATATAAATATGTTTTTCTGATTGAACCGGGTGTGCAGCATACCATAAAACAGCCTTTTCCAATTCCGAATAATCAACCACAACATTACAATCATTTATAAAGGTTATTTTCTTTTGATTTTTAATCATATGCTCCTCCATCATGCACGTTGCCGATGACTTCAATTTTTGTACTGATATAACTCCAAAAGGCAAAGCCTGTATCTCCAACAACAAATCTCGCATTTTCTTTGTCATATGAAATAACATAATTGTCGTAAGTTCCACATACTGCAATACGAACAATGTCGTGTTCAAAAATTTTCTTGCCGTTTTTATCTCTCAAGCCTGTGTACTGTCCGACGGTTTCGGAGATAACTTCGCAACTCTGTACCCCATCAATCCAACCGCCAATGTCTATTCCCCTGCTTAAATTTTCTTGCGTCAAAATATATACATCATTATCGTCTGTGATTAAGTTGCCGTAAACCCACTCGCCTTTATCCAGTGTCTTCCCTCTAAACAAAATCTCTCTCATTCCGCTTCATCCTCTCGTTTTATTATTAGCCAGTCAAAACTATATTTAACCTTCCCTCCCGTATTATAAAGAGCCGAAGGAGATTGTATTCCTAAGCACTTTTTTACGAATGCCAAAAGCCATTCTCTCATTCCGCTTCTCCTTTCAGCTTTTCAATCAAATCCAAATCGCCGCTTAAATATAACTGCATGGCTTCAATTACAATGCAATTAACAATAGTTCCTAAATCCTCATAGGGAACATCGTCTTTTTTGGCATAGGGTCTTTGCCCCGCTGATTTTTGAATCAACATTTGCCGTAGAAAATCAAGATTTTCTTTAAGCAACGGAATATTAGATTTTTGTCCGCAACCAAAGCGTAAAAAGCTAAACATTAATTCAAGTTGTCCTGCGTCCAACTGACTTGTATTTCTTTTTTCGCTCATTCTGTTTCTCCTTTCATTTGGCGTGTTTAAAAAACTCCCCAATGTCAAACCATTTGTCATCAAGAATATTGCCTATTGTCGTAACGAGTGAACCCCAACCGTCAGATTTAATACGGCAATACTTGCCTTTTAAATCCTCCCAATTCGAAACACCAACAACATCCATTATCTTCATCATAGCAACTAAGCCTGTGCCATTTTCAGACTTGAACTCTTTTGCTCCGAGATAGCCATGTCCAATACAATATCCGCCGATACTAACGCCTATTCCGCCGCCTTCAACTGTTATGAAAAAAGTTAAACAGCCGTGGTCAGCCATTGTTAACCTTACATCTTTTATTTTTACGTTTATAATCTCCATTCTCATTCTCCCTCCATCTTTGCACCGCAGTTGGGGCAATAATTAAAATCGCAAATACCGCCCTCAATCACGCCAATCCATCCCCCGCAAATCGAACACATAAAATCACAATGCTGTTCGATATGATGCTCGTTATATTGTTTGTACACATCTTTTGCGTGCCTCACTTTCACAACATCTGCGGCAGGAAGGCGTCTGATATTTTTGGCACAATCATCTGCTGTATTATTCCATCCGTCAAAACAAGCATCAATCGCCGCCTGTCTGCTGATTAAATCATCATTATCCACTTTGCAATACCTCTCTTTCACTCTCACGCGCCGCTCACGCCGTTTTTATCGCTTCAAGGTGAAATTATGCCCCTAAAATTTAAAGGGGTTTAAACGGCATTTGCGGCGATTTTAGACTATGGTTTTTCTTTTAGCTTACTGATAATCTCGCCGCCGTAAGCGTTCTCCGTGAGCTTGATAAACTCATCAACTGTCATTTCACCATTTTCAAGGTCGATTTCGTGCTCTCTTGCGAATTCTCTCCGTCCCATCTCGCACGAGCCTGTTAGGCGATTATGCCACTCAAAGAAATCAGTGACGGGATAACGGTCTGTCCGGTTGTGGTTCTTCCAAAATGCGGCAACTCTGTCCTCTACGGGCATATCGTTCATTGCTTTGGTAAACGCAGCCTCTCGTGCCTCTCTAAGTGTCTTGCCGTGCGCAAAATAATTGTCGTATTTTACCACATAACAGGGTGCGAGAGTCAAGTCGTCACGTAAAATAAATCCTTTTGCGTAACTACCGTGTAACCTCTTAATAATTGTTTGAACGTCATCTATCTCATAAACTGCGTCGCCGCAAAAGTTTTTTATCCCGGAACCGTAACCGTAACCGGAACCGGAACCGTCACCGTAACCGGAACCGGAACCGTAACCGTAACCGTCACCGTCACCGTCACCGGAACCGGAACCGTAACCGGAACCGGAACCGTCACCGTAACCGTAACCGTAACCGTCACCGGAACCGGAACCGTAACCGTAACCGTCACCGTCACCGTCACCGTCACCGGAACCGGAACCGTCACCGTAACCGGAACCGGAACCGGAATTAACAGTTAACGCCCAGTACTCATTTAATTCTTCCATTCCGGCACTCCTTTGATGTTCTTTTCTGCTTCGTCAGTACAAGGAATGACCTCAATCACGCCGAGGATTGTCATTTCAGGCACAGTTACCGTAAACTTACAGTTTTCAGGTTTCTTCACACCCTCAACTGCCATCTGTGACAAACTTGCCGCTCCGTCCCAGTACCACAGGCGGCGAACGTCTGTCATGGTTACTTCACTGCCGTTGCGTTCCTTGATCTTGCCAAAAAATACTCCTGCTCTGTCTGCTCTGATAATGTAGTTTCTGTTGTCCATAGTGTAACTTCCTTTCTCCCCGTAGCCGATAGGACAGCTTTTTATGTTTCGATAAAAATCGCTTTGCCGTCGCTGCAATACCGTTGCTTCAACAGCTTACGCTTTATCACATATTCAGGTGTTTTATAGCCTTTTGTGTCTTCTATAACAAAAATTCCGTCTTTGAAGTAGGTAAAATCCGCTATATACGAGCACCCTCGCTCGTTGGGCATACCTTCATATCTTTGCGCCGGGATTAACTCGTATTTCTGCTGTATTCTCAAGTCTGAGATTGCTCCAGCTCGTTGCAGGAGTCGAAGCTCGTTGCATCTCGCCGCTTCTTTCTTGCTGTCGTGAATGTGTCCGGCTCTGCATCTTGCCTTTTTAGATTTATATTTCATCATAGCATACCTTTCAGCCTATAGTTTTTGTGGATATCCTTAGCAATAGCCATCGCATAGCCCTGCGAACGTTCAAAAATCCTGCTCCCGATCGCCTCGTCTATCAAGATGATTTCCCTAACCGTGAGCTGTGATGATATAATCGTGATTAACCCCTTGTTTTGATATCTCCAGTTCAAAATCTCGAATGCAAGGTTGATATCTCCCGCCGTGATTTTACCGTTCCTGTCCGTGTCGGTCTTGAATAGGTCGTCAATATATAGAACATCTGTCGTTTTGTACTGCCCGATCAGTTCTTGATAGTCATCGTCATTGACTTTCGCTTTCAATCTCGGCACATCTTCACGCCATTGCAGATATCTAACCTCTTTGCCCTGATTCAATAGCAGCTCTCCAACAACTGCCGTGCAGATATGCGTTTTTCCTGCTCCGACCTGTCCGCCATAGTACAGCCAATGCGACATATCGCTTTGCAAGAATTTTTTTGCAAGCTGCATCATTTCTTTCTGGTGCTGAGTTCTGACTTCAAAATTCTCAAAGGTTTTTAGCCTGATCGTGTCTTTCAGACCTGACGCATTAATCAGTCTCACGCTTCGAGCCTTCTTTCTGCGTTGCGGCATACAAGAGCACTCCTTACACGCTATGTTTTTCTGCTCGTCATAATAATAAACAACACCCTTGTTCTTGCAGATGTCACAATTGTCGCCCGTCTTGCTGCCCTGCTCGTTGTTATAGACTTCCACCCAGTCTATATCCTCATATTTTTTACTCGGAATGGAAGGTGCAAGCTCTGTCAACTGCTTCAAGTACTGCGAGATAGTCTTGCTCGTAGGTGTCAACGTGCTCTCGGTGGAGTCCGGGGACTTCGATGTTTCCGTTTCCTGCATTTTTCTCACTTCCTTTCTTTAATGGGTATACCGACTTCCACCCATTTATTGTCGCCTCGTTAAGTATCTGGATTTTCTCACTGTCACTGCTTGCCAGCGTGTCAAGTTTGTGCAAGAGCATTTCAAGCGCCCTATCCGTCATAACACTCTTGTTCGCCTTGCGCTGTTCAACAAATGCTTTGATTGCGTCTATAAGCAACGGATTGTCGGTGTACAAGGAAATAATCTTCTCAGCGCCGTTAGGCGTTTTCTTCCTCTGCACTCTATCTCTATCTCTATCTCTATCTCTTTTCTCTGTCTCTATCTCTAACTCTATCTCTGGTGTAAATTTCCTGTTAGATTTCTTACAAGATTTCTTACAATTTTCTTCCCCGCTCGGAAGTAAGGATTGTTTTTCTTCGGCTATTCTCCTTTGATAGCTTCGTTGCCTGTCCGCTTCACTGCTGCTTTTGCCGATAAAGTTTTGAATATCCGTCATATAGATAACGCCGTTATCAAGAACTTCGATAAGTCCAAGCTGCTCAAACATTCTTAAAGCTTTTTCAACTGTTCCGACTTGATGCCGTGTTAAAGTAGCAAGCATTTCCACATTATACGGTATCAGATTGTTAAACGCAAGTCTACCTTCGTTTTTTAAGCTACGCAAATATAGTTTTAATAAAATATTGCTATACAGATACCCGTCTTTTTGTGATTCAAGCAAGATCATAGTGTCGCTTTCAAAAAAGTTCTCCTTGAGCTTAAGATAGTAGTATTTTTTGTTATCCGCCATTTTGTTCACCTCATAAACAAAAAAGCACCCTGCAATGGGCGTGTCGGCACCCATTGCAAAATGCTTGTGGTTGATACAATATTCTGTTGTTGTTGACACGACACCGACATACCGTATCAACCAATTTTATTATACCATAAGCAGAGCAGGAATTCAAGTGCTTTCGGAAAGTTCAGATAGATATTTCGCCCACTGTTCAGCCATAGCGCGGGCGATTCCGGGGAAGGTTTTACTTCTAACCTTTGCTGCACCGCCCGCTCTCGAAACGCCTGCTTTGTCTTTGTTGCCTTTATTCGCACTTGTTCCACATGACACATACGGCTTGTAATTGGTCACAATTTTAGTAGCTTTCAACTCAGGTAACCCCCTTAACCATAAACACGTTTTTTTGCTAAACGGTTCTCCAAATTGATACGGCTGTATAATTTGGTCGTATTTCGGCAGCTCAAACACCTTTGACGCTATCGGATTTTCAACTGCTATGTGCTCACAATCAGCACAAAGAAATTGCATGAAAAAATGTTTTGCTTTCAAGCCCTTTTCATATCGCTCTTGATTCAATTCTCCCTTTCGCGGGTAAAGTCTGCAAGCACCCGCGTTTGAAAGGTAAGTACAAGGCGGGTGAGCTATGATTAAATCCCATTTTTGAAAATGGTGTTTCTCACCGTCCATTGTGTAAAATGTAATCCCGAAGGTTAACGGATGAACATCATCGAATAAATCAATTGTTGTGGTCGGATTCAGATATTTAGTGACATCCCCTTTAATATGCCACTCTGGGTGACCGCCGCTCGGCTCTTGTATGTCGCATGAATACGCTTCATGTCCGAGCTCCCTAAAAGCTGCACATACTCGTTGTGACTCCTCACAAGCGATTAAAACTCTGAGCTTCTTCACTTCAAATCCTCCTCGTGTGCTATTAGTTCCTTGATCGCCGCCTTAGCTTCTTCGATCAATTCCGCAGTTGTCCATTTCTTGCCGTCCTTGTGGTTGCTGAAAATCTCGCCCGCTATAAAATCATCATCTGTGTTGTATAGCCAGCCTACATAAAATCCGTAACGAAGCTCTTTCTCACCTGTGTCCAGAAATTCACAAGCATATCCCCAACCGCCGTGAACTCTAACAGTTCGATTAAGCTTCACTATTGTATCAATACCACTGTCTGAGTATTGATACCAGACTCGGCTCGGTAAATCAATGTAAACTGCAGGATATATCGAATGCGACATCACGATATATCTATACTCTCCATGTGTCCCTTCTGCTAAGATTTCCCGTTTCTGCGAAATCAGATTTTCATCGTATCTGTAAACCATTTCTTTCATACTATTAATCTTCATCTCCCCATACCAACATTTCATTCACAGCTCTGGTATAAAAATTGCGGTCGATTTCAAACCCGTATGAATTGCGCCCCAGTTCGTGAGCGGCGTAAAGTGTTGAACCTGATCCGCAGCACGGATCAATTACAACATCGCCGGGATCTGTAAATGTTTCTATGAGCCGTTTTAGAACTGCAACGGGCTTTTGTGTTGGGTGAATTTTTGGGATTTCTTTCCCGTCTCTCTCCCACTTGAACCAATCAAATACCATATGCCCAGTACCACGAATATTTCTTCCATTCTCGTCTACCTTTAGCCCGTTGCGAAACTTCGGCAGCCTGTCACGATAGAACAGCAATGCGTGTTCTGTTGCGCCGACCACTCGCATATTCGCTTTGAGCACTTGGGGGCTATAGTTTTTTATAAAATACAATGGTATGTATTTTGTAAAACCGTGTTTTTTAGCCGCCTGAATAAGTATATGCATTTGTTCAAAGCTGCAAAATACAATCATACAAGGGCTATCAGACGACCTCCCTCTCCTCACCGGTTTTGTGTCTTCCCTTTTCATCATTCGAGAACAGAAATGGAAATATTCATACAGATTAAAATTATAATCCGAATTAAAAGCTGCCTTTTTCGCAAGCTTGCTTTCTCCGTTTTTTCTCTCGCCTCCGTTGTACCACATAGGATTACTGCCATAGAAGTTATCACCGACATTATACGGCACGTCTGCAATAATTAACTGTGCTTTCGGTATATTATATCGCTTGTAGTTTTGCATCGAGTCTCTAAAAATTTCGCATTTTAGTTCCAATTAAAAACACCTCTCTTTTAGCTCAGAACGCCGTCTGAGCGGTTTTTATTCAAAAGACGTGAAATTATACTCTTGGAAACAAAACCGCTCTAAAGGGCGTTTACAGCCGTTTAAACACTATCACTCAATACCAACGACTTTATATCTGCCGTAACCGCTCGTTCTTCCGCTGCCGATACCCAAGCCGAAGCCCGCAAGATTGATAATATTAACGATCTGCTCCAACGAATACACGTGCTCCGTGTAGTCAATTCTGAATGTTGCCTTCCACCCTGAAAAGTGTGACAGTCTAACCGTAACAGGCGCGCCCTTTTTCGGCGACATCAAACGCTCGTCAAGACTCCACTCCGTAAACGTCACGGGAACAAGTCCACGCTCAGCAACGACATTCACAGCATTGTCAAACTTTGTCTTGTATTTATCGATTTCGTTTCTCACAACAGCATCTCCGAAAGACTTCTTTAACCCAAACGCCGTGATACAGGGTGCATTGCTCTTGAGCAACTCTCGGAATAACTCTTCGCTGCACTCCGTGTAGGTGTCCTTTGTCGGCAGCGTATCGCGCCAATGGATAGCCGTGATGATATCCTCCCACGCATTCGGCACTTCACGGACTTTCTTTCTGTCCTCGGCGATAAGCGAGCGTGTGTTTCGTGCATTCATCTTGTTTAAAACAAGATCGGTTGTTCCCTCGATTGTAACGTAAGCCGTCTTTGTGAGACCTTCAAGGTTCGTAAGCTTAATAACATTCTGTTCTTTCATTGTTTTTACTCCTTTTTGTTTTGATTGGTGCATAAGCACGGGTAAAGGCGTGATACTGTTTTGTTCTGTGATGTACTGTTATGTACTGTTTTGTTCTGTTTTGTCCTACAAGACGTTTTCACGCCCTTGCCCGTGCTTATGCTGTGGTGTTCTGTAGTGTTTTGTAGTGTAGTGTAATGTTTTGTCGTATCCTGAGCTGTTTTGTACTGTCTTTCTGCTCATTACAAGCATTCCCAAGGGATTTATACTGTATTGTTTTGTCGTGTTTTGTTCTGCATTGTGTTTTTTTGTGTTATTCTGTTCTGGATGAGGATATATAAATCCCTCGGGAATGCTTGTAATGTTCTGTAATATTTTGTACTGTCGTGTGTTTTTCTATTTTGTTGTGCTTTGTAATATTATGTACTGTGCTTGCCAACCGGCACAAGTAAGAGCTTGAATTGTTTTGTTTTGTAATGTTATGTCGTGTCTTATCCTGCCCTGTTTTGTGTTGTCGTGTATTGTTCTGCTATTTATTCAAGGTTTGGTTATCCAAGCCCTTACCTGTACCGGCTGGCAATAAGATTATGGTATCAACTCAAATATGTCCTTCAATTCCTTGAGCATTTTGTATTTCTGTTTAAACTGCGCCAACTCACGATAAGCACGGTTTAGAAGTGCCTTGTATTCGTCCGGCTCTTGCATAATCAGAGAGATCGGCTTGTAACCTTCGTTCGCTGTTGTTTTGAACATTAAGCGGACAGGCTCTTGTATGCCTTTTTTCTCTTGCTCTACCACGACAAGGTTACACATAAGCTGCCGCGCCTGATATATGCGGTATTTCTCCGCCGCGATATTGTCCCGCCATTCAAAGCACTTGTGCAGCTCCGTCTTTTCGTCCTTTGCCTTTTCGACTACCGCAGACGGCTCAACGCTTTCACCAAGCGTTAAAATCTCGTCAGCGACTTTCTGCGCGTCTGCCTTGTACAAGCCTTGCACTTTCCATCTTGATACTATCATAGCCCACCTCAGAACGGTAAATCTTCGTCTGCGGGCGATGATTCCGAATGAATATTATCAACTGTTGCCGCCGCTGCGCTCTGATTTGTCACGCTGCCTTTATCTCCGCAAAAATGCGCCTTATCTACAAGCACATCGGTAGTATACACCTTTGCGCCGTCTTTATTCGTAAAGCTGCCCGTCTGGATTGAACCTTGAACGGCGATCATTTTGCCTTTGCTAAAGTAACGCTCGATAAACTCCGCCGTCTGTCTCCAAGCCACGCAGTTAATAAAATCCGTCTTCTTATCCTCTCCCTTTGAATACCTGTCAACAGCCACCGTAAAGCGGCAGTAATTTAAGCCGCTGTTTGTCGTCCTCAATTCAGGATCAGCTGTCAACCGTCCCATTAAAATAACGCTATTCATTCTTGTTTTCCTCCTTGTCGATATGCCCGTGCATATAAATAAATTCGCTCTTCGATCCCGCGTTTGCCGCTATAAAATCATCACATTTCTGTTTGCTGAGATGATTCTTTAACACGTTGTATTCGTACGGGAAAATTCCTGCTTCTTCCTTCGCCCTTATGCGCTCTTGAATTTCTTCATCTTCATAATTTGCTTCGACCATGTATAAATCGTAATTCGGAGCGGTAATGCCGATTAAATTGTTCGTGTCCGTCGCATAAAATAGCTTTTCCCCGTCGATGTAGATTTTGTACCCACAATTTGGGACATTGTGGCATAGCAAAAATGCTTGAATTTTCAAGTTGTCTCCGTAGCTGTTAATCAGATTGGGTGTATAAACATCAATTCTCCATTTCTGTACGCCCAATTCAATTAACGATTTTACAAGCCACTTGCAGCACCCAAACCGGAGAGTAGGTCGCATTTTCGCAAGTTTTTTTATCGTCGATGGGTAAAAATGATCGCCGTGTATGTGTGTTAGAAGCACAAGCTGCAAGCCACTTACATAATGCGATAGTTGCTTATAATTCACGCCGCAGTCAATGAGCAAGCGGTCATTTATCACAACCGCATTGCCCTTGCTGCCCGTTGAGATGATGTTATAGGTCATCTATATTCACGGCTTTCGGTGTTTCCTGCTTCTTCGGTTCTTCCGTTGTTGGTACTTCCTGCGGCTCGTCTTCGGGAAGCTGTTCAACCTCAAACGCGCCGTTGGAAACATCTGTAACGGCGTTATCGAAAGTGAACGCCTGCTGCATATCAACGGACATAATGCCCCACTTAGATATAATCTGTCGAAGCATCGTTTTCTTTGCCATACCGTCGAAGTCCTTGTACCAAAACGAGCTATAAAGCCACTCGTCACCCTTGTCATAGCGTCCCGCTTCGTAGTCTTCAAATGATACTTTCGGATATTTTCCTTTCGTTGCATTCAGGCTGAACGCTGGGCTGTAACGGTCTGCGTGTCTTAACATCTGCTTTTTGCTCCAATAGATAGTCTTCTTGAAGCCGTTCGTGTACTCGAACATAGCATAATAGCCGATGGTTTTTGCCGCCTCTCGCTCGTCTACATCCTGTATGGGATTAAGCACAATTTCCTCATCAAAGGGATTGAAAGATACAAGCTCTCCCTCTTTGATTTCCATCACATTGATTTTCTTGTAATTCCCCGATCTGATTGCGAGCTGTAAGTAGCCTTTATAACCCAGAATGAACTGCGCTTCGGTCGTTCCAGCTTTTTTGTTCTTAAACGGAACAAGGTAGTACTGCCCGAGCTGCGGCGAGTGTGCTAAATTCAAGCTCTCGGCAAGAAGCGAACCGCTAAGAATTGTCCTTGCTTCGCACTCCTGCAATGCCGGATTTGTCGCCACCGCCGACATAATCGCCGCTGTGTAGCGTTCCGCTTTCTTCGGGTCGCCGAGTGTCTGCCTGATTAAGTCTTGATATACCGATGACTTAATCACCATTGAAAACTTCGGCTTCTGTGCTGCTAACTGATTTGCCATGATTTAACCTCCTGTAAATTCAATGTTGTTTTCTATCATAAAGGCTTTAAGTGCCTTTAATTGCTTGATCGTACCCGTAACCGTGAACGACATTGTAAATGTTTCCTCAATTTCGGTCGGTTCTTCAACCGTCGGTGGGGCAATCATTTCAACACGTTCCGTCACTTCCTGCTTGACTTCTTCCTCCGCTGCCTTGCGCTCTGCCTCAGCTTTCGCCCTTTCAATCTCAGCACGGCGATTTTTAACGATCGTCTGCGCTTGCGCGAGGCTAAGCGTTTTCTTGTACTCGGCGAAGACCTCGGGATCTTCAATAG
>Ga0326514_10000819_pt1 | contig 20649 bp, 14 predicted proteins | sample 3_2548_0518_D_FD_203653 | JGI IMG/M metagenome (GOLD analysis project Ga0326514, IMG submission 203653) | Bovine rumen microbial communities from UC Davis, California, United States - 3_2548_0518 | ecosystem: Host-associated > Mammals > Digestive system > Stomach > Rumen | place: USA... | reverse complement strand
GCCCAGGCACCACTGTTCTCCGTATGGTAACTGCGTTGCACGTCGCATTCCCAGTCTATTTCCTCGTCGGCAACAATCTTACGGGCAGCAGCCAGCTTAATGGCTTCTGCCTCATTACGTGGCCCGTCTTGATAGAGATAGAGGCGTGAGGGACGTGAACGGCGGATGGCATCGAACGTACGTCGAAGAGTTTCGGTGCGTGTAAAAAAAATCAGTAGCACCGCCACATCGTTTTGGGCAGGGTGTTTGGTCATTGTTACGAGGCTTGTTTTTTAAGGATAAATTGCAGGCATTCGCGGAGGATGGCCACATGGAGCAGGCGCATGACGGCGTAATAGAGGGCGACTGCCAATACAATGCGAACGCCAAGCAATAGCCAGAGGTTGCTGACAAGAAGTGAGAGATGAGAGGTGAGTAGATAAGTGCCCGACATCACTACTGCAGCGATAAGCATAAACGGCATGGTGTCACGCATCAAGTCAACGGCACGCAGTCCAATGATGCTGCGGGCGAAAGGTTGCCATGCGGCAAGCCAGCAAATATTAAATATTGTATAGGCAATGACCATTGTCATGATGCCTTGCCGATAGAGCAGCAGGATGATACAAAGCTGAAGCACAATCTGGCCTATGTTGAGCCACATGTTCACGTCGCTACGTCCATGACTGATGACCAGGTTCTGGAAAAGCGTGAACAGCGGCATGAAAGCTCCACTGAAGCATAGTATCTGAAGCAGCGGAATACAGTCAGTCCACTCTTTGCCAATGGTGCAGAGAATGAACTCATGAGCCACCATAGCCAATCCGAAAAGGGCCGGAAAAGCAAGAAACGACGTAAAACGCAACATCTTACGAAACACCTGCAATTCACGATCCCGTTCATCACGTACACTGACCAGCACTGGCTGTGCCACCTGAGCCAGCATACCGCCTACAGTCTGAAAGGCCATGGAGTCCCATTTATAAGCCTGAAAGAAGTTGCCCACTACACGAGCATCGCGGAACAAGCGACCGAAGATCACGGTGAGCATGTTCTGGTTGACGGTGTTGACAATCATCGTGACCAGAATCTTCATGGAGAACGAGAATGTCTGACGGATGTAGTCGAATGAGAAATGCAGCGAAGGTCTCCACTTTACATAATAGAAACGACCCAATATCAGCACCGTAGCGTTTACCACTTGTTGCCATGCCAAGCTCCAGTAGCCCATGTCGAGAAGTGCCATAATGATAGCCGTAGTGCCCGATGTGATGAGTGCCGTAAGATTGATGATGGTGATTTCGCGGTTCATCATGTTCTTCACCATGAAGGCGTTGGTGGAAATACCAAACGATGAGATGAAGAACGCTAAGAACAGGAAACGCGACAAGTGGAGCAGTGGTGGCTGATGGAAGAACCACGCAATGAGCGGGGCCGAAAGGAAAAGCAGCAAATAGAGCAAGCCACCCATCAGGATATTGAACCAGAAGACGCTGTTGTACTGCTGGGCAGTGGGCTCCTTCTCGTTGATGAGTGCGGTTGAGAAACCACTCGATTGCAGGTTGCCAGCTATGGCCGAGAAAATGGCCAACATGCCGACAAGACCGGTGTCGCCAGGTGTAAGATGTCGCAGGATGATGATACCGATGAGCAGGTTCAGCACCTGCGTGGTACCATTGTTTACGGCACCCCACATCAGCCCCTTGGCTGTCTTTTCCTTCAGATTATCCATGAATTAGAAGAGGTAGGAGGGGAGCGTTAAGAAGTAAGAGGTAAGAGGCGAGTGGTGTACTCTGACCTCTTACCTCTCACTCTCCCCTCCATGCTATTAGTCCACGATGAGGCACTCACCAGTCATGTCGGCAGGCTGCTCCAGTCCCATGATGTGCAGGATGGAAGGAGCCACGTCAGCCAGACGACCGTCCTTCACGGTAGCCGAATTGTTGTCGGTCACGTAGATGAAGGGTACGGGATTCAGTGAGTGAGCCGTGTTGGGTGTACCATCGGCATTGATGGCATTGTCAGCATTACCATGATCGGCAATGATGATGGCCTCATAACCATTCTTCTTGGCAGCCTCGATCACAGCTTCGACGCAGTGGTCGACAGCCCAGACAGCCTTGGCGATAGCGTTATAGACACCTGTGTGGCCTACCATATCGCCATTGGCGAAGTTCACCACGATAAAGTCATACATTTGCGTGCCGATAGCAGCCACCAACTTGTCCTTCACCTCGTAGGCGCTCATCTCAGGCTTCAAGTCGTAGGTAGCCACCTTGGGGCTGGCCACAAGAATACGATCCTCATTGGCGTATGGAGCTTCGCGACCACCGTTGAAGAAGAACGTCACGTGGGCGTATTTCTCGGTTTCTGCGGTGTGGAGCTGCTTCTTGCCTTGCTGCGAGAGATACTCGCCCAGTGTATTCTCCACGTTCTCCTTGGGGAAGAGAATATGCACACCTGTGAAGTTGGCATCGTACGGAGTCATGCAATAGTACTGCAAGCCAGGGATGGTCTTCATGCCCTGCTCAGGCATATCCTGCTGGGTGAGCACGATGGTAAGCTCCTTGGCACGGTCGTTACGGAAATTGATGAAGACGACCACGTCACCCTCCTCAATGCAACCGTTGACAGAAGTATTGTGAATGGGCTTGATGAACTCGTCGGTCACACCTTCGTCATAGCTCTCCTGCATAGCAGCTACCATGTCGGAAGCCTGCTTACCCTTGCCGTTGACCAACAAGTCATAGCCTTCCTTCACACGTTCCCAGCGCTTGTCGCGGTCCATTGCATAGAAACGTCCCACGATAGAAGCGATGGCGGCGTCGTTGGCTGCGCAGACGTCGGTGACCTGCTGAATAAAGCCCTTGCCGCTCCTGGGGTCGGTATCGCGACCGTCCATGAAGCAGTGAACGAAAGTCTGGTTCTTCAGACCATAGTGCTTGCCCACCTCAATCAGTTTGAACAAGTGATCGAGGCTGGAGTGTACGCCACCATCCGAGCAAAGGCCCATCAGATGCAGTTTCTTTCCATTTTCCTTGGCATAGGTATAGGCAGCCTTCACCTGCGTATTTTCCACAATGGAGCCATCCTTGCAGGCACGGTTGATTTTTACCAAATCTTGATAGACAATGCGACCAGCGCCGATGTTCAGGTGACCTACCTCAGAGTTACCCATCTGACCGTCGGGCAGACCCACGTCTTCACCGCTGGCCTGCAGTTGGGAATGAGCTGAAACGGCTGTCAAATAATCCAGATAAGGTGTAGGCGTATTGTAAATCACGTCGCCCCGTCCGTGCTGACCGATTCCCCATCCATCGAGAATCATCAGTAATGCTTTCTTTGCCATAATATTATAATAAAATATGTGTAAATGCTTTCAAGCCGCAAAATTACATAATTTCGTTCAGTTACAAGCATAGTGATGCAAGAATTTCGCATTTTTTAATTTGTGGCAGGTTAAGATAATTCGCAGGATGCTCATTTGCAAACAAAAAAGGGCCGTTGGTCAATGTTGTAGGAAATCGTTAAAAAATACTGATTTTAAGGTTTATTGGGTAGAAATGTGTTTGACTATTGAATAAAAAAACGTAAATTTGTGCGCTAAAACATATTTCAGCATCAAGCCTAAATGACTGCTACTAAAACAATCTGGCAATACTGAAACATTTAAGCAAGAAAAGAAAAGTAACAAACAAACTAACTAAGTGTATGAAAAAAAATAAGAAAGACCTTGTGCTTGCTTTGACGGCAATGAGTATCCTTCCAGTCAGTGCACAGACAGTAAAATTGAATGGCGTTTATGAAAACAATCGCTATGACGATTCTGACATGGGACATTCCCAGTACGTGGGCTGGAACTCAGACTTGCAAAAAGCCATTTTCATTGTCGATAATGGTCTCTATACCATGACATGGGATGGGACGTCTCTTACTGATGTAGTGAAGGAACCCCCTGTGCTCATCGAAGACTTCTACTCGGAAGGCCGATACACCGACAATAACAAAGCGCTGTGGGCCAACAATTTCAATCTGATGGTAGGAAACTCTGGTGCAGCCTATGTGAATGGAAAGATCGTTTGCGTTCAGTCTCGCGATGAACAGTCAACTACTGATGACGAGCTCTTTGCTGTTACCAAGTGGGATGCCAAGACGGGAAATCTGATTTCAAGGGAGATTCGCCCCAAGGCTGATTGTCTGGAGTCGGCAGGTATGTCTTATAACCCTAAGGACGGAAAAGTCTATGGTCTGTTCTACCTGACCAACCAGAAACTGTCGGAGGCATTCACCAATGATCCTGATTTCTTTGTCGATGAAGATGGAGAATCCAGCGACGAGGATGCCGGCTACTGCATCTGTTCCATCGACCTGAAGACCATGAAGATAACCCCCATCACTCCAGGACTTTACTATCAGAATTTCATCACTTTCGCCATCAACAGCGAGGGACGTGCCTTCGCCCTGAGTAGTGGCGGTGGTGCTGGCTATGTTGACGATGAGGGCAAGACCCACAACATCACGGGACAGTTGACAGGCGCACAGCTGTATGAGTTCGACCTGGCCACGGGTCTGATGAAGACGAAGGACGTGGAGAGCTTTGATCCTGCAACCGGTGAGGCCTATACGGAGAGAGTCAGCATTTACGACCATGCTACAGGCTACCCCTCGCAGTATCGCCGTCAGGCCGCTTGCTTCAGCAAGAGCAATCCCAACATCATGTACTGGGTAGGTTACTATAACAGTGGCAAGGGCATCAACGACTGGGGTTCTTGGACAAATCTTTCTGATAAGGAGTGGCGCACCAACGGTAAGTATGACACCAGTCTCTACGCCGTCGATATCACTACTGGCGATGCTACCCGACTGGTTGAAAAGATTCCCAACCGCTACGTCTTCTCCTGCCTCTGGGCCGATGGCGATGACAGCAGCGATGATTCCGATGTCGATCCGCTCAACCCCATCAACGTGGAGCCTGATGACGGCAACTACATCATCCTGGCAAGTGCCGAGAATGGCAGCATCTGGCAGAAGGTGGAGATGGGACAGTCTTATACCTATTTCCTGGAACCCGATAAAGGCTGGAAACTACACAGCGTCTCTTTCAATGGTGCCGACTATACTAATGAGGTGACGGGCAACAACATGTTCACAACTCCTAACATCTCGCGTTCTCAGTCCACACTCTACGTTACCTTCGAACTTGATGACACTACCGATGTAGATAGAGTGACGAGCCCTGTCTCACAAGTTCGCATTCTCGGCATGGCCGGTGGCATCCGCATCACCCATGCCAATGTTGGCGACCAGGTACAGGTCTATAGCATTGACGGACGACTCTTACAGTCGCAGCAGCTTACTACGTCCCAGACCATCATTACTCTTAGGAGCAAGCACTTCTATATCGTGAAGGTAGGCAATAAGACCGTAAAGGTACGCCTATAAAAGATAGTGTTGACACACGACATTGTCGTAGATACTACTGGTGCCGTACAAATTTAGCTTGTACGGCACTTTGTTTGATGACATCAGCAAATTGCTGTGGTGTCACGGTGACAGGACCTGTCATCAGTTCGGGCAAGTTGTAGCTCTTCAACAACTGACGGTGATAGTCGGGATCATCGCAAGGCAATTCAAATGGCTTGCTGGCATGGCCATTGGCATCAACATGAGCAAAGAAAGGACGGGTGAAATCACCATCATACCGGCGGCTACTAAACACGATCCAACGTCCACTGCGACTCCACGTGTGATAAGCCTCGGTACTCAGACTGTTGACCTCCTTGAAGGGGCGAATGCTGTCTGTTGCCAAGTCCATCAGCCAGAGATCGGCATCACGGTGCCAGATGTGGAAGCAACCCCACTCACCCACAGAGAGCAATAGCCACCGGCCATCAGGCGAGATGCGAGGCAGCGTGGCACTCAGGCCCAGCGAATCTGCATTGAAGACCAATTCTCTCGGGCCAAACGTGAGCCGTTGCTCGTCAAAGGCCTTACGATAGATATTATATTTGATTTCCTTATAGCGTTTTATGCTCTGAGCCTCGGCACTCATTGTGTCTCGCAATTCAAAATGGGCAGAGCTGTAGTACAGCCATTTTCCGTCGGGACTCCAGAAGGGGAACACCTCAAACTCGTTAGGATCATTCTCCACCGTTGACACCTCACCACGTTCCAGGTCGTAGAGGATTAAGTCGCTCTGAGAGTCAAGCACCTCAATTTTGTTCAAGTCACGAGTATGAAACACCTGCATGGTGTTGTTCGTGGAGTAGGCAATGAGAGGCAGCCGTGGATGCCACGAAGGATAGACACCTGCCGACAGCGTCGAGTCAGTTTTAAGGTTTGTCTTGACCATCTTTCCATCATAGTTAATAATCGTACCGCCTAAGTTCTGACGGGCATGCAACTGCATTCGTTGCGGATTGCCGTTCTGGTAGTTGTGGCAGTTGATGCACTGTCCGTCCTTCTCCGTCGAACACAGCATGTTGTCGTAGATCACCCGTTCATCGAAGTCCTCCAGGCAACGCTGACAGATGGTCAATTCCTCGTAGGTCACATAGCTGGGAGAGATCAGTCGGTAGGAGAGCCACGGGTCAATGCTGTCTGGTGACACATAGATGCTGAACGGCTCATGACGCAGCCACTTTTCGCCCTTGCGCACAAACATCTCGACACCGATCTTGCCACCTTTGGCCATCTCGGCCAGTGTGCGCCAATCGTCTATCACAGGTCTCACCTTAGCCCCTTCGCATACCAGCTGTACGCTACCTGCCGTGAAGCGCGTCACCACCTCATCGGCATCCTCCATTAGCTGGAAGTGTAGCGGAGCCATGTTGATGGGCACCGTGACGTCTCTGTAGTCAGGATAGATATTGGCCACCTTGCCAGACTCAGCATAGTTGGCGGGCACCTTGGCCTCTTGGCAAGCAGCCAGCAACAGCAGGCTGCCCAACAAAGCATTAACTATTCTCTTCATTTCATCTATGTATTTCTACTGCAAAGGTAAACAAAAAAGCTGAAAGCACAAAACATTCAGCTTTTTTGTCACTCAAGCACCCTTTTCTTTTTCATAATTTGATTTCCAGATACTTGTTGATGACATCAACACTGAGTTGCCGAGGGGTGGTAAGCAGCGAGAGGATGCCATATTGACGAAGCTCCTGTGTAATGAGCCGCTGTTCGAAGGCAAATTTCTCTCCAATGACCTGCTGATAGTACTGCTCTGTACTCAGTACCCTCTGTCCTTTATTCACATTCCTGAGTTCTTCGTCCTCAAAGAAAACTATGAGCAGGCGGTGACGCAAAGCCAGTTGACGTAGGTAGGGCAGTTGGCGACGCAATGATATAAGGCCAGTGAAAGAGGTATAGAGCACCATGAGCGAACGACGGCTGACATGATGACTCAGCCCGACGAGCAATGCCGAGAAGTCACTCTCGCCAAACTTCGTCTGCTCATGATAGAGGGTATCTTGCAACAGGCGCATCTGACCAGGCTGACGCGAAGCAGCAACAAAACTTTCAAATTGGTCGCAGAAGGTTACAAGTCCTGCACGATCTTCCTTGCGGATGGCCACGTAGCTGAGCACCAAGGCGGCATTGATGGCATAGTCTAAGAGGGTCATTCCACCGAAGGCTTGTTGCATCATGCGTCCCTTGTCAATGACATTGTAGATGGGTTGTGAACGCTCCTCCTGATATTGGTTGACCATGAGGCGGAGGCCCGATAGGGAACGACGGGCGGTGGCACGCCAGTTGATAGTGCGGTAATCATCACCAGGAACATAATCCTTGATTTGTTCGAAGTCGGTGTTATGTCCAATGCGGCGAATGCGTTTCACCCCCATCTCATGCAAGTTATTACTCATGGCCAGCAGCTCATATTGGTGCAACATGAGGTAGCTGGGATAGACCTTGATATCCTTTGGCTCCCCACAGGTGAAACGGCGCTGCACCAGATGGAGGCGGGTCATGGCGAAGATGCGGATGTGTCCGAATCCATAGACACCACGTGTGGTGGGTCTTAACTGATAGTGGATGACGGCTTGACCTCGCGGGATAATATCTGTGTAGAAGCAGATGTCGTGCCGCTGGAATTGTACGGGAATCTCGTCGATGACTTCCAAATGCAAAGGCCTGCTGAAGTTGCTTTCGATGGAAAGCGTCACTTGGTTCTCATCGCCATTGGAAAAGCGGTCGCTGCACTCACGATGACCATTCACCATTCTCTTCCTTTTATATAATAAGAAGAAGTCGGCAATCGTGGCACCCACCAAAAGCCACCATGCCATACGCCCGATGAAGAACAGCGGGCTAAGCCAGTAACCACTAATAAGGATTAGTATGATGGCAGTGGCAATGAGATAAAAGCGGCGAGTAAAGCGCATTATTTAGGTACTTCTACTTTCTCTATTAGTTGCAGCACTACACGCTGGGGTGTCAGTTCCTCCATCTCGGCTTCGGCAGTAAGGATGATACGGTGGCAAAGCACGGCAGGAGCCACCTGCTTGATGTCGTCGGGACTCACGAAGTCGCGGCCTTGCAACAGGGCATAGGCTCGTGAGGCCTGCATGATAGCCACCGAAGCACGAGGCGAGGCACCGAGGAAGATGCTCTTGCTCTGACGGGTCTGTTCAATGATTTGGGCGATATATCGCAACAGCGACGGCTCGACATAGACCTGGGTGAGGGTTTTGCGTAAAGCCAAGAGGTCTTCCTGGGTCAGGATGGCCTCAACGGAGTCGAGACTCACGTTGAAGGAGCTGTTGAGGTGACGATTGAGGATTTCCACCTCATCATCGAGGGAGGGGTAGCCCATGTTGATTTTCATCATGAAACGATCGAGCTGAGCCTCAGGCAACTTGTAGGTGCCTTCCTGTTCCACAGGGTTCTGAGTAGCAAGGATGGTATAGAGGGGTCCCATGGGGTGGCGTTGGCCATCAACGGTAGCTTGCCTTTCTTCCATCACCTCAAACAGTGCTGCCTGAGTCTTGGCGGGTGCACGATTGATTTCATCGACCAGCACGATGTCGGCAAAGACAGGACCGGCATGGAAGACGAACTGCTGTGTCTGCATGTTGAACACGGTAGTGCCGAGAACATCACTGGGCATAAGGTCGGGTGTGAACTGCACACGGCTGAAGCGGGCGTCAATCAGGCGGGCAATCAGTTTTGCCAACAAGGTCTTGGCTACGCCAGGCACGCCTTCGATAAGCACATGACCATCGGCCAGGATGGCGGTTAGAATCAGTTCTACGGCATTCTGTTGGCCCACGATGACTTGCCCAATGTGTTCGCGTAATTGCTGTATCTTCTCGGCAAACAAGCTGAGATCGGGGCGGTTGGTAGCGGTTTCTTCTTGCATGAGTATGGATTTATTTTGATGTGAGACGATTGAGTTGGTCGATGTAATGGCGCATCCGTTCTTCGCTGAGACCTACATGGGAGGCGAGTTGCTGACGCACTTCCTGAATGATTTCCATTGCTTCATCGGGCTTCAGGTTGGTGTTCTGGGCTATGACAGCAGCCGATTGGCGGTCATCCTCAGATGCAGTAATGTCTATGTGCAACTCACGGCGCAAGCGCTCGGCGGTGTATCGGTATTTTTTCTCAACCAAATCGGTATGGTTGCCCTGTTGGGCATATAGGGTACCTATGAGACGTACGAATTCAAGAGAATGGTTTTGTGGCGGTGTTACCACGGGGATGATGCGCTGTCGATGGCGAAAGTTCGTCAACATGAACAGAATGATTAGCAACATCGTGATGCACCAAGCCCACCAAAGTGGCGGTTGCTCCTGAATGTAGTCAAGCAAAGCCAGCAGGCTATCTTCGCTTTGGGTACTATGTGTCTTCAGCTGTACACGTCTAACTGGTTTGTCACCGAAGTGTGACAGTAGCCGGAAGATGTACTGAGAACCACGACCTGAAAGCATGCCATAATTGGTGAACATGAGCGGTGTACTGACCAAGATGATTTCTCCCTTTCCATACTTAATGCTGATGGCAGCAATATGGCTGGTAAGCTTGTGGCTGGGAGTCGCTATCTTGATTTGCTCTCCTCGTGACACATAGCGATTGACGGCCAATACCTTATAAAGTAGGGAGTCGCTCCTGACAACCAATGATACAGAGTTCATGACAGGGGCTACAGGAAATGGATCGTGCTTTCCGTCGGCCCAGACGATATAATCTGAAGCATCATGATGACTCATTTCTTCTTCCAGGCTCCTGATTGAGAGCAGCCAATTATCAGCACTCTCATAGAGAAGGAGGGAGTCGAGCAGCGATGTGCCAAACGATCCACTGACCACCATCACACAGTCGCCCCGTCTTGCCAACGATAGCAGATGATCGGTCTCATTGAGATTCAGTGATAGTTTATATTGAAGGAACAGCCAACCTTGTGGCTCAGAGTATTTCTGCTTGACCAAGTTGTGTGCCCATTCTGAATGATGGTCAACATAGTAGCGGTTGCCCATGGAGCTTGCGACCATCTTGTCGAATAGCTTGCAGCCGAAAGGCTCGTCATCGTCATATTCGAATGTGGGGTTCCACTCGAAATCACGTTTGCTGTTCAGCATGCTCAAGCCAATGATGGCAGCAAAGACAACAACGATGATGCCAAAGACCTGTAAGCCTTTCATGCTTCACCTCCTTTCTCCACCAGAGCCTGCAGCGCCAGCATGTCCTGATACAACTGTTCGTCAGCCTCGAAGCCACCATAGCGAATGCACATGAAGTGATAGGTCAATTGGCGGAACTCGGTACTTCCCACCTCCAGCGTGTACTGTGTTGGTGTCTTCTGTGGTTGCCAGTCAATGCGTCCTGCATCGCTCAGCCTTTTTAGCGTCTGAAGGTAAAGCAGGCGGATGGCTCGGGCATAGTCACCTTGCCCAACTGCCCGTCTCAGTTCTGAGTCGAAGTCCACCTCATGAATATGCTGTTCGGCTTCCTCCATGTCTATAGCCACAGCCTTTTGTCTTTTGCCGAAGAGCCGATGCGCCCACCCACTACGAACAAACCACCAGATAAACACCATCACGGCCAGAGTGCAGATGCTGTAGGTAATAGGGCGAAGGAGGGTGTCTCCGCTGTCTATATTCCTCGCGAACCAATGCCCAAACTGCTTAAACAACTCACTCAGCAGGCTCGGCTTCTGTTCATCCACAGAATAAGCATAGCGAGGATCCTGCTGCAGTTGTTCCAGCAACTGGTGGTTTATCTGTAGCGTATCATTGCTCATAATGTATCTTTCTGGGCAAAAGGATGAAATAATAGACGACAAACAGGAAGGACAACAGGATGATGAATAGTCGCATGGCATCGGGCCATTCGGTATGGCGTGTCAGGAAACCCTCAATGAAAGCGGCACAAACGAAAAGGGGTACCGTCCCAATGATTACCTTTAGACCGCGACGGGCACTGCGTCGGAAGGATGTCATGCGTCCGTAGGTACCAGGGAAAAGCCATCCATTGCCTAATATCAATCCAGCCGCTCCAGCCACGATGATTGACGAAATCTCGAGTGTGCCGTGGAGCCAAATAGCAAGAAATGATGACCAGCCAAGTCCCTGCTGGATGAAGAAGGTCTGGAAGGCTCCCACCATCACACCATTGGAAAATAGTAATATGCCTGTGCCGAAACTGGTAAGTATGCCCAATGCGAAGACACGGAAAGCCACCATGACGTTATTCAGGGTGATGCCAAGAAACATGTCGCTCTCGTTGTCGCTGTCATAGACGGCCATTGGTTCGCCTTTCTCGATGTTTTCAAGCGTCATTTCAACATACTCGTCTCCTAAGATGATGCGGGGGAAATCCATATCACCCATTGTCGACACCACACCGATGAGGAAAGACACGAGGAAAATGATAAAGGAGTATAACAGTTCGCGGCGAGCATCCCACATCGTCTGGGGGACCTCACGGGTCCAAAATGTCACGAGACGGCTAAGAGGTTCGTGCTTGAAACGATAGATGGCATGGTGCAGGGCAAACGCCAGCGCATTGAGATATTGCGTGGTGCGTGTCCCAGGATAGTGGGTCTGGGCAAAAGCCAGGTCACTTGTTGTCGTGATATAGGCCTCAGCCAGAGCATCAGGACTTTCTGTCTCCGCATCCTTCACGATGGACTCCGTTTGTTGCCAGCGTGCGATGTTCTGTTTGACGAAAATAGCTTCTTTCATGCCTTGTTTACGGTTTCAAGTGACAAAGGTATGAAAAATCTACGAAATAGGAACAATGTATTGTGAACTTTTTGTACCTTTGCACACCAATGGCAACAAATAAGACGATATTGACAGGACAATATGTGTGCATTGAGCAAATGCCCGCTAAGTTGTCGTTGCGTTTTTTCGCATTCTTTATCGATTTGCTGATACAGTTTTCCTATCTGTTAGTATGGAGCTTTCTCGATGATTACTTAATCATTCACATGACGAAATCCGAGATGATTCTTTTCGTTGCCCTTCCCATATTGCTTTATCAGCCAGTCTGCGAGTCGCTTTCAGGCGGGCAGACATTGGGCAAGTACTTGATGAAGACCCGTGTGGTGCGAGTTGATGGCAGTAGTCCCTCGGTAGGCGACATCTTGTTGCGCTGGCTGATATTGGTTGTCGACATCATTTTCTTTGGGGCTGTAGCGGCTTTTTCCATGTTGGTCACGTCACGCCGACAGCGGTTAGGTGACTTGGCGGCGGGCACGATGGTCATCCGTCTGAACACCTACGATAAGATACGGGTCAGTCTGGAGGAGTTTCGTTTCGTGCAGGACAACTACGAGCCAACCTACAAGGAAGCACTTAATCTCACTGAGAACGATGCCAATCGTATTTCCCGCACCCTTGCCGACCGCAGTACATCGCGTAGACACCGTATAGAACAGCTTTCACGTGAGGTTCGCAAGCAACTCCTGATGGATGACCGCTCGCCTGTCAATCATGAAGCTTTTCTCAACACCCTGCTCTGTGACTATCGCTATTACGACCTGCATTCAGTTTGATGGGGTGGGTTGATGGGCCATTTTTAGATAAATCACATGCGTGCAACATTTTTTAATGGGTGTCTCGCTTCCATATCGATTATTTTTGCTACTTTTGCAGACAGAATACTATATTTCATAAACACAATTTAAAAACAAACTATGGATTTATTAAGCAAGATTGTTGCGCGAGCTAAGGCTAACAAGCAGCGCATCGTGCTCCCCGAGGCAACGGAGGAGCGTACTCTGCGTGCCGCCGACCGTGTCTTGGCCGACGACATTGCCAACATTATTCTCATTGGCAATCCTGACGAGATCAATAATCTCGCCATTGAGTGGGGCCTGCAGAACATCGACAAGGCTACCATCATCGACCCGGAGAACAACCCCAAGAGCGAGGAATATGCCGCCCTGCTGGCCGAGTTGCGCAAGAAGAAGGGCATGACCATCGAGCAGGCTCGTGAGTTGGTGAAGAATCCTCTTTACTTAGGTTGCATGATTATCAAGACGGAAGGTGCCGACGGTCAGATTTCCGGTGCTCTATCGACAACGGGTGATACCTTGCGTCCAGCTCTTCAGATCATCAAGTGTGCCCCAGGCATCACTTGCGTCAGCGGCGGCATGCTGTTGATCTCTAAGCAAAAGCAGTATGGTGAAGAAGGCGTGCTCGTCGTTGGCGACGTAGCCGTGACGCCAATGCCCGATGCCAACGAGCTGGCTCAGATTGCCGTCTGCACCGCACAGACTGCCAAGAGCGTGGCTGGCTTCAGCGATCCTCGTGTGGCTATGTTGAGCTTCTCTACGAAGGGTAGCGCCAAGCATGAGGTGGTTGACAAGGTGATTGAGGCCACTCGTCTCGCCAAGGTGCTTGATCCCGCCTTGAAGGTGGATGGCGAAATGCAGGCCGATGCCGCTCTCGTTCCCGCAGTAGGTAGGAAGAAGGCTCCCGGCTCAGAGATTGCCGGCAATGCCAACGTCCTCGTATTCCCGAACCTCGAAGTGGGTAACATCGGGTATAAGCTGGTGCAGCGCCTCGGTGACGCCATCGCCATTGGGCCTATCCTCCAGGGTATTGCCCGTCCCGTGAACGACCTGTCTCGCGGTTGCTCCATCGACGACATCTACTACATGGTGGCTATCACTGCCTGCCAGGCAATGGATGCCAAAGCTTAATAAAGAAAGGTAATCATCAATTAATCCGGACAGAAACGAAAAAATGAAAATATTAGTTCTTAACTGTGGCAGTTCATCCATCAAGTATGCGCTGTACGACATGGACGACAAGCGTGTGATGACCAGTGGCGGCGCAGAGCGCGTAGGACTCGACGGTGCCTTCGTCAAGGTAAAGTTGGCCAATGGCGAGAAGCGTCAGATCATGCACGACATTCCTGAGCACACTGAGGGTGTGAAGTTTATTTTCTCTCTGCTCACAGATCCTGAGATTGGCGTGATCAAGAGCCTCGACGAGATCGACGCCGTGGGACACCGTATGGTGCATGGTGGCGAGAAGTTCAACAAGTCGGTGGTGCTCACCGATGAGGTGCTGAAGGTGTTTGAGGAGTGCAGTGACCTGGCTCCCCTGCATAACCCCGCCAACCTGAAGGGCGTGAATGCCGTGAAGGAGCTGATGCCCGGCCTGCCCCAGGTAGGTGTGTTTGACACTGCCTTCCATCAGACCATGCCTGCCAAGGCCTATATGTATGCCATTCCCTACGAACTTTATGAGAAGTATGGTGTGCGTCGCTACGGATTTCACGGGACGTCACACCGCTATGTATCGGCTCGTGCCCTGGAGTATCTTGGCATGAAGCCCGAAGGAACGAAGGTGATCACCTGTCACGTAGGCAATGGTGGCTCTATCGCTGCAGTGGTTGATGGCAAGTGTGTGGACACCTCGATGGGCCTCACCCCTCTGGAGGGCCTTGTCATGGGAACCCGTTCGGGCGACATCGATGGCGGTGCCGTGACCTTCATTGAGAAGAAGTGCGGACTGGATGCCGACGGCATGAGCAACCTGCTCAACAAGAAGAGTGGTGTGGCTGGTATTACCGGCGGTTCTTCAGATATGCGTGACGTGGAGAACGCTGCCAAGGCAGGCGATGAGCGGGCAAAGCTGGCTCAGGACATGTACTTCTATCGTATCAAGAAGTATATCGGAGCCTATGCAGCCGCTATGGGCGGTGTTGACGTGATTGTCTTCACTGCTGGTGTAGGCGAGAATCAGGTCAGCATGCGCTCAGAGGTGTGCAAGGGCCTGGAGATCCTCGGCGTCAAGCTGGATGAACAGAAGAACCAGGTGCGTGGCGAAGAGGCTATCATCTCTGCCGATGACTCCAAGGTAAAGGTTGTCGTCATCCCCACCGACGAGGAGCTGATGATTGCCACCGACACGATGAACCTGCTGTAAAAAGCTGGCACATAAAATCATTTTTCCCCAAAACGCCCCGCAACTCACACAGAATTGCGGGGCGTTTCATAATAGCCAGTCCTATTACAAATTATTCAGGCTAACGAAAATAGTGGATACTTCGCTTACTATTGCGTGCTAAGTGCCATACTTACATAGCGAAAATGCCATACTTACGAGGCATAAACACTATGTTTTCGAGGCATAAACACCATACTTTTGAAAGGCATCCCTGCAACTCGTTCACATTATTATTACAGCCCCCGATTTTCTCTGCAGTCTGGCCGGTAATCTTTGGTAACTACTCAGTTCACCACACTGGCCCGAGTAGTTACTATCAATATCCAAACAACGTCTTTACATATTCTTCATCCTTATCGAACAGCACATAGTTCTCCAAGAACTTAGGTCGTTCGGCCCATCTAAAGAGTTCGTTATTATATGGCGTATTCGAGATGATATAGCTGTCAAGCGAGATGTCTGGATCATTCAATGTGGGCTCTACTTCTTCCTTCAGAGTCTTGAATAGTTGTATCTTGGGATGTTCCAACGTATGTAAGTTAAGAATTCCTTTGGGGTCAACAAAAACTACTCTTTGTTTCTGTCCCTCGTTCACCCATAGGATAAAATCAGGATAGAATCCACTGGCCTCAAAGAAGCCTATTCCCTTACGACTTTCATTACGTAACAGATAAATTTCTTTGCCTCGTAAGCATCCGTCCTTATGCGTTTCATAATAGTCGCGAATATGGTTTACAAAGCCCGTTTCACCTTCATTTAATGCTACCGGAGAAATCTTCACCAAAGGCTCATTGGTATTTTGGTCTGCCATTACCTTTCTGCCATTTGCATCCTTTTCCTTCATACATAAGATGGGATAAAACAGATGCTGGTCAAAACGAAGTGCTTGCAACCAATGGCTATTTATCTGATAGTCACGTTCCAAATTGCCAGAAAGAATCTGTTCTCTCAACTCTTTCAATTTCTCAATCCACTGCTGTTGGTCGTTACGCACCTCTACTGTATATTCATCAAAGAAATTGGGATCGTTTTGGTCGATATATACTGTTTCCATGAATTTCGACTCCCACCTACCTTTACTTCTTTTATAGGCTCGTTCTATATAGCCTCGCAGCAAAGCGATAGTTATTTCTTCCCATCGTGCCACATCGCGACCAAAGTCATGAAATTCCAGGTCTGCTTTTTGTATAGTCAGTTCATACCAGTCAATATTGTACATCAGATTGTATAACATCTCTACACTCAGCTCCATGTTATACCAACTACGTTCATTCTTCATCTGCTCAATGGCGAAGAAGATGCGATTCCAATCAAGCAGGTTAAGATGTGCTGGTCTAAGCTTGCACATAGTCATTTCTGCCGCAGTATCCACACCAGCTCTCTGACTCCAGATGGCATCTACCTTTGGAGTCCAATCAACTTTAACTTTCATGCCTTTCACCATCGTCTCAGGTTTCACCACTACCGATTTCTTGAAATCATAACCTTTCTTCAGACGCACGATCTTCAGACGTTTGTCGCCTAACAAATTGACTGTCGGAATATTAATTGGCGTGTATGTCTCTTCATTGTGAGGAAGACCTTCATCTTCCAGATACTTGCGGAAGGTATCCATATAGTCGGCTCTCACACCAAAGATGTTTAGCGTCTCTATTTCACGCAGGCCTTTTGGGATTGGCCCAGGATTATAGCTGCTGTCAAGCGCACTGCTTCGTTTTAGTGAATATTGGAAACCCTTCAATCGTACACCACGACCAAACAACTGGATAATCTCCGAGCCCTCACTACGACCGACATTCATCAGTCCCATTGCTGATACACGCCAACTGCTCCAACCCTCGCTGAACTTCTTGGAACCAATCAGGATATTGATAGTAGAGTCATCGTCGTTGATTTTCGTAAAGAGCGAAGATGTACCAAACTCACGCGACTCACAATCCAGCCCGTTAGCCTCACATAGTTTTACCAACGAATCGCTGTCACCCACATTAATAACGCCAAAATACTCGGCACTACCTACACGCAGTCCTATCTCTTTATCGCCTCCCTTCTGCTTATCTATATGCAGATGAGCATTGGTTGCACCAGAGTGGAACAGCTTTTCCATCACTTTATTATATACTTGAAGGGCAAAGGCATCTTCCTCTCCTAACTTCAAGCCTTGCTTAGTGAGTAAAAAACTATTGGCGAATAGCGAATAGCCTCGAGGATTCTTAATACCGTCCTCAGGATTCAGTAAGCGTTTGATATAGCCAGAAAACTCCAGAGGATTATCGATAAAGGCATGCAAGAAAAGTAATATCTGTACGACATCACTCACTTCTAATCCTCTAACCTTCCTAACTGCATTCACAGATCCACCCACAAAAATACCAAGTGGACGTGCTATCAGAAATGTGTTCTTGACCTTGGGAGAGCTTTCATAGACAAGCGTCTGTTCGTATAAACATAGCAGATAGGCTGTCAGATACATATTCAGCAATTCTTCATCATCCCACGAAGCCATGTTCATGATGCGATAGTCTTTACCATAGCCATCGTTATAGAAATAGCGATAGCTGTAGTCAAACAGAGTCGCCTTTCCGTATTCTTTCAGCAGTGCGTCTCTGTTGGCACCAGTTTGTGCGGCAATAGCCTGTCCGAAGGTGGCAGAGTATTCGAACGAGAATCCTTCCTGAGTCAGTGTGTTGCGATAGCCTTTCCACACATCTCCACCACTGCCCTTATGTCCTTCATCAACAAGCACCAGATTATTTCCCTCAAAACTCTCTACGGCAACAGTCTTATCGCCATCCGTATCAGCCAGTTTATTGATGTCTATCACCTCAATAGTCTTACCTGTAAACACACCTCCTCGTCCTTGTTTTGAGAAGAGTTCAGCGCTGAAGTTCGACAGATAAAGCTCTTGCAGATGCTGGCTCGACAGCCCTTCATTGGGCGTAAGGATTAAGATACGGTTCAATGGCTTGGCATGATATTTCTCTGCATAGTGCAGATACTGCTTGATGTTAATGTGCATCATCAGCGTCTTACCTGAACCAGTGGCACACCAGTATGCCAGCTTGTTCGTATCTTCTTCCATAAAGTCGTTCATCCCGTGCCAAGTCTCTGCACGGAAGTTGAAGTCATCATTCAAGAAAGTATTGATGTCCTGCCGCAATTGTTCTTGATTAGCAAAATAGCGATCCAGATAGACCTCTGTAAATAGCAGTGCCAGATATTGATAGTACTTCCATTGTATCTTCTCTGGTCTCTTGTCGTTTATCTCGTTGGTATGACGAACGATGTTTTGGTCATACTCAAACAGTTTCTCTTGGGGTATATGAATGTCATACTGATGCTGTTTAAGCGCATAGTAGAAACGTGATACGCCCTCATCGTCTACACCTTCCAGAGCAGGGTCTCTCAGGTCACGACTCAACGCCTCTAAGTCCTTACATCCAAAGAGGTTCAGTATATATTTGTGCAGCACAAGCGCCTCTTGCAGTCGTGCAGGCTGAGTTATCTTTTTCTTTGCCATCTATTCTTTTTCCTTTTCCCTTTAGGCTTACGCCGCTTTCCCGTTCAGCGGGAAATGCTCAAACTTCAAACATTCTCTTTTGGAATTCTTCTTCCGTCAGTACCACCTTCCAGTGGTCTTCGTCGCGTTTTAGGTTGGGCAGGGTATTGTCACCATTCACATAGATAAGATCGAACTCTGTGTCGCGAGTACGGAAGTCCATTTTATCGAAGAATATACAGAGTTGGTCGTTGTTCACTATATTACAGTTACGCCAGATGACCAGCGTTCTCAATCCTTCGCGATGAGTCTTGCCCTGCACCACGCAGATATTGTCGTCCTGATACCAGTCTTCCGTCTCTACGTTCAAACCTATCAGATAATTGAAGGTCTCCACCATATCCACCTTTGTTTCCACGAGTTCATTATCCTTGGTGGTCTTCAGTGTTATCTCGAAAGGATTCTCAAACCACTTCAAATTCAGCAGAGAGTCACGTGTCTCTGTGTCAAGCATATAGCTTAGCATGTAGCTCTCTTTGAATTCGTCTGGCTGGAAGTTAAACTCCTTTGCTTTTACTTCAAGATTGTTAAGCGTGTCCTCATATTGCTCCAAACGGATATATTTGAAGCATTGGGAAATGCCGTTACGAGATACAGGCTTACCATCACGCCAGTTATCAGAATAGACAACCTTCTCTACCCTTGGTTTTGTTACAGTTGAAAAATAATCTCCCATCTCACAGAGGATTACTTTTCTTTGACCATTATCTGCTTTGTTCAACATCATAACAGATTGAGCAGTGGTTCCAGAACCAGCAAAATAGTCCAAGACTATAGATTGTTTATCACTTATAGCAAACACACAATCTTTTACTGTATAAATGGATTTGGGATACGCGAAATCATTTGGAGAAAATCCTAATGCTGTTAACACTTTCGTGCCATTATCTCCAGCATTATAAATTGAGTCTGCCCAAAGGGTCTTAAACTGATCAGAGAACTTTGGCATTTTAATCTGAGTGCTTCCGTCTCGACCTTTTTCAACTATTAATTTGTCAAATATTTCCAATATGCTTTGGAAAGCATATCTCCATTTCCTTTCTATTCCTTCTGAATCTATTGGCCAGACTTTGATTATATCTTTTTCCGAAGGCTCTATTCTGCATACACCATCGGGAGTATACATATCAATAGCAATTTCCACTTCCTCATTGGCTGATTCCGGATGAATATCATCATCAAGAACATCACCATATCCAATTACTTTCCCGTTTCTAACATATATGGGATAGAAACAATTTGCAGCATCTCCTCGCTCTGATTCCCCCCCCAGTTCCTTAAATTAGAATAATCCCAGTCTTCTTTCTTACGTTCTTTTTCGTTCAGATGCTTTAATTGATTTGAGACCGCAAAAATAGCATACTCATTAGAAAAAGAGAAATGGTCACCCATAGTACCCTTTTTGTTATGTTCTATTGCCACTGATACAATATCCATATCAATAAAATGCTCCTTGCATAAATCAAAGAGATTATTATGCTCATATTTATCTATTGCAATGCAATGAGAACCATCTACAGTCGAAAGTCTTTTAGATAGATTTAAACGTCCATCCATTAATGAAATCCAAGCAGAATGCTTATATGAATTTTTATAGAGGACTTCGCTTGCAGGAGCATTGTAAGGTGGATCTATATATACACATTTAACTCCTTTCCTATACTTTTCCTGCAACAACTGCAACGCTTGGAAGTTTTCGCTGTTAAT
>Ga0326514_10000818_pt1 | contig 20653 bp, 14 predicted proteins | sample 3_2548_0518_D_FD_203653 | JGI IMG/M metagenome (GOLD analysis project Ga0326514, IMG submission 203653) | Bovine rumen microbial communities from UC Davis, California, United States - 3_2548_0518 | ecosystem: Host-associated > Mammals > Digestive system > Stomach > Rumen | place: USA... | reverse complement strand
GCGTTTCGTAAGAACGCCGTATTGCCTTTGTCTGTATCCTTCCATGGTTATTTGAAGTTATTTCATTTCAACCCTGAATGCAACGGAGCCGACAACTTTTGTCTTGTTTTCTGCTTTGACGAGGATTCCCTCGTTGGATGACTGATAGGCAACACTTTTGTTGTCAGAAAGGGAGGTAATACGCTTTACCTTATCCGCAGGGATCGCCTTACAGGTGAAAGGTTTACCGTCCCATAGCTTGATAAGAATATACACAGTATCACCCTTCTTCGGCGTTGCAGAAGGCTTGTAAGTATAGCGTATGTTGCGCCCCTCACCAAATACGGTATATGGTTGTGTGTCATAGATCGCTTCGCCGTACTGCTTAAGCCATCTGCCAATGGTGAGGAGTATCTGCTGCTGGTCATCAGGAATAGTACCATCGCTACGGGGAGAGATGTTAAGGCATAGGTTGCCTCCACAAGCCACATTGTCAATGAGATTGCGTATTATGCCCTCTGCGCTCTGAAGTTTCAAGCCCTCGATGTAACCGAACTTGTTTCCAATAGGGTCATCCACCTGCCAATAGCGATCGTAAGGCTGGCGAGGAGCGCGGCTCTCACGCTCAAAGTCTATGATGGAGCCTGCGAGATATGCCTGTGACTTTGACTGTATGCTTACCTCTTTCTGCCATTGCCATGCGCTGTTATAGTAATAACGTGCTATGCGCAGTTTCCATGGATCAAGCGAACGATAGTTGATGCCGTTGTCAAAATACAGCAGGTCAGGCTGATAACGATCTATTATCTCGTGGACACGCATTTCCCATTCGTTGAGGAAGGCGTTGCTCTGAGGATGACGTCCCTCTTCTGCCGCTTCGTTTATTATTGCTTCTGTAGCACCACCAGTGGCGGGGACAGCCAAGGCTTTTGGTCCCATGCCGCTTTGCATGATAGGCTTCTGTGGAGGTCCATAGAGGTCGGCATATTCAAGATTCATAAGGTCTGTATCATCGAGCGACATATTGAGTGGATACATGAAGTCCCAGTTCTCAATGCGATGATTGCTCACTCCAAACTTCATTCCCTTGCCACGCACAGCCTCTGCAAGTTCGCCGATGATGTCGCGATGAGGTCCCATATCCTTGGCATCCCATCGTGTAAGCTTACTGTCATACATGGCAAAGCCGTCATGATGCTCGGCTGTCGGGATTACATAGCGTGCTCCTGCCGCCTTGAATAGTTCCGCCCATTGTTGTGGATTGAAATTCTCTGCCTTGAACATAGGGATAAAGTCCTTGTAGCCAAAGGTCTTCTGGTCACCCCATTTCTCGCGATGTGCTGCACTAAGACCATTGTACATGTGCTTAGGGTACCACTCGCTACCTGCAGCAGGAACACTATACACACCCCAATGGATGAATATACCGAACTTGGCATCCTTGAACCACTGAGGAGTCCTGTAATGCTCTGCTACCGACTGCCAGTTTGCCTGATAAGGACCCTCAGGACACTTCTCCAGTTCTTCTGTGGTGACTCTGATTGTCTTACGGTTGTCTGTACGCATCAGGTGACTGCATTGCTTGATCCATAGGTCAGCCATCAACCTGTGACCTGCTGCAGTAGGATGTATTCCGTCCCATATCCATTGCTTTATCGGAACAAGCGGATGTTCATTCTTCTGCGCAGCAAAGAGTTCATCGTAGCGCAAGAGTACGGCATCATAGTCCTTGGCAATTGAAGCAACGATGCCCGACAGTCGATGAATCAGGCTATCACGCAACGCGTAGTCTTCATTCGCGCCTATCTTTCCTACCTTGGCTACGAAAGGCGTGCCCAACACAAACCTTATCTTCGGATTAGAGTTGCGGGTCTGATCAAGCAAACCACGATAGCGCAGTTCCCAACCGGCGAAGTCAAAATCCGATTCCTTGTTTTCCAAATAATAATGCACATCATTCGTGCCTACCAGCACAGACAGTACGTCAGGATTCATTTTGATGACATCCTTTTCCCATCGTGCCTCAAGCCTTGTGAGGTCATCACCGCTGATACCCCGATTCATGAACTCGTAATCATATTCAGGCAAGTTGCTCTGAAAATGTGCAGCACACAGCATCATGTAACTATGACCAAAGATGTGGTTCAGGTCCCATTGATTGCGTTTGTCCGAAGGTGTGGAATGTCCGGCACTATTTCCCCATCCTCCATCAGTTACAGAGTCACCGATAAAGAGCACCCTGACATTCTCTGCTTGCAAAGTCAAGGAAAAAAGCGCAGATATTATGTAAGCAATTATCTTTCTCATTATTAAATACGCGTAAACTTAGTAAACCAATACTTTTCTTCCGTTGACAATGTTGATACCCTTTTGTAGAGCACGAAGCATCTGACCGGAAACGGAGAATATACAACTATTTGTTTTGTCCTGTTCTGCACAAATATTCCTAATGGATGTTGAACCTGGTATGTGACAGGAACTGAACTGTCCCCTGTCACACTCTGCGTTTATCCTTTTGGCGTGGTAATTTGGCAGGATGTGAGCAATATGTCTTGCAAAGATGGCATGTTGCCACTATGCGTTGCAAAGGTAAGCAAAAATCTCCAATTATCGCATCTTTTACCCTCAAAAAAAATGTGTTTTTAGATAAAATTTGCTTAAATTACGCGCGAAACGGCAAATCTATGCCTCATTCTCGATTAAAATTTGTATCTTTGTACCCAAAATGTAAGTTCAGTTGCCAAATGGATTTGAATAGTCTGATTGCAGAATGTACCGCATACGATTTCAAGCAGATGCTTGAAGAGAAAAAGCCCAAGAGCTGGTTGAAGAGCGTAAGTGCTTTTGCCAATGGCTTGGGTGGCTCCCTCTTCTTCGGTATAGATAACGATGGCATTGTCAAAGGCCTTGATGACGTGCAGCATATTTGCGAATATATCAGCAGTAAGATTCGTGATTACATGGATCCCCTGCCAGAGGTGGAAATGATTCCTCATGATATGGATGGCTTGCGCATCTTGCAGCTCAAAGTCAATGTCGGGCATTACACACCATATTACTACGTTGGCGATGGTCAGCGCATTGCCTTTGAATTTGCATCTTGGATTTCTATGGAATTCAAACTTTATCTCATCAAGGAATTCCAGCGTCTCAAGGAAGAAGAACTCGACTTCATCATCAACTACGACATCAAATACCGTATGGGTGACGAACTAAATGAAGAATAAAATGTCGGGTGAAATAACATGAGGTGATGTGACGTTATAAAAAAGGAAAACTATGTATATACCACCATTTACAGTTAGTGCAGAAGCCATTACGCTGATTGCAGAGATTTCGGGCCAGATAGAGCGCTATGCCATCCGTCTGGAGCAGGAGGACGGACTGCGACTGCGGAAGGCTAACCGCATCAAGACTATCCACTCGTCGTTGGCCATCGAGGGCAACACACTGAGTGAGGACGAGGTGCGCGACATCATTGACGGCAAGAATGTAGTGGCTCCCATCCGACAGATTCAGGAAGTAAAGAATGCCATAGCCACCTACGAACTCTACCCTTCGCTGAACCCCTACAGTGTGAAAGACCTGCTGAAAGCGCATGGCGTGATGATGCAGGCTCTGGTAGATGATGCAGGACGATTCCGTCGTTCTGGCGTGGGCGTGTTTTCTGAAAGTGGACTTGTCCACATGGCACCCCCTGCAGACCGTGTGCCTCTGTTGATGGACGATTTGTTTGCCTGGCTGAAATCCTCGAAAGACCATCTGCTCATCCGCTCCTGCGTATTCCACTATGAGTTCGAGTTTATCCATCCTTTCATCGATGGCAATGGACGCACAGGACGGCTGTGGCAGTCGTTGATATTGGGCAAGTTGCATCCGCTGTTCGAGCATCTGCCTGTGGAAAATATGGTGTACGCCAATCAGCAGGCTTACTACGATGCCATTACTGCCAGCACAAACGCAGGGCAGTCGGGACCGTTCATCGACTTCATGCTGAATGAGATATATAAGACACTGAAATCACATCAAGGAGAGGTGTTGCCAACAAATGACAGCCATCCTGTTGACAAGCAGTTCGGTATAAAGTTCGGTAAAGAGTTCGGTATAAAGTTCGGTATAAAGTTCGGTATAAACGACAAACAACTTCTTCTCCTGATTGACAGCACCCCAGCGATTACGGCCTCTGATGCAGCAGAGCGAATGGCGATTAGCCTTCGTGGGGCAGAAAAAATATTTAAGAAGCTTAGGGATGCTGGCGTTATAAGTAGGCAAGGTAGTAGAAAGAGTGGTTCTTGGATAATCAACAAATAACGACATCATGAGCACGAACCAATTCACTTTAATTGTATTGCCTTGTTATTTTTATTGAATTATTCCATAGATTTCCGCTGCCGCCAGTCCTCGATGAGACGGCGGGCGATGGACATGGGGTCCGGGATGTTTTCAGGCATGGTTTCGCGTGTTGCCCAGCGATATTCGACCAGTTCGCCGTCACGGAAATCCACTTCGCCGGAAATCCAGTCGGCCGTAAAGCCGACCATAACCTGAGAAGGGAACGGCCAGGGCTGGGATGCGAAATATCGGATATTGCCCACTTCGAGTCCGGTTTCCTCACGCACCTCACGGACCACAGCCTGTTCGAAAGTCTCTCCACCCTCGACAAAACCGGCGACGAGTCCGAACATTACGCGACGAAAGGTTTTGGCACGGACGAGCAGAATTTCGTCACGGTTCTCCACCTGCCGTCGAATACGTACGATGATGCATGGAGCAATGTGCGGAAAATGTTCGGTTCCGCAATTGGGACAGCGTTTTCCCATATCCATGTGGCGCTCGAGGGGCGTTCCGCAGACAGGACAGAACCTGTTGGAACGTTCCCAAAACACCCATTCCGAAGCCCGGCTTGCAGCCAGATAATCCTCCGGAGAGAGCAAGTCCCAGGATTCGCGGATGGGGACATAGTGATGGGATACATTTCCGACATCCTGAATGAAAGATGCCTCTTCGTCACTCATAAAGGCCACAGCCTCCTTCCCGACTTTCTCAGCCATATCGAAGATGAAATCCGGGGCAGGCATAGCGACCGGACACCGGTCAGGTATCAAAAATTTGCCCTCCTCGGGAGAAGAGAGCAAAATTTCGTTTTTCTTATTGAGAATATAATACTTCATTTCATCGCGCGCTTAGAATCGTTGCCTTCATAATAGTTGATGAATGCCTGGTTGACGAGGCGGTTACCACCGGGCGTCGGATAATCGCCTGTGAAATACCAGTCGCCGGGAGTATTTGGACAAGCCTCGTGGAGTCCCTCGATACTCTGGAATACAATTTCAACGGGAATCTTCACATCCTCCGGGGTCAGCATTTCAGCAATCTTGCGGGAAATCTGTTCCGCGGTGAATGGCTTATAGACATCCTTCACATAGTTCTTGATCTTCTCCTTGGGCAACAGTTCCTGACTCTTGCAACGCCGATAGACGTCCTCGAGGTTCTGGTTCATACCCATTTCGTAGTTCAGCTCAATAGCGGCACGGAAGGCACAGAACTCTCCCATGCGGCTCATGTCAATGCCGTAGCAGTCGGGATAGCGGATCTGCGGCGACGAGGAAACAATCACTATCTTCTTGGGTTTGAGAGTTGCCAGAATCTTAATAATTGACTGTTTGAGCGTGGTGCCACGCACAATCGAATCGTCGATTGCCACCAGTGTATCCACGCCGCTGTTGATGAGTCCGTAGGTAACGTCGTAAACGTGTCCTGCAAGATCATTACGCGACGCTCCTTCCGCAATAAACGTACGGAGTTTGATATCCTTGTGGGCAATCTTTTCGGAATGAACGCGATGGTTGAGAATCTGTATCAGTTCCTCCTCCGTGATTTCAGGCCCCTTCTTTTTGATGAGTTCCAGTTTCTGCCGGTTGAGGATATCGTTGAGACCCTCGGTCAACCCCATGTATGCAATCTCGGCGGTATTGGGAATAAACGAGAACTGGGCGTGGTCGAGGTCATTGTCGCAGGCTTTGGCTACAATGGGCGCCAGGAGATAACCCAAGCGCTTGCGTTCCTGATAGATGTCCTGATCGTTGCCCCGCGAGAAATAGATACGTTCGAAGGAACAGTCCGACTTCTTCTGGGCCGGGTTGATTTGGGAGAAGGAGACTTTGCCGGCACGGTTGACAATCACGGCAGAACCGGGTGCAAGGAGTTTAACCTCATCGTAGGAAACACCGAATGCAGTCTGAATCACAGGCCGCTCGGAAGCGACCACCAGGATTTCGTCATCGTGATAACAGAACGCAGGACGGATTCCCCACGGATCGCGGAGTGCGAAACATTCTCCGGAACCGGTCATGCCGCAGATGCAATAACCGCCATCCCATGAGGGAGAAGCCGTCTTGAGGACATTCTCCATCTGTATGTGGCTTTCGATGAGCTCGGTAACCTGTTTTCCGGTTCGGATGTCGTCGTTATAGTTCTTGTAAAGACGTTCCACCTCCTTATCCAACCGGAATCCGACCTGTTCAAGCATCAGGTAGGTGTCGGCATATTTGCGGGGATGCTGGCCGCTCTCCATTACATCGCGGTAGATTTCATCTACGTTGGTGAGATTGAAATTACCACATAGACAAAGACTCTTTGCGCGGAAGTTATTGCGCCGGATGAAAGGATGCACATAATCGAGACCGCTTTTGCCCGTGGTCGAATAGCGCAGATGTCCCATGTAAATCTCACCCACATACGGAATCTGTTCCTTGGCATAGGTGGCCGATACGACCTCATCGCGAACCGCCGCATTGATTTTCCCGTGAACGGTACCGAAGATTTCAGAGATAGCCCCCGAACCCATTTCACGTTCGCGGAAGAAATATTCTTCACCCGGTTTGGCCTCCATTTTCAGCGAGGCGAGACCGGCACCTTCCTGTCCGCGATTGTGCTGTTTTTCCATCAGGAGGTAGAGTTTATTCAACCCATACATCCATGTGCCATACTTTTTCTGATAGTACTCGAGAGGTTTTAGGAGTCGAATCAGAGCGACACCACACTCGTGCTTGATTGGTTCCATATTTAATTTTTGAAGGAGTGGATTGGAGCGGGAATACGTCCGCCGCGGTTGACGAACGTTGAACAGTCAAACCCGTTGACGGGCATGATGGGCGCATAACCCAAGAGACCGCCGAATTCGACGACATCGCCCACGGTCTTGCCGATTACGGGAATGATACGCACAGCCGTGGTTTTCTGATTCACCATACCGATGGCGCTTTCGTCGGCGATGATGCCGGCGATAGTGGTGGCCGACGTTGTTCCGGGGATGGCTATCATATCGAGGCCTACGGAACATACGCAGGTCATGGCTTCGAGTTTCTCGATATTCAGGGCACCGGCATTCACGGCATCAATCATCCCCTGGTCTTCGCTCACGGGAATAAAAGCGCCGCTCAAACCGCCAACGTAAGACGATGCCATCACACCGCCTTTTTTCACCTGATCGTTCAACATCGCAAGGGCTGCCGTAGTGCCGGGTGCTCCGGCACGTTCCAGTCCGATACATTCCAGAATATCGGCTACCGAGTCGCCGATGGCAGGTGTGGGAGCCAGACTGAGATCGATGATACCGAAAGGTACACCCAGACGGGCCGAGGCCTCCTGGGCCACCAGTTGTCCAACGCGGGTAATCTTGAATGCGGTCTTTTTAATCGTCTCACACAACACTTCGAAATTGGCATCAGGAATCTGTTCGAGCGCATATTTCACAACGCCCGGTCCGGAAACGCCGACGTTGATGATGGCATCGGCTTCAGACACTCCGTGAAAAGCACCGGCCATGAACGGATTGTCATCGGGGGCATTGCAGAGTACCACCAGTTTGGCACAGCCCAGTGAATCCCGGTCAGCCGTTTTCACAGCGGTCTGTTTCACAATATCGCCCATCAGACGTACGGCATCCATATTGATACCCGTCTTGGTGGACCCCACGTTCACCGAAGCACAGATACGTTCGGTTTGGGCCAATGCGTCGGGAATGCTCCGTATCAGTAGTTCGTCACTCGCAGTCATTCCCTTCGAAACAACAGCCGAGTATCCGCCGATGAAATTCACGCCGACCTCACGGGCAGCCACATCCAGGGTCTGAGCAATCTGTACGTAATCGTATGGTGTCCTGCACGAAGCCGCCCCGACCAGGGAGATCGGAGTTACGGAAATACGCTTGTTGACAATCGGAATACCGAACTCATGGGCGATGTCCTCTCCGGTCTGTACCAGATTGGATGCCAGTCGTGTGATTTTATTATAAATATTGTTACAGGTGACCTGAACGTTGTCGCTGCTGCAGTCAAGCAGGCTGATGCCCATGGTGATGGTGCGTACATCCAGGTTCTCATGTTCGATCATCTTATTGGTTTCGATGACCTCGGAAATATTGATCATAAACCTTTATTAACCGTATTCTTTGTAAACGATGAGAACTCAGATTCGATGCATCTTGTCAAAGATGTCCTCACGCTGACACTTGACCTGGACTCCTTTTTCGTCGCCGATGAGGCGGAGCTGTTCTGCCATCTCGTCGAACTTCCCTTCATACTTGGATATATCGACAATCATCATCATGTTGAAAAACTCCTGCACGATGGTCTGGGAAATGTCAAGAATGTTGATGTTATGCTCTGCCAAATAAGTACATACCGCCGCGATAATTCCGACAGTGTCTTTACCGACAACGGTGATGATGGTTCTGTTCATCTTATCTATATGATTTTGAAATTTTGCCGCAAAGATAAAGAAAAATTTCGACATTGGCAAACTTTTAACCTCCAAAATTTGGTTATTCTGTTATTTTTTTATATCTTTGCGCCTGTTATTGTAAATATTGTAATATGAAAAATTCAAATATTATCATTCTGATGGGTTTGGCGGTTTCGATTCAGGTGACCGGCCAGACGAATGAAGAAGCCGAATGGCTGGATGCGAAACAGGCGCTGACCAACAACCCGGCCAACACGCTTCCTGTCGAGCTCTTCATCCAGCGGCATCCGACATCCTCCTACCTCGGCGAGGCAACATTGGCGCTCGAGCAGGCAGAAATTCTGACGAAAGGTAATTTCGATGTTTCTGAATTTGCCTACGTCTCCATCCCCGCCCTGTCTCAGCTTCGTCCTTCCGAACAGGCGCTGCAATACTTTGTTGACAACCAGAACGACATGTATCGTCTGCATCAAGGTACTGTGAACGATGAGAATGCCAAAGCCCTGAGAGACAACGTCAGAAGGCGTTGCAACCAGATTCTCAACTCCGACAATGCGGAGTGGAACGATGAAGCGGAATACACACTTGGCTACCTGGATTATCTGGAAGGGAATCTCGAAAGCGCACTCCGTCACTGGGACCGTTTGCCCGACGAGGAGAAATATGACGCTACGATTCCGTTCTACCGCGCCCAGATTCTGATGGCTCAGGGACATTGGAACCAGGCTCACCATGCCATCAGTCGCCTCAAAGGACGTGAAGGACTCTCGCACGAACAGATTTTGGAAATCGCACGCATCGAAGGCGAATGTTATCTCCAGGAAGGAAATCCCACCCAGGCTGCTTCGCTTTTGGAGGCCTATATCAACCGGAGCAATGAAAAGGACATCCTGCCCACCAGTGCCTACAACTGCGCTCTGCTCGCCTACAGAAACGGCAATACCGCGCTTTGCAACCGCGCCGCTGAAATTGCGATACGCAATAATCAGAGCGACAGGGAAACGCTCCAGAAAGCCCAAATGCTTTTGGGTCAGAACCAGTTGAGAAACGGTAATTGGGAAGCTGCACGTATGGCTTTCGAGCAGGCCGCATTGATTGATGCGGATGCAGGAACCCGGGAAGCTGCTGCTTACAACCGCATTGCCACTGTTCACCAGAACGCCTACACCCCCTTCGGCGATGAAGTAACGCTGATGGAAGACTTCCTCAACAACTACCCCAACTCAAGATATGCCGATCAGGTGAGCGAATATCTGAGCGAGGTATATATGACGTCCCGAAACTACGAGTCTGCCCTGCAGTCAGTACGCAAAATCAAGAAACCCAATGCCCGCGTATTAAAGGCCAAACAGCGACTCCTCTACCAGCTCGGTGCACAGGACTATGTGAACGGCAACTACACGAAAGCCGAACAGGAACTGTCTGAGTGTCTCTCAACAGGCAGTTATCCCGAAGCCTACTTCTGGCGCGGTGAAGCACGCTATCACCAGCAGAATTTCAAGGGCGCCGAACAGGATTGGGAAAAATATCTGCAGGAACCAAACACCGAATTCAGCCTCCGCCAGCTGACTCTATACGATCTCGGCTATGCCCGATTCCGCCAGAATAACTTCAGCGGAGCGGCTTCATCATTCTCCAGCTATATCGGCGACATTGCTGCGCGTGGTTCCGTGAACTATCTCGATGCTATGACAAGACTGGGCGACTGCTATTATTATCAGCGTGACTTTGCAAAGGCTGAAAGCTATTACCACAATGCCCGCATCACCAGTCCCCAGGCGAAGGGAGCCGACTGGAACCTCTTCCAGGAAGCCTTCATGATGGGCTTGCAGAAGAAGTACACCGACAAAGTTTATACACTCGCCCAAATGGAGAAGGAATATCCCCAGTCGGACTGGTGCGACGATGCTTGGCTCGAAATGGGAAAAACCTACATTCTGCAAGACCGCAACAGCGAAGCCATCAATGCATTGCTCGAAGTCATCAACCGCTATCCCGAAGGGAACTGTGCGCCCCAGGCGGCTATCCAGCTCGCTATGGTTTACAACAACCAGGGACAACAACAGGCAGCTATGAAGAGTTACAAACAAGTGATAGAGAAATGGCCCCACAGCGACGAGGCCAAAATGGCGCTCGAAGATCTGAAAGTGCTTTACATGGATCAGAACGATGTCCGGGGATATGACCAATACCTCGCTTCCGTATCGGGCGGGCAGGGCCTCACGGGCAGCGAACGCGATTCATTGAACATGGTGTCCGCTGCGCGCCTCTCCTCGCAGGGCAATATCGCAAGGGCCTATGAGACCTATCAGCAGATTCTCTCCGAATCAAACAATGAAGCACTCATCCGCGAAGTGTTGCCCACCGCCCTCAGCCAGGCTTACAACCTCGGCAAATATACGGATGCGACGGCCTATTGGGAACAGATGCAGAAGATGCAGGGTATGGATTCGCCAACCGTGATTGAATGTCAGATGCTGGCTGCAAAATCCTATCAGATTCTGGGAAACACCGAGGCTGCAAATCGTGAATTAAACAGTCTGGCCGCAGACATTCGTACGGCACCGGGCGCTGAAGCCAAATACCTCCTCGCCCAGCATGCCTTCGACAGCGACAACATAGCTGAGGCCAAAACCCTTGCCACCGAGATGATGCAACAGGGAACGCCCCACTCCTACTGGCTGGCCCGCAGCATCATCCTGCTTAGCGATATACTCGTTCGCGAAGACAACGCTTTCCAGGCGGAGGCTTACCTCAAATCGCTCAAGGCCAATTATAAGGCTTCTGATGATATACAAACGATGATTGATGCAAGATTAAAAAAATAACCAACAGGAATGAAAAAATACATTATTCTCGGCCTCTTCCTCGGCGCAGGCATTACGGCCGACGCCCAACAGGACTCGACCTGGACCATGACGTTGGAGCGCGATTTCGCGCCTATCGTACATCAGACTGACAAAATAGACCACACCCCCGAAATAGAACAGCCCATTGTCAACAGAACCCCTGTGAAATACGCTACATGGGAAGCCCAGCCCTCAACCAAAAGCGAGACTGGAAATCTGCCTTTCGGACAGGTCTTCGTGGAACGCCCTCAGGACTCCATCGGATGGGTGGATGCATATATCGGATATCCACTGAGGGGTGCCCTCGATGCTTACGCCCGCTACAGAGACTGGAATGTCAGTCTCGGCGGACAAGCCGTTTGGAACGACCGCAAACTGAACCATAATGAATGGAAAGTTGCCGACGATTATAAATGGAAGTCCAAATATGTGGACGGGCACATCCGTTTAGGCTACGATCACACGCTGGAGGACACCTTTAAAGAAAAGGCACGCATACGCGCACACGTAGGAGTGGAAGGCATGATTCTGAAAGGATTCAACTGGAGTGTTACGTCCAGGAATGAGAACCTGCTCTATTGGACTCAAGCCGATTCTGCACAGTCCAAAAACAAGGTTTTCACACTCTTTGCCGGCACCCGGTTCGACTACAGCCAATGGTCGGTCAGCCTGAACTACAGTTACACATGGCTCAAGGGACCCTCTGCCATAGAACCCGATAAATACAACCTGCCGAAATACAAATACGCCTTTGAAGATGTGTCCCACTACATCGATGGTGAAGTTTATTGGTACGGCACCGATTACGGCAAACTCCGTTTTGCAGCTTCAGTTCCCTTCGGTGTGGCTTTCGGCAACTGGGACGGCTTCCAGTTCAAACCCACGATTCATCTCTCCTACCTGCCCGACCAGCGCGAATGGCGCCGTTTCTTTGTCGATGCCGGTGCCGGATGGAACCATACTTCCATGCGCCAGTTCATCAAGACTCACCCCCTCCTGACCCAGGGCGAATTCCGCGACAAGGAATTCGACATCGTGGATGCTGTCGCTGGATGGGAGGACAATGAACAGGGATATCTCAAATACAAAGCGTGGGTGAGCGCTAAATGGGCCACCAACCAGGTGGGCAGCTATACGCTCGCCGACCTTCCCAAAAGTCTCGGTGCACGTACACAGGTCATCCGCGACGACAACCTTACCCTCAAGGCCGGTGTGAACGTCCGCTATGAATACAGCCGTTATTTCCGGGCAAACTTCGATGCCCATTGGTCTCATTTCTCTTCCGACTGGATGATCGATGATCCCAGATGGAACATAGCGCTGCACCTCCTGTCTTCTCCGACTGAAAAGTTGGACTTCGACCTGGGATTCACCGGCGGATGGAAAGATGACGGTATGCTGATGGATGCTTCCGGAAAGGCGTATAAAATCGATATGGGCGACATTCGCAACCTTTCATTCCGCGCCGATTACCAGCTCCTCCCATCCCTCTCCCTCTACCTCTTCGGCGACAATCTGCTCAACCGGAAGCACGACCTGTGGACCCTTGTACCTGCCCAGGGCATCGGCATTTATGCAGGTGCCAAATGGTCCTTCTGAGGGGGTAAAAGGCAATTTATAATTGGCAAATTAGGGTAAAATCTGACATTTCCTCCTATTTAAATATAAAAAAACGCCGCAAGATAGTGCATGTTTCCAAAAAAAGCATTATCTTCGCGGCGGCTTTTTTGTGAAAAGTCAGTTAATAATATAAGAAATGTCCAAGAATTTAGTTATAGTCGAGTCTCCGGCCAAGGCCAAGACCATTGAAAAGTTCCTCGGAGAGGATTTCAAAGTAACCTCTTCCTACGGTCACATTCGTGATTTGAAGCAACATGATTTCTCGGTGGATGTAAACAACCATTTCGAGCCCCTCTATGAAATACCAGAAGAGAAACAGAAACTGGTAGAGGATCTCCGTAAAGCCGCTAAAAAAGCTGAGACCGTATGGCTCGCATCCGATGAAGACCGCGAGGGAGAAGCTATTTCATGGCACCTCTATGAAGTTCTGGACCTGAAACCGGAAACAACCAAGCGTATCGTCTTCCACGAAATCACAAAGAATGCGATTCTCGAAGCCATAAAGCAGCCTCGCAATATCGATGTGAATCTGGTCAATGCCCAGCAGGCCCGACGTGTGCTGGACCGTATCGTCGGCTTCGAACTCTCCCCCATTCTGTGGAAAAAGGTCAAACCGTCGCTCTCTGCAGGTCGTGTACAGAGCGTGGCTGTGCGTCTCATTGTGGAACGCGAACGTGAAATACAGAAATTCAAAGCCGAATCGTCGTTCCGCGTGAAGGGAACCTTTGCCGCTATGACGAACGGTCAGGTTCAGCTTTTCGATGCTGAATACAATCAGCGCTTCAGAACAGAAGAGGAGGCACGGGCTTTCCTCGAACAATGCAAAGACGCCGAATTCAAGATTTCTGCCATCCAGAAAAAGCCGGTGCAGCGCTATCCCGCTCCCCCATTCACAACGTCTACGCTTCAACAGGAGGCCGCCCGAAAACTGCATTTTTCGGTATCTCAGACGATGTCTATCGCCCAGCGTCTCTACGAGAGCGGTTTCATCACCTACATGCGTACCGACTCCGTTAATCTCTCGACCCTCTGTCTCGGCGCTTCCAAGCAGCAGATTCTCGATACAATGGGCAAGGAATATCTCCACACCCGCAACTATGTGACCCACACCAAGGGCGCCCAGGAAGCCCACGAAGCCATCCGTCCTACCTACATGGACCAGACGACTATCACAGGGGCTGCCAACGACAAGCGTCTCTATGAACTCATCTGGAAGCGTACCATCGCATCCCAGATGGCGGAAGCCGAAATCGAAAAGACCCAAATCGACATCGATGTCAAGGGACAGCCCTGCCAGTTCGTGGCAACGGGTGAGGTAATCAAATTCGACGGTTTCCTGAAAGTGTATATGGAATCCAGCGATGATGAGACTGCCGACGAAGGGGACGCATCGCGCCTTCCCTCCGTTAATGTCGGAGACTCCCTCCGCCTCGATTCTGCCGAGGCCGTACAGCGATTCACTCAGCAGCCCCTCCGCTACACCGAGGCATCGCTCGTCAAAAAAATGGAGGAACTGGGAATCGGACGTCCTTCAACCTATGCTCCTACGGTGTCAACCATTCTCAACCGCGAATATGTGGAGAAATGCGACCGCGGGGCTGAGAAGCGCGAGGTGCGGCATCTCAAACTCAAGAACGGCAAGATAACGGCGTCAACTGCTTCCGAAAACTACAACAACGACCGCGGCAAACTCATCCCTACCGACATCGGTGTGGTGGTCAACGATTTTCTGGAGATGCATTTTCCCCAGATTATGTCCTACAACTTCACCGCCAAAGTCGAGGAAGATTTCGACCTCATTGCCGAAGGTAAGGAGAAGTGGAATGACAGCATCGAGAAATTCTACAACATGTTTGAGCCCCTCGTAAAAAAGACCCGAGAAGAACGTTCAGAAAAGAAAACGGGCGAGCGCGAGTTGGGTGTCGATCCCAAATCCGGCCGCAAGGTGAGTGTCAAGATTTCAAAATACGGACCTATTGCCCAGATTGGAGATTCCAACGACGAGGCAAAACCCCTCTTCGCTTCACTCCGCAAGGGGCAGTCCATCCAGACCATTACCCTGGAGGATGCGCTCCGGCTCTTTGATCTGCCCAAGACGTTGGGCGAATATGAAGGCGAAAACGTCGCCGTGGGGGTCGGACGTTTCGGTCCTTACATTCATGCCGGGTCCCTGTATGTATCCCTGCCCAAGGGACAGGATCCCCTGAACATAACCCTCGAAGACGCCATTGCCCTCATCCGCGAGAAACAGGATGCCGAGGCCAAAAAGGTCATCCGGACCTTCGACGAGGATGCTTCCCTCCAGGTGCTCAACGGACGCTGGGGGCCTTACCTCGCCAAGGATGGCAAGAACTATCATCTGGCAAAATCGGTCAAGGCCGACCAGCTTACCTACGAGGAAGCCCGGAAAATTATGGAAGAGGCAGACAACGAGCCGAAGGATTCCAAGAAAAAGGCCCGTTTCTCTCGCCGCAAATAGCCGCGTATGTCCTTCACAAGATTCATCTATTATCTGGCATTTGCACGACGCGCAAGGCAGATAGCCCGGTATGCTACTCAAGCACAGGACTTACAGCTCCAGCAGTGGAACTATCTGGTGCATCGTGCCCGGAATACGGCATTCGGCCGGGCCCATGGCTTCGGGAAACTGAGCTCGCCCGACGCTTTCCGCGAGGCGGTGCCGTTGGCGACCTACGACGAAATCAAGCCTTGGATTGAACGCATGCTCAACGGCGAGAAGGATATCCTATGGCCCGGGCTGTGCGAATGGTTTGCCAAGAGTTCCGGCACAACCAGCGACAAGAGCAAGTTCATTCCGGTCACCAAAGATGCCCTCCACCGGACCCACTATCGCGGCGGTACAGATTGTGTAGTCATCTATCTGGGACTCAATCCCGAATCCAGGATGATGTCCGGCAAAGGTCTTATTCTCGGCGGTTCACATGCCCCTGTGGCAATGGCCCACGGACTCCATGCCGGCGACCTGAGTGCCTGTCTCATCCAGAATATCAATCCCCTGGTGAACATCATCCGCACACCCAGCAAGGAAATCGCACTGATGAACGAGTGGGAGGCCAAGCTCAAGGCCATCACGGAGGCGACCAAGGATGTCAATGTGACCAACCTTTCCGGCGTACCCTCATGGATGATGGGCGTCATCAAAAACGTGCTTCAGGCCAAAGGCGCTAAAGACCTCACCGAGGTATGGCCCAACCTGGAAGTGTTTTTCCACGGAGGCATTTCGTTCGATCCATATCGGGATCAGTACCGCAAACTCATCCCTTCCCCGCGGATGCACTATCTCGAGACCTACAATGCGTCTGAGGGGTTCTTCGGGATTCAGAGTTCCTGGGAGGACAATTCGCTTCAATTGGTCATCGACAATGCCGTTTTCTACGAATTCATCCCCATGGACGAATTCGACAGTCCCGACCGCAGGGCCCTTCCGCTTTGGGAGGTGGAGACAGGCGTCAACTACGCCATGGTCATCTCAACACCCGGTCTTTGGCGTTACATCATCGGCGACACGGTGAAGTTCACGTCCAGGAACCCTTATAAAATCAAAATTACGGGCCGCACTAAAAGTTATATCAATGCCTTCGGCGAAGAACTCATGGTCAGCAATGCCGACGAAGCGCTGATGAAGACCTGCATCCGTACCGGGGCTGTGATAGCCGACTATACCGCGGCTCCCACATTTGCCGAGGGAGACAAGAAGGGACACCATACCTGGATGATCGACTTCGAAAAGGCTCCCGACGACATCGAGGCCTTTGCCGACCTTCTTGATCAGACCCTCCAGCAAGTGAACTCCGACTACGAGGCGAAACGCTACAAGGGCATTTTCCTCTCCCGCCTGGAACTTATCCCTGTTCCTCACGGACTCTTCAACGATTGGCTCAAGGCAAAAGGGAAACTTGGAGGACAGCACAAGATACCGCGTCTCTCCAATTCCCGCGATTATTTGGAAGAATTATTAAAAATGATAAACAGTCATGGATAAATTCAAAAGAACTCTGGTGACCACTGCGCTTCCCTACGCCAATGGTCCTGTACATATCGGACACCTCGCCGGTGTCTATGTGCCTGCCGATATCTATGTGCGCTACCTGCGCCTCAAGGGACGTGAGGTCCTCTTCATCGGCGGAAGCGACGAACATGGTGTTCCCGTTACCCAGCGCGCACGCAAGGAAGGCATCACTCCTCAGGACGTTGTGGACCGTTACCACAATATCATCAAAAAATCGTTTGCCGAGTTCGGCATCTCTTTCGACATCTACAGCCGTACGACCAGCAGCATTCACCACAAGTTTGCCGCCGATTTCTTCCGCAAGCTTTACGACGAGGGCAAACTGGTCGAACAGGAGAGCCTCCAGTTCTTCGACGAACAGGAAAACCGCTTCCTCACCGACCGCGACATTCACGGTGAATGTCCCCGTTGTCACAATCTGGACGCCTACGGCGACCAGTGCGAGAAATGCGGAAGCACCCTCTCGCCCGACGAACTCATCAATCCCCACAGCAAGGACGGACACCCGCTTGTCAAGAAACCTACCAAAAACTGGTATCTCCCCCTCAACGACTATCAGGACTGGCTCAAACAATGGATTCTGGAAGGCCACAAGGAATGGCGTCCCAATGTTTACGGGCAGTGCAAATCCTGGCTGGACCTCGATTTGCAGCCGCGAGCCATGACCCGCGATCTCGACTGGGGTATTCCCGTGCCCGTCGAAGGTGCCGAGGGAAAGGTGCTCTACGTATGGTTCGACGCTCCCATCGGCTACATCTCCAACACCAAGGAACTCTGCGACAATGAGCCTGAGAAATGGGGCAGCTGGCAGAAGTGGTGGCAGGATCCCGAATCCCGCATCGTCCACTTTATCGGCAAGGATAATATCGTGTTCCATTGCATCATCTTCCCTACCATGCTCAAAGCTCACGGCGATTACACCCTGCCCGACAACGTGCCTTCCAACGAATTCCTCAACCTCGAGGGTGAAAAGATTTCCACATCACGCAACTGGGCCATCTGGCTCAATGAATATCTCGTCGATATGCCCGGCAAACAGGACGTACTCCGCTATGTGCTCACGGCCAATGCGCCCGAGACCAAGGACAACGACTTCACCTGGAAGGACTATCAGGCTCGCAACAACAACGAACTCGTTGCCGTCTATGGCAACTTCATCAACCGGGCCCTCAAACTCACCGAGAAATACTTCTCCAACCATGTGCCTGCCCTCGGCGAACTCTCCGACTACGACCGTCAGACCCTCGCCGAATTCAGCGACTGCAAGGCACGCGTGGAGGATCTGCTCGAAAACTTCAAGTTCCGCGATGCACAGAAGGAGGCTATGGAGCTGGCGCGTATCGGCAACAAATATTTGGCTGAGACGGAGCCTTGGAAGGTCGCCAAGACCGATATGAAACGTGTGGAGACCATCCTTAACCTCTCGCTCCAGATTGCTGCCAACCTCGCTATCGCTTTCGAGCCCTTCCTGCCTTTCTCCAGCGAGAAACTCCGTCGCATGCTCAACATGGAGTCCTTCTCCTGGAATCAGCTCGGCCGTACCGACATTCTGCCCGAAGGACATCAGTTGGGGGCTAGCGAACTCCTTTTCGAGAAGATTGAGGACGAAACCATCCAGGCGCAGATTCAGAAACTGCTCGACACCAAAAAGGCCAACGAGGAACAGAGTTACAAGCCGGCCCCCATTGCCGACACTGTTGCTTTCGACGATTTCCTCAAACTCGATATCCGTGTGGCTACAGTCATGGCATGCGAGAAGGTGAAGAAGAGCGACAAGCTCCTCAAGTTCACGCTCGATGACGGAACGGGTACACCCCGCACCATCGTCTCAGGCATTGCCAAACAGTACACCGAGCCCGAGGCCCTGGTGGGGCGTCAGGTATGCTTCATTGCCAACCTGGCTCCCCGTATGCTCAAGGGCATCGAAAGTCAGGGCATGATTCTGTCGGCCGAGGACTATGACGGCAGTCTTTCCCTCACCGCCCTGGAACATGCCGTTAAGCCGGGTAGCAAAGTATGCTAACCGAACTCTTTCTCTCCTTTTTCCGTATCGGCGCATTCACTATCGGTGGAGGCGCCGCTATGGTTCCGTTGATGGAGGCCGAAATCGTCAATCGCAAACAATGGCTCTCCCGCGAGGAGTTTCTCGACATCTTTGCCGTCTCGCAGGCCACACCCGGTCTGATGGCCGGCAATATGTCGTCTCATATCGGTTACAAGGTGGCTGGCATCAAGGGGGCGATTGTCGCCACGCTGGGCACCGTGCTTCCCTCGCTGGTGTGTATTCTGGCAATTGCCATATTCTTCCGCATTTTTCGCGACAACCGGTGGGTCGAGGCTGCATTCAGGGGCATTCGTCCAGCCGTGGTAGCCCTCATAGCCCTGCCTGTCTTCTCGATGGCACGCAGCGCCAAGGTAACCTGGCACAACGTCTGGATTCCGGTTCTTTCCACCCTCCTCATCTGGCTGCTCGGGGTCTCTCCCGTCTGGATTATCGTTATATCGGGAACCTGCGGCTATCTTTACGGTCGTTATAAGCGCCAAACCGGAAAATAGTCCAATCCTCCAATCGTCAAATAGTATAATCGACCAATCGTTCCGTGATTTTCTTCAAACTTTTCCTGGTATTCTCCTATATCGGCCTCTTCAACTTCGGCGGTGGTTATGCCATGCTTTCCTTCATCCAGCAGGAAGTCGTGGTCAAGAACCAATGGGTCAGTGATCAAGAATTCACCGACATCGTGGCTATCTCCAACATGACGCCCGGTCCCATCGGAATCAATTGTGCGACGTATGTGGGATACACCTCCGTCATGAACGATGAGGCGTTGAAGTCCAACCTCTCCCCTGCGGCATTGCAATGCTGCGGCATGCTCGGCTCGGTGCTCGCCACCGTATCCGTCCTCTGGCTGCCCTTCATCCTCATGCTCTTCATCTCCAAACTCTTGCTACGTTACCGCAACTCATGGCAGGTGAATGCCATATTCTCAGGACTGCGGCCCGCCATCATCGGTCTGCTTGCGGCTGCTGTGCTCGTACTGATGACCCCGAGCAACTTCTCCAATCCGCGTACCGATTTCATCCCGTTCATCCTGTCGGTTGCCATCTTCCTGTCCACCTTCTTCGGTTGCCGCAGATTCCGTTGGAATCCCATCACGGTCATCCTCTGCTGCGCCATCGCAGGCATCGTCTTCTACGGGTTCATCGGTTTGTAATATAAGCTGTGCCACACAATAAAGCCAGACAGTTCCACACCGCCTGGCTTTTATTTTATTCTTCTGAAAAAGTCTTCTATCTTTAGTCTTCAGTCTATATCTTTAGTCTTCAGTCTATATCTTTAGTCTTCAGTCTATATCTTTAGTCTTCAGTCTATATCTTTAGTCTTCAGTCTATATCTTTAGTCTTCAGTCTATATCTTTAGTCTTCAGTC
>Ga0326514_10000817_pt1 | contig 20655 bp, 34 predicted proteins | sample 3_2548_0518_D_FD_203653 | JGI IMG/M metagenome (GOLD analysis project Ga0326514, IMG submission 203653) | Bovine rumen microbial communities from UC Davis, California, United States - 3_2548_0518 | ecosystem: Host-associated > Mammals > Digestive system > Stomach > Rumen | place: USA... | reverse complement strand
TTGGGTATTTAACTTGCCATCTACTAATAAATCAGCCATTTTACCTTTTTGTTCTACAATGTCGTGTATTCTTTCATCTATTGTATTTTTACACATCATTGTTATAATAGTTACATTATCTTTTGTTCCAATTCTATGAGCTCTATCTTCTGCCTGTTCCTTAATTGCTCTATTCCAAGGTTCATCTAAAAATATTACATAATTTGCTGCTGTTAATGTTAAACCAGTTCCCATTGCTCCAACAGTACCAATTATAATTTTACAACTATCATCATTCATAAATTTATGTTCTTGCTCTACTCTATTTTTTACTTCTCCAGTTATAAGTGCTGGATTATATAGATTTTCATATCTTTTATAAGTAGGATTAGTCATTGATGTCCAATTACTAAATATAATTGCTTTATTTCCATTTGCTATAATTTCTTCTAATAATTCATCTAATCTATCTAATTTTGCACTTTCTAAAATTGTACTGCTTAATATTCCAGTATAATCAGTAGCTTGTCTCATTCTTATCATTTCTGCTAATGGATTTATTGCTGCACTTACTTTATCAATATTATTTTTAACTTCTAATGTAACTTCTTTATATATTTTTTCTTGTTTTGATGTCATCTCCACAAATTCATTTTGATATATTTTATCTGGTAAATCTAAAACTTCTTTCTTTAATCTTCTTAACATTATATCATCAAATTGTTCTTTTAATTGGTCTAAATGTTTATATCCTACAACTTGATATCCACCATATCCACCCATTATACAATAATGTTGTTTAAAACTATAAAAAGAATGTTTTTCATATCCTAACCATTTTAGATGTATGTATAAATCTAATGGATTATTCATTAATGGTGTTCCTGTCATAGTTATCATTGAATCTGCTTGCAATTTTAATAAATGTTTTCCTTGAATACTTGAAGGGTCTTTACATTTATGTCCTTCATCAAGTACAAGCATTTCAATTACATTCATATCACATAAAGCTTTCAACTCATTTATTATTTTTTCGTTTCTTAATGTTTCTATATTAGTTATTATGAAATAAGAATTATTCATATTAGGATTTATAAATTCATTTTTAGTATTAACTCTTAAATCTTCTAATCTATCCGTCATAGTGCCAATTTTTTCTCTGCCTTTTTTATCATATCTTGTACCTAAAATATAACCTTTCTCATTACTATGTTTTTCTACTTCTGATTTCCAATTCCATTTTAATCCATTTACTCCACATATAATTAAACAATGTTTATAATGTTTTTGTTCTTTTTTTATACAAGCAATATTAATAGCTTGCATCGTTTTACCCAAACCTTGTTCATCACCAAGTAAAAATCTATTATATTTTAATCCATAATTAACACCATCAATTTGGTGTGAAAATGGCTTTATTTTAAATTTATATCCTTCAGGTATGTAATTTATTACCTTATCATTAAAAAACTGTTTAAATTGATTCTCGTTAAAATTAGCAAGATGTATTTCATAATCTTTTAATTGCTTTTTTAAACTGTCAAAACTTTTTGCTGGTAATTCCCATTCTTTCGTATCTGGATGCCAATATCTTATAGTTTGCTCTCTCATTACATTAACTATATTTTGATTATATGGAAAAGAGATATATAAGCTATATTCACCATTACATTTATCTGATTTATTTAATTTTATTGTTATCATACACCCTCCTTTATTTATCACAAGCATAGTCTCTTGTATGTGATAGGTTTTGTATTTTTGGATTATATTCAAAAACTCTATTTAAAAAATCTAAATTATGTTCTTTTGCATATTCTTTATTTATTGTATAATATATTTTTATACTTTTATCAGAACCATTTGCTATTATGCAGTTAATTTTTTCAACCTCTTCTCTATTTTCTATTAATTTTTTTAATTCATCTACTTTTCTTTCTATTCTAAGTTTCATTTCATTTCCTCCTTATTCAAATATATCTACTAATTTTGCTTCATATATTATATTTTTATCCATATCCATATAAGTATAGTCATCTATTCTTTGCCAATCCTCAAATTCTATTTTACTTCTCATTGCTGCTAAACATTTATCTAATGTCCAATATGCTTCATTGAAATTTACTTCTTTATGGTCTAAATATGTAACTTTTATTACCCAACAATTATTTTTTATTATATTACTTCCCATAACTATTACCTCCTTATTTTAATATATCTATTAAAAATCTTTATTTCATTCTTGCTACTAATTTTTCAATTTCTTTATCTAATTTCTTTGCTTCTTCATAATGATTTGGATATATCCAAGCTGTTTGTAATAAATCACTTCTTTCTCTTACTAATTTGATATAACTTTCTTTTAAATTTTTCATAATAATTACCAACCTTTCTTTAATTATTAAATATATTACTAAAATCTTTATTATCTATTTTTTCTACGATTTGAATTGCTTCTTGTAAATTATTTATAAATTCTTGAGTATGTATTAAATCTTGACTACCATAAGCTGCCCAATTTATTTGAGCTTTTTTACAAAATCCTTTATAATCTTGCTCTATATAAATATCTGGTAAGAAATCGTTTTCTGTTCTACCTTTTATTATACTTATATTAATACATTCTCCTTTAGCAATTATTGCTATATAATTTTTAGTCTCTGCTAATATTTTAATATTAGCTTTTTTAGCCTCATCATATCTTTCCAATCTTGCTTCTAATTCTTCTTTAGCACTCCAAACTTTTTTAACTTCTTTCATAATAATTACCAACCTTTCCTTTATTTATTTTATATATTTATTATAATATATTATAATAAAAAAGTCAAGAGTTTTTTTGAAAATTTATTAAATTTTTTTTTAAATAATAAAAAACTACCCTTTAAGGTAGTTATAAATTGGAGGAACATATTGGATTTGAACCAATGATAACAGTTTTGCAGACTGTTGCCTTACCACTTGGCTAATGTTCCTTATAATTAGTTCTATATACATAGAACTAATTTTGTATAAAAATTTTCCAATAATAGAATAATTTTTCATCTTCTGTTTTAGTGGCATCCTCATCATAATACCAATTCTCTGCTGCTTTTACATATTTATCTATTATTTCATCTGTATTAGGTTCTCCTATAATATCACTATAATGAGAGTACAGCATATTCATTATTATATAAGCAGGGATAATTGGCAAATCAACCTCTATTTGTTTAGATATTTTTTCAATATCATCTAATGACCACTTTGCTTTAGGCTTCATATTATTAACCCATTCAATTGCTTTTTCTTCTGTTATTACTTTCCCTTCAGCTATTTCATATAAATCACATTCTATTTTATTATAAGTATCTTCATCAGTATTTTTAATATATAAAATTGTATCTACAAGTACATCTTTAAGTTCTCGCATTTGATTATCATTACCTGACATAATGATTTTATCTATATATTCTTTATGCATTGTCAGAAGCCTCCTTCTTTAACAAATTTATAATTTCTTGATTTTGATTTATTATTTTATCTAATAAATCATCTTGATGTTTTAGATATTTCATCAAATCTGTATTATTGAAATCATTAACTAATATTTCATAGCTTTTTAATTGCAGTAGATTTGATAATATCTCTAAATTATTTTCGAAATTATTCATTAAGCAAGTCTCTCAATTGATAAAGATGGATTATTAAATACAACAGGATTTTCTGAATTATTTTTAACTGTAAATATATCACAGCAATTGCAAGGAACTTGAACTAATATTTCAGCTGCAATATTTTCAAAAGTATCTGGTGTAGTTCCTGGTGTTTGCATTTCTCCACCTATAATATTTTCTCCTGCATTTGTTATATTTACTGTTATTTGTCCTGCTACTGTTGGTGATACGTTTGCATTAAAATGTATTTCATAAATTCCAGGTTTTGTTATTTCAAATATCCCACTATTTAAAGCATTAAAGTTAAGCCATCCTCCTGAACATCTGCAAGAATTTGTTCTTACATTAGTTCCATTAAATAATACATTTGCTCCAGCATTTACAGTTTGTACTGGATTAGTATTTATAGCATTTATCATTTTAATTTCCTCCTTATATAAAAAATGGAGATAGCATATATCTATCTCCTTAAATATTTAAGCAAAAATCACATAAGTGAATATAGATATTATCTAAAATTGCTTATATTCCATTACATCCACATCCGCAACCATTGTTGTTGCAAGTGAATATCGGTGTTCTACCATATACTGGTGTACTAGGTACAGGGCATGAAGAAAGTCTGTTATACAAAGCGTCTACTTCATTAGCAAATCCTTGTGAAATAAATGCATTTTGAGCTGCTTGACTAGCTCTTAAATCAGCCATATCTAACTGTCTTTGTAAATCTAGTATCTTCTCATTTTTAGCATCTATCTTATCATTACATAATTGGTCTAGAATTCTTTGAGTGTTAGCAGTTTGATTAATTAATACATCTTTTAATCCATCAGCTAAAGCAGCTCTATCAGCACAATTTTCAGCTAATATTGTAGAATTTAGATTAGCAATTCCTAATCTATTTTCACAACAACAATCATCTAATCTTGTTCCAACGTTATTAAATCCTTGCATTGTTGCTATTTGACTATTAAATGCTTGTTGCATATTAGCCATTTGTCTAGCATTTGCAGAAGTTTCGGCATTTGCAAAACCATTATTTACAGAACTTATAACATCACTTGTTGAATTACATAATTGAGTTGATAGATTTTGTATTCCAGAATTTGCTTGAGTTAATTGATTTGCTAATTGTAATGTATTGAATCCATCGTTAGTGTTTTGCATAATTTCTTTTTGACCGTTTGATAGCCAAGCATAGTCATTATTGAATCCACCTCCGAATCCTCCATTACCATTATTTCCCCATCCTCCCATTAATGCGAGAATGATTATTAGCCATAGCCAACCACCATCACTATTTCCGAAACCACTATTGTTTCCATATCCATAGAATGGCATTGCTGGATAACCATAAGCAAAATTTCTGTCGTTGTTTCCAACTACTGCAGCAACATCTGCTGGTGACATTCCATTACTTTCCATTTTAAAATCTCCTTTCTTTAATTTTTTTATAATAATTTAAAAAATTATTATCACATATTTTGAATCTTTGCTAGTATGTTATTTGGTACTCCATACTGTTTAGCCTGTTTTAACAAGCTTTGTTTTTGTTCCGGAGAAGCATTTCCCATTAATTGAGTCATTAATTGTTCCGGATTACTATTACTAGTCATTAGCTTTTGAATTAGTTGTACTCCTTGCGGACTTCTTGCTTGTAGTTGACTCATCAATGATTGAATTATTGCTTGTACTTGCATTTGCCATCTCCTCCTTTAAACTATTAATCTGCTTTTGCAAAATTAATATTTGATTATTCTGGTCTAAAATCTTCTTGTCCTTTTCATCTAATTCGACTACTTCTTCAGTTTTGTAAGTTTTAATATTTCCTGTAACATCTTTAATCCAAATTGTAGAAAAATCTTTAGTTGCAAAAATACCTGTTTTAACAACAAAAGTATTTCTAACCTCATCTATACTATTCGCGTATTTTGCTTCTAAATCACTATTCATTGGATTAGGAGCAAGTTGAAAATTTTGTGTTATAGGAGGTTGTTGAGGTTGCATAAATTGATTTTGCTGCATTTGATGCATTTGTCTATCTATTCTATCTCTCATATTTTGTAAATCTTGCATATAATATTGATTAGTATAAGGATTGAATCCTGCCATTTTATTATTCCTCCACTTTTAAAATTCTTTTAACTTCATTTATAAGTTGGTCATAATCAACTCCATAACTATAAGCAACACTTTCACCACATTTAATATTGTTTTCTAACATTTTCTTAAATCGGTCTCTTTGCTTTTTACCCATTCCATATACAAACGCAATAGCATAATCTTCTATAGAAAATTGTCCGTTGTTATTAAATGAAATATTTTTTACTGATTTATCTACTGGCATTTGCATTAATAATGTACTATCCATATCTTTCTTCACTTCTTCCATAGCCTTCATTGCTTCTATTTCTTCTTGAAGCATTTCCGCTTTCTCCATAACCTTCTTCTTCGTAGTGTCCATATCCACCATCGTTGCCATATCCGGAGTTTCCTCTTCCGTACCCTGAGTTTCCTCTTCCGTAATTTCCATATCCACCATATCCGGGATAATCATTACGTCGGTTTCCATAAGTACCGTATCCACCAGTACCTTTTTTCTCATTAGCAAGAGAAATTACAATTCCAGCAGCTTCAACAAAATCTTTACCGAAGTATCCTCTTTGTTTAGCTTTATTGACTTCATCACTTGCTAAATCAATAAGTGTTTCAAGCATTTTATCAACTTGATATTGCTTATCTTCCATTTCCTCATCTCCTTTTCTTTATTTTTATACTAATATTATAGGAATTTATTTTTCCCAAAAAATTAGGATTTCAATATCAAAACCTTATAAAAAACTTATAGACAAAAAAATAGTAACCATCTCTGGTTACTATTCAGGAGAGTTTAAATTAATTTTTCAACTTTCTTTCGAATCTTTCTTAAATCAGCTTCTATTTTACCTCTACTATATCCTGTCACATACGCTATATAATCTATATCTTTACCTTGCATATATCTCATTTCCAATACTTTCATTAAGTGTTCGGATACAACTAAATTACTTTTTACCTTTTCAATTTCAGACCTGGGAGTGAAATTGAAAAATTGATTAACTTTTTTTGATAATTCACTCATATAAACCACTCCTATCCGAATCTATATCTATATGAATATTTATTTTTGGATACTATTCTTTTGGTATATGTATATTTATTAGTCTTTTTATTATTAGTTGAAGTTTTTGTTCTGGTATATGTATATTTTACTTTATATCTAGCATTTTTATTTCTAGCACTTTTTCTTCTTAATCTTAAAAATTGTTTAACTCTAGCCATACACTATCTCCATTATTTATTTACATTTATACCTGAATTAATAACTGCATCACCACCATCAGAAGCATCCAAATCTTGAGAATAATTTTCTTCAACTCCTTCAAATTCAAATTGACTTAAGAAATCTTTATATTCGTGATTTTGTTTATATATTAAATATTGAGAATATCCAATAACCCCTAGAAGTCCTACTATTAATAAAATTACAATTACAACCATTTTATTAAAAGTCTTCTTATAATCATTAATAGTATCTTTTAACATTGGAACTATCATACCATTTATTCCATTTTCCAAACCCTTCATTTGTTCTATGATATCTTGTAAATTTTTTTCTTTTTCCATATTTAAACTCTCCTTCTTATATTATCTTTTTATAAATGTATTTGCAATTGCTCCACCAATTGCTCCTACAATGGCTCCAATAATTCCAGTTACAACCTGGTCATATCGTTTAGCCGGTTTATTTTTTAATTCTTCAATTTGAGCTGTTAAATTAGGTATTGTAACCTCATTTAATTTCTTTAATGTATCCATTATTTGCTCATATTGAAAATCCGTTTTTTCTTTAGATTTTTCCATTGCAAGTAATCTTTTTTCATATTCATCTAAATTTCTTTTAAGTTCTGTAATTGTTTTATCTGTAATTTCTTTGTAACTTTCAAATTGCTGTTTTAATAATAGATAGTCGCCCTCCATTATTTATCCTCCTTTATAATATTATAATATATTATATTAATTTTTTCAACTAAATACATCTTTTCCAAGAACCATTAACCTTTATCCATCTAACACATCTTTTCCAAGAACCATTGATTTTTACCCATTTTTTAGCCCTTTTCCAAGAACCATTGATTTTTATATTAGCAGTTTTTTGATTTCCTGTTAATGTTAATGTTTTATCCACATAATTATTATATGTTGTTGTTCCAACAGTTTCAACTAAATATCGTATTGTAATTGAATTACTATTACCTAATTTTTTATATAATGTATCCCATTCTTCTTGCGTTAAAGTTATTGTCATATCATTTGATGTTTGGGTTATAGTTCGTATTATTGTAGTAGGATTTAATGTTTGAATTTTAATATTATTTTGATTTCCACTAGGATTGGTTTTTGTTATTCTAATTGAGTCTCCAAAATTTATATTTGGAGCTGAAACAATTCTAGCTATATCTTTTGTAGTTGCACTTATTGTTCCTGATGTTGTCCATAAGTTATTAGCATATTGTATTCTAGTTCTTACAGAATAATTTGTATTAGGACTTAAATTTGATATTCTATATACTATATCATTATTAGGACTATTCCATTGACCTGATATAGTACTTATATTTGTCCAACTACCTCCATTTAAACTATATTGAACTCCAGTTATCGTTCTATCAGGTCTATATCTAATATCAATATTATTTAAACCGGTTCCTTCTAATTGATGTTTACTAAAATATGCATATCTTGGAATAGTTGCTAAATTAAATGTTCCTTCAATACTAGCTCCAACACCATAACTAGATGCTGTAATTTCGGCATAAAAACCGACACTTCTATTTCCATTACCATCGTGCGATAATGGTCCAATAGTTCCATCGCATAAATGTATATAAGCATTTGGGCTGGATGCACTTACCCTTTCTGTAGTACTTAATACTTCATTTCCATCAATAGCAAAGTATTTAAAATGATTTGCATTAATTGAACCACTTCCACTTGATTGACAATAAACATTATAATCTACATATGAAGTATTAGCATTAGTATCTATCCATTTTTCTGATAATTCTACATATAAAGTAAAATTCCCTGCATATCCATATCCACCAATAGAATAACAACCTTGCGAATATGTTGCCATATATTACCTCCTAATTAAAGTATTGGTCGTAAACATCTCCATCATTTCCACCAGATGGTGCTGCAGTACCTACGGAATAATTTTTAGTTGCCAATGCGCCTAAATCACTCGTTCTTGTATAATCTTGCAATGCATTATTAACCTCTTCACTAGTTATTCCAAATTCTTCAATCTTATTAAAATTATCCATAACATCTTGTATATTTGCCCTACTTGTAGGCAATATATTTGTAAAATTAAATCTTGCCATTATAAACCTCCAATCTATACTGACCATTCTCCATCCATAACTTCTTGCCACGTTAGATTTGCTCTATATAAATTTAACCAAGTTGTAAAATGATTTTCTACAGCATTCCAACTGGCTGCATATAATTGAACTGTCCATTCAATATTAACTGGTAATATTCTTTGTAAGAATAATATTAACTCATTATACCATAATTTTCCAGGTATTAAACTTTCAATTAATAATGTATAATTATTATAATCTATTGTATAAGTCCAGTTACCTTCTCCTAACATATTATCTAAATAATTAATTAAATATCTTTCAGTAAAAGGTATTGAACTTACCAATCTATTTATAACACGTTGTCTTCTAAACTCTAAAGATTCATCATTTGTATTAGAAACTATATTTAATATTTTTTCATATTTTTTAATTCCCTTTTCAGTAGCTTTTATTGGAAAAGTATCATTAAACTCATTTTCTATATTTACTTTTAAATTTTCTTCAAATTCTATTTCTTCACTATCTATTATACTGTTCATTTCTAAATTTTTTTTATATAAATCAGGCATATAATCACTAATCTTCATTCAAAACCACCTCACCTAATATTGGAAATACTACATTAGTACCAGTTATTTCAATTGTCAAATCACCGGTTTGATTATTTATAGTTAGATTAGAAACATTTTTTACTTGACTTACTGATAATATTGAAGCAATTAATTTTGAATTATATACAATTAAATTATCATCTTCACTCCAATTTGATTGTACTTCATTAATATATTCAGTTATTGCTTGTTCTACCGCTGATTGTACTTGCTCTAAATCATATCCTGTTTCTATTGTTAAAGTTGCTTCTATATCTATATCTAATTCAGTTGGAGAAACCACTGTAACTGTATGACCAATAGGTGCTAATCCTAATCCTTCTCCTTGATTTTCTATTGGGTCTATTAATGTTTGAACTGTTTCTACAAATTCTGCTGAAGGTAAAGTATTATTTGCAGCTATTATTGCTACTTTAACAGTTCCTCCTCCATTCCATACTGGAAATACTTTACATTTGGTTACTCCATCAATATCATTAACCATTTTAATATATGCTGCTTTATTACCTGCAAAAGCTTCCTGATTAATTTTTTGTATTGCTCTTGCTCTTAATTCTTCATCACTTTCTTCATCTTCACCAGGTTTTTCATCTCCTACAATCAAAGCTTGACCTAAATTATTTATTGATACCAATGGTAATAAATCACCTATGTATTGATTTCCAACCGAACCAGCAGTTTCACATTCACCTATATATTCACCAGTTCTTAATTCTTCAATTATTCTATAAGCATATCCACCATGTTCATTTGGTATACTGAATCTAGTGCCTATATCTACAGTCATTAATCTATTTTCTGTATCATATACATTTATAATTTTTTGTGCTGGTGTTGCTGGATTTCTAGTTAATCCATAATCTTTTACTCTATTATCTAAATTTTCACCAACCGCATTTAATAAATAAGTCTGGTCTGAATATACATCTAAAGCTATATAACATTGAGCCAGTTCAGCAGCTGCTGGAGCTAATGCATCATATATAATTGAACCTTGTCTTTTATCTAAACTATCATCAATATTTGCTAATAATCTTTCTAATATATTTTCAAAATCATTATTAGTTGAGTAATCAGACATTTACATTCACCTCCATTTGAATTTCATTTACAGCAGTATCTACTGCAAATCTAATATTTACTAAATCATCTCCAACTTTTTCTATATTTAATACAGTTACTCCTGAAATTCTCTCATCTTGAATTAAAGCTTCTTCTAATGTATTTTCAATAGTTGCTTCTAAATAATCCATATCTTGACCTATATATTGTTCTAATTCAACTCCATAATTACTATCATATATTAAACAACTATATCTTTCTACACTTAAAATATGATAAATTGCTTGTTTTATTGCTTCATCATCTGTAATGAATCCACCTATTCTATCCACTTTCTCATTTAATAAATATTTTGAAGTTATGTTTTGTATTAAATGATATCTTATTACATCATATTTATCTTCTAAATTTTCATCCTCTGAAGATACAAATAAATCTCCATCAGTTAAATCAAATTCATCATCATTTTCAGTTTCAGGATAATTTACAAATAAATGACCATTTATCATATTAAATGTAACAAATTCATTATGATAGATATCTCTATAATGGTCTTCATCGAATGTTAATTTATATGTTTTATTTGGAATTTTATTTTCAACCAATAAATCAGTTGAATTTATTGAATTATCTATTTGAGGTACCATATTTTTTCCTTTCTATGAATTAATTTGCTGTATGAAATATTGTTGACCATCTGCAAATACAAAAGCTATAACTATATCTCCTATTCGCAATGAACTTTTATCTATTGCATTATTAAATATACAAAAATCTTCAGTTATTTCTAATTTATCATCTCTTTGAAATATAAAAGGAGATATTGATTTAATAGTTAATGATATTATTCTACTTGTATTAGGATTAGAATCCTTGCTTGTATTATGAATAACTTTAAATAATCTACCAGCACCATTTGCCATTAAACCTCAACCTCCAATTCCATTGTATGAGAATATTTTGTAAATGTATGAGTTGAATTCTTAATCCACATCCATTTACTAATATTCAATTTTGCTAATTCAAATTTTATGCCTTTACCTGCAGTTAATTCTATTATACCATCTGATTGCATTTTCAAAGTCTCTACTTCAGCATTATATTTTTTCAAATAATTTTCAGCTTTTTGTTTTACTTGAGCAGAATTATCATTATCATCTGCCTTCTCTAAAAATTGTAACAATCCCCATTTTTTTATATTATTACTATCTTTAACAATCCATATATCTCTTTTTCCAGTAGTTTCATTATCTCTATACATCTTAACTTGATTATATACATCACTATCAATACTTTTTTCATAAGTATATGAATTTACTAAAGAATTATCTCCTAATATTACATTGGTTTTTTCAGCTTGCAATTCTGACCAAGTTAATGTTCCAAAATTATCTTTTATAAAATATTTCTTCTTATCATAAATGCTTGCCAAATCCATTCCTCTTTTTACTATTGTATATAAAGTTTTTTTATCGTGTACATAAGGTTCTGGAACATAACTTGTAGGAGTTTTTATATAATATTTCATATTGTTATTTTGACATATATTTGCAAATATATTACTAGCTGTTTGATTTTTAGTTGTCATAATATCATTATTTTTAAAATATCTTAACTGGTCATAAGCAGTTATTTTATAATTATTATCAGCATCCGTACCCATTTTAAATACATATCCAAAGAAAAATCCTTTTCCATCAACAATAAATGAAATTATACTACCATTAGATAATTGTAATATATTATTAGGGTCTTGCTGTAAAATAGTTGTTAATTTACTAGCTTCCCCATCAATACTATCACTTACTTGTATTTCCTCTGTAATATCTGATATATTATAAATTGTTCCATCATTACTATTTTGTAAATATACCTCTAAATTCATTTATATCACCATCCTGTTGGCAATGTAAGTAATTGATTTGGATATATTAAATTTGGATTTGAGCCAATTACACTCTTATTCAAATTATATAATTCCCTCCATCTACTACCTACACCAGTGAATTTTTTAGTTATATTCCACAAACAATCACCTTTTACAACCTTATATGTTTTTCTAGAAGTATTTTGTGAAGGTGTTGAGGAACTAGCTCTTGGTTGAGAACTATTATAAGAAGAAGTTCCAGATATATTTGTTTTAACAACTCTAACTCCATAAGGTATATATTCTTTCATTTTTAAAGTATAATATATATCTTCTTCTTCACCAGCTTTATAATCATATTCAAATTCCTCAATTACAAAATACATATTCAAATTTTTAGGTAATCCGGTTGTTGATATTTTAGCTACTTTATTATTTTTATTTTCAGTATTCCAAATTTCATTTATAAAATCTACACAAGTTTTAGGTGTAACTCCTGTATAAAAATATGAGTTGCTACAAGGAAAAAAACTTTCGATTGAGCAACTCATTAAACTAGGTACTCCTTTTCTAGTTACTTTACCTAAACCTACTATATCTAAATCATCGTTATCTGCACTTCTTTGAATATTTAATTCTTCAGGATTTATTGGAATTGTAAGATATTTATTATTGAATTGTATTTTTATTTGAACTGTCATATTATCCCACCTCCAAGTTTGCATCATATATTTCTTCAAGTCTATCAGCTACTTCATCTAATATATCATCTACATTAGCTGTTTCTCTAACATCTCCAAAAGTTAAAGTGATGTTAGGTGTAACTGATTGATAATTTAATTTATAATCTCTAGTTGCTATATCTAATAATAATTGAATATCATCATCGGTTAATAACTTATCATTAGATGTTGTTTTTAATGCTTTACCACCAGAACCATCACTTCCAGTTACTCCTCCAAGAGCATCATCTATTGCATCTCCTAAACTATTTCCAATATTACCACCTAAATCATTAAGTGATGCTCCACTTAATTTCTTTCTATTTTGAGTTCTAGCCTGTCTTGTAGCATTAAATTCACTAGCTTTATTTTGAATATTTGTTGCTCCATTATAAGTTACTTCATTTAATTTTGCTTGGTAATCCGTTATCTTATCGGCAATATCTCCCATTTCACCATAAGTTTCAGCTGTAGCATTTGCATAATCAGTCATTGTTTTTGATATAGAATCTACTGTTTTACTTGTAAAATCAGCATAATCCATAGTTTCAAATTTTCCACCTAATTTATTCAATAAACCAACTATTTGATTATACATCCAAACGAATGCATTAACTACTCCTTGAACAACTGTTTCAAAACCTAATTTCATTGTTTGTGCTGCTAATACAATCATATAAAATGCTGTTTGTAAACCTAATTTAATACCAAGTATTCCTTCATACATATATAAACCTGCAATTATAATTGCATAAAATGCTGCTTGAACACCTAATTGTAATATCATTGCTCCTAATCTTAAAGCATCCCAAGCATATAACATATAGTAAGCAACATCATCATTGGTATTCCATAAATAAATCAAAGCCAATACTACTAAAAATACTACTACCGCTAATAACATCATTTTTATATATGCTGCTGATATAGTACCATTTAATACACTTTGCCAAAATGCAGCTAATTTAACTTGAACTTGATATGCTATCCAAGCAACTGTAACTACTCCTATCGCAACAGCTAATGCTATTAATATCATTCTTATAGTTCCCCAATGGTCTGCAATAAATTGAATCATATTACTTATAACTTTTAATAAAGGTTGTAATGCTTTTTGAACTTCATTTGTTATCTTTGTCCATAATTGTCCCCAGGTTAAAGGCATTTGATTAAATTTTTTATTAATATCATCAGATGCATTAAACATTGCTTTCTTTAATCCCTGAGCTGTTACCTGACCTTTACTTACCATTTCATCTAATTGAGCTTGACTTACTCCATAGAATTCCCTTAAATAAGCAATCATTTGAGGAGCATTTTGTTTTAAAATTCTATAGTCATTTCCTAATAATTTACCACTTGATAATGATTGAGTTAAGTTATACATAACCGAATCAATTGAAGATGTATCCAATCCTTGAGAAGTAAATAATTTATTTAATAATTCACTAAATGCTATTACTTGTTTACTATTATTACCAAAAGCTTCACCTGCTTGATTACCTAATTTACTAACAATATCTGCCATTGATTGATATCCAGCTCTAGACCTTTGAGCAGCATTATAAACTTCTTCCTGTAATTGTGCTGTTGTTTGTAATCCATCATTCATCATATTTAATCTAGCAGTTGTTGATACATATTGGTCTGATAAGGAAATTAATTTCTTACCACCTTGAACTGCAGCTTCAATTCCTTTAGCTACAAGATTACCCATTGCCACATCAAATATATTACTCATATGATTGGTTTCATTTTGGGTTTGTTTTAATTGATTATTTAATGAATTTAATTGTTTTTCAGCTTCCAATATATCTGATTTTGCCTTTTTAAATGAATTACCCATATTTCCATTTTCGGAATTTACGGATTTCATTACATTTAAAGTACTATGCATTGCTTTTGTAATGCTTGAAAAAGTAGAAGACATTTTATCTTGTAATTTCAATGTAGATGTAATAGTTGCCATTATCTTCTCCTCCTTCCACTAGGTTTTTTTAATCTAGCTTTACTTTGTTGTTTTTTCTCTTCTTCAATTTTAATTTGAATAGATGCTATTATGAAAGCTCTTTCTTTTTCAGATAAATTTATATATTGAGAAGGAGTATAGCCCATATTTAATACTGCATACATACAAATACTAGCTTCTCCTCCTTCTCTTATTAGTTTTTTGCTTCTTCTATATCCTCATTTATATCACTATCAAAACCACTTATTTCGCAAATCCTTTGAGATAATTCAGCTATCTCTCCAGCTTTTAATTTTCTTTTTACAAATTCTGTAGCTGTAGTACAACCTGCTTTTTTAAGTAATTCTGCATTTGAAAAATCAGGATATATTGTTTGACCAACTGCTACCAATAAACTAAATTTTCCAGAATCAAAATCTACATCTTTATTTTTTCTATCTATTTTTCCTCTTGCTCTTTTCATATATTCACCATGTTCTTCTGCGGTCATTGCTCTTACTTTAAATTTTCCTAATCTTTCACTAACAAATACTTCCTCTGTTATATTTTCTACATCAGGTAATTCTAAAAATTTTTGTAAATCATCCATAATATATACTCCTTAATTCTTTTATATTTTAAATTTAAGCCGTTTTTATTATTTATTAATATAATTTAATTCCTAATATATAAAAATGGCTTAAAACTATAACTATTTATTAATTTAATGGTTTAAATGATTCTAAAACATTAAAATCATTGAATGTAAAGTCAATATCTTGGTCAAGTATTTCAGCATCTACATCTAATTTTGCAATATCTATACTATCTAAATTGCATCCTAGAACTTGAATAATTTGTTTACCTGTTGCACTTGAAGGGTCTTCATTTGTTACAACAATTGTAAAATAAGTATCTTTTCCTGTTTTAACATATTGTTGCATTAATTCAGCCCATCTACTTGAAATATATCTTACATTGGCACTTCCAGTTCCAGACCATCCAGTAGTTTTATTTTGAGTATTTCTAGTTCCCATTGCTTTGAATTCTGTTTTATCTTTATCAATTGTTATAGTTATATTAGCAAGTTCCATTAACTCAATAACTTGATTATTAATTATGGCTGTAGCTACCCCTTCACGTCCATTTACTGTATCTTCAGCTTGTAAAATATTCATTTTTGAACCTCCTTATTATAAAAAATTAATTTATGCTAACTGTCATATATAGTATTTCCATACTATCTAATGGTTTTACTGCAATTGAAGCTAAAATTGTATCTATATCATTTCCTCTTTCTACAATAACACTATAAGCATCAAATTCTGTAATTGCTCCTCTATTTTGTAGACTTGTTAAATAATCTATTATAGATGATTTGAATAATGCTATACCGTTTGCATCATTAGAAACTTTTCCTAGATAAGTAGTTTCCCATATATTTTCAATTGATGAACCAATTTCATCTAATTCTCTAATAACTCTATTCTTGCTGAATATATAAGTTTTATCTGTAAATGTATGTAAACTATTTATATCTTTTTCTACTTTTACACTTCCATCTTGATTATATGATAATAAGAATTCACCTACTCCTAATCCAGCAACTATTTCATCATTAGATTTTAGATTAATAATTTCTGTAGTATTATCTACTATTTTACCTGTAATTGATTCTGTTATTAATGCTCCTGCTGTAGCTCCTGCTACCCAAGCTGTAAAGGTTTCTGGTTCTACTCTTGTTCCATCATCTAATACTATACCATTTATATTATTAATTATTCCTTCATAATCTGCTGCATCAGCATTTGAAACTACTGCTTGAACATATTTTCCTTCATTATCACGCATTGTTCTAATAAATTCAATTGTAGATGCAATTGTTGCTGCTGTTCTTGTAGGAACTGCTAATGTATTCCATTTATTTAATTTTAAAATATTGAAATATGAAGCATATCCTGCAGCTTCCTCAACTGTTCCATCAATACCACCACTTAATAATGTTGATGAAAAAGCACTTATTTCTCCAGTACCATCAAATACTACAAAATCATTAGCTACTAATTCATCTAAAGTAGAAACTTTTTGACTATCTACTAAATATCCATTTGCATAAGTTTGCACATCATATACTCCAGTTGTAGCTGTTTGTGTTACTAATATTGCTATTTTATTTCCAAAAGTTCCACCATATTTTGCAGTAGCTGTAAAATCATCTACTCTTAATGTTGCTTTTGTTCCAGCTCCATTTAACCTATAGATTTTTAATACACTAGCATTTTGTAATGCTAATCTAGGTAATAGTGCAGCAGCATCAGTAGAAATCAAACCTATTTTAGCCAATGATTTTCCATTTAATAATTCTTCCATTGTTACTTCTATTAATTTTGAAGCATCTCCCCAACTTAAATTCATTGCTAATGTAGCAATTCCTCTTTCTCCAGTTGTTGTTACTCCAGTTGATTCAGATTCAAAATTAATATAAGCACCTGGTCTTACTTTGTTTTGAGATGTCCATATACCACCTGACATTATAATACCTCCTCATTTAATTCATATTTTTTAAATTTTTCTTTTTCTTCTGTTTGTGGCATTGCAAATACTGTTATATTAAAAAAGAATTGCAATACTCCATCATCCTTTTCATAATTTCTATTTTTTGTTTTAGTAGGAAGTTCTAAATCTAATTCTGTTAATTCATTACATAATTTTAATCCTACTGCATCTAATTGTTGTTGTATATTTGTGATTTGAGCTAAATCACTTGCTATTCTATATCTAATATTAACAAGATAATCAAGTTGAACTCTTCCATTTCCGACACCTTTAGGAGTTTGAGTTAAATTAACTTGCGTTATAAAAAAATGAGGAAATTTTACATTTACAACTGATTCTTTATATCTAATTACATCATTTCCAAATATTTGACCTAACTTTAAAGATGTTGCACTCTTTATTGTTTCTCCTACTATTTCATAACTCACTTAATTTACACCCCACTTCTTTAAAAAACTTTCGAATTCTCTTTGAAATCTTATTGGCATTGCATTATTTATTTCATCCATTGATATAGTTAACATAAATCCACCTTGAACCCATCCACCATTTCTAGTAGAATGTCCTAACTCAACATAACTAGCATATTCTGCTATATTTCCTAATGTTATTTCAAGTTCTCCACTAGGAGATACTTTAACATCATCTATACTAGCTTGATTGGCAAAAGCACTACTATAATCACTTGTAAATTTTCCATCTTTACCTTTTTTAATAGCTTTTGCTTCATTACCAATTGTCCAAGCATTAATCATAAAACCTGTATCAATTAAGTCTAAACCTCTTTGCCTTTGTTTAGTTCTAGCTATACATCTTTGAGCTTGTTGTAATAGAAATGTTTTAAGCCAATTTTCAAAATCCTTTGTCATTTTATCATATTTTGTAACAAATTTCTCAAATTGAGAATAATCAAAACCATCTTTTGACATTAAACATCTGTCTCCATTTTCATTTCAACTGATTTCCTACTTTGAGCAACTCTAGGTTCTCCAACCAATCCTTTATAAGTTTCTAATACTTCTCCACTATCTGATAATTTATTGGCAATTACATAATCACCATTTTGAATATCCACATCTAATGAACAATTTATTTTCAATCCTACAATTATTGGTTGAGTATCTGCTGTTGCTGAATCAGGATTATCTGCTGTTATAAATGCTATATGACAATATACATCAGTATACATAGGAACCAAACTGCTTGTTTCTCCTGTTGTTCCATCAGGATTTTGAATTTCCGTTCTTCTATATATATCTATCTTATCGGTATCAAATACTTTCATTGCTTCACCAATAGGCTCAAAATTAATTTTGTTTTTCATAAGGACATACCACCTTATATAATAATTTATATCTATTTATTAATATTTCATTATCATTTAATTTTTGTTGAATTAATAATTGCATTTTAGTTTGAGAAAAGCTACTAGCTCCAAAATTTACACTTCTACCATCTTCTGACATACTTTGAATAACATTATTTGCATCTGGATTTGTATCTGATAAAAATTGACCGTACATATCATTTACTATATCTATTACTAAATATTTTAAATCCTCTGGAAATTTAGTTCTATTAGTTTTTATTAATATTTCTTGGCAAGTGCTATCAATAAATAAAGAAATTATATTAATTAATTTCTCATATTCCTCCGTTTGTTCTGGAGTAGCATTTTCAGGCAAATCCTCTATATTTCTTAAAGTTTTTATATTATCTAATATAAAATTAAATAGTTTATCATCTACTATATGATTACTCAAAATATATCACCTCAATTCTATTGTTGATTTCTTCTTCCACGTCTTGAACCTGTTGATTCTTCAACTTTTTCTTCAGGTTCTTTATTTTCTTCAACTTTTTCTTCTTCTTTTTCAGGCTCTACTTCAGGATTTTCAACTTTTTCTTCAACTGGATTTTCCTCTACAACTTCTTCTTGTTTTACTTCTTCTTTAACTTCTTCAGGTTGTGGTACAGGAACTTCTTCAACTTTTTCTTCTTCTTTTACTATATTTTCTGGTTTCATTTCTTCTACTTGTTGCATTCTTCTTACTCTTTGAAATGCTGTTAAACTCATTGTTATTCCTCCTTTTATTAAAAATTCCCAATGATTAGTTCTCTAATCATCTAATCATTGGGATTATATATGAATTGATTATGTTAAGCTATTTTATGTTTTAATGCAACCAATCCAAGATTCTTATCTTCATAAACTCTTTGCCAATTTGTTCCAGTAGCAAGTTCTGCATTGCTTGGAGTAACTCCAGCTGGAGTTCCAATCCACTTAACTCCCATTGGATGCATTACTAATGCACGTCTGTTAATTAAGAAATCTTCTCCTGCTAATGAATCTCTATCTGTTTCTGTTGGTGTTAATGAAACTGGTGTTCCTTCACCTCTACCAATAGAACCTTTAGCAAATAAGTAAGTTGTATAAACTTTATATGCACTTGCTCCTTCACCTACTGTTTCAACTGGCATTCCATCATCTACTATAACTTGATATGTTAAGTATGTTGGAATTGTAATTTTTCCATCTGATGTAGTAGTATATTGAATTAAGTTTTGTTTTTGTAATTCTGTATATACTGCTGAATGCATCATTATTGCTTGTAATTGGTCTGCACTATCTCCTAATAATTGTTTAGCATCTAGTACCATATTTCCTGAAATTACAGCACTTGAATTATCAGCTATATGATTTGACATTGAAGCTGATGCAAATACACCTGTTAATACTGATACAAGAATTGCTTGTTCTCTTCTTGCCCAATAATCGGATACTCTATCAGCTATTGCTGCCATTGGGTCATCTCCTGCAAGTGCTCCAGCTAATTCATTAG
>Ga0326514_10000815_pt1 | contig 20679 bp, 10 predicted proteins | sample 3_2548_0518_D_FD_203653 | JGI IMG/M metagenome (GOLD analysis project Ga0326514, IMG submission 203653) | Bovine rumen microbial communities from UC Davis, California, United States - 3_2548_0518 | ecosystem: Host-associated > Mammals > Digestive system > Stomach > Rumen | place: USA... | reverse complement strand
AGACTTGTTATGTCGGCCTCTTTGTCTGCTCCCACGAGGAGGATGTCGTCGAGACCGGACATTTCCGGAACGTCAAGATCCAGAAACTCTTATGAAACGGACACGGATTGCTTTCGCGCTGACGGCCCTGGTACTTGCCGCCTGCGGACCCAAGATTGAAACGCCCTCGGGCCGTTGCAGCGAGGACCTGGGCTGGCTCTTTACCGGCAAGGCCCCCTATACGCTGGAAACCAAGGTGAAGGCCGCCCCCGGTCCCGCCTCCTTCCAATTGGTGACGGACCTTTCCCTGATGGCCGAAACGCCTGAAATCGTCCTTGCCCGGGACGTCACCATCACTCCGGACAGCACCGTGAAAATCGAGTTGGGAAAGCTGGAACAGGGTTTCTACCAGGTGCGCCTGCGCGATTCCGTCCGGTTCAACATCGGCGTGCGCCCGGATGCCGTCATTTCCGCACCGGATGCGCAGCCGGACTTCGACGCTTTCTGGGAGACGACCCTGTCGGAACTCTCCTGGGTGCCGCTGGAGCCGGAAATGACCGTCGTCCCGGAATACTCCAATGAGGTCCGCACCTGTTACGAAGTCCGCTATCAGTCCTGGAACGGCGCCGTCTCCGGCGGCATCGTGTCCATCCCGGTGGCGGAGGGAAAATACCCGGTCCACGTCCAGTTCATGGGCTATGGGGCCGAGATCTTCCATTTCGACCCGAATGGGGCTCCCGATCGGATCGACTTCCTCGTGAGCGTCCGTGATCAGGGGATTTTCAAGAACGGACAGGACCGCTGGATCGACCGCGGACTGGCTTCCAAGGAAGGTTTCTATTACCGGGGCGCCTTTGCCGACGCCCGCCGGGCCGTGGATTTCGCCGCCTCGCTGGAGAAGGCCGATCCGGAGCGTATCGTCGCTTATGGGGAAAGCCAGGGAGGTGCCCTGACCGTCGTGGCAGCGGCGCTTGACGGCCGCATCAAGGCCATCGCCCCGGCCGTCCCGTTCCTCGGCGACTTCCGGGATTACGGGAAGATCGTCTGGTGGCCGGTGCATGAGGTGCTGGAAGCGGCCGATGCGGAAGGGCTGACGGACCGCGACGCCCTGTACACGATGCTTTCCTACTTCGATGTCAAGAACTTCGCGCCCAAGGTGACCTGCCCGGCCTACATGTCCTTCGGCCTGCAGGACCCGACCTGCCCGCCGCACACGAACTTTTCCATCTACAATAACCTGGGTTCTTCGGACAAGCACTGGTTCTGCGTTCCCACCTGCGGCCATGCCATGTGGCAGGAACCGTCGTGGAGCGCGGAAAGGGATCGTTTCCTCTCATCGTATTGACAATGAGGTGGTTCAGTGAAGCCCGCCCGGTAACGGACGGGCTTTATTTGTGACGGAAAGTTACAAATTATCCTCTTTTTTGTTCGATAACATACCCCTTTGATCGGAAAAAACCTGCGACCTTTGCATTGGACCCATAAGGCAAACACGATGACATCCAGCAGGATACATATTCGACAGGACGAACTGATAACCCATGCTTATGAGCAGTGGCGCGGTGCCGTCCTTGGCTATGTTCTCCGCAGGATCGGCCGGGAGCGTCAGGCTGATGCCGAAGACCTGGTCCAGGATACTTTCCTCCAGCTTCTTTCTTATGACACGGTCCTGATGGGGGAACAGATCCGGAGTCTCCTTTACAAGGTGGCGCGGAATCTGGTCATCGATTATCTCCGTCACCATGCCTGCACGGCTGCAGCGCAGGTTTATTTCCAAGGACACGCCAACCGTGTTTCCTGGTGTACGGAGGAGGAGATCGCCGCGAACGAACTCGAACGTCTGGAATCCGAGGCAATCGCGCAGATGCCCGGAAAGAAAGCCCGGGTGTTCATCCTGTACGTGCACGAGGGCAAGTCGGTGAAGGAAATATCGGAATCGCTGCATATCAGCGCCCGGACGGTGGAGAACCATATTTTCCGGGCCCGGTGCGATATCCGTGAAACGATCAAAGCAAGTTAATGATATGAGAAATGGTTTAGCATTGGTTATTGGTTGGTTGGCCGTCATTGCACAGGGGTGTGGATCCCCTGTGCAGGAGGCGGTCGATTATTGTGCCAGCCAGGCTGCCCGGACGCTGGAAACCGTTCCGTCTGAGGACCGGATGCCCAACTGTGTCGAGGCGGGCTCTTCCGAATGGAAGTATGTTTCTCCGGGCGGTTGGACGAGCGGATTCTGGCCCGGAGAGCTGTGGTATCTGTATGAATCGACGGGAGATGCGAAGTGGAAGGATGCGGCCGGGAAGGCGACTGAGACCATGTTGCCGGTCGCTTATCAGACGCCTCATAGCCACGATGTCGGCTTCATGGTCATGCCCAGCATCGGCCATGCCTATCGGCTGACCGGGGAAGACCGGTACAGGGAAGCGCTGGTCAGTGCGGCGGATTCCCTGGCTACCCTGTATAATCCGAATGTGGGAACTATCCTTTCCTGGCCGGGGATGGTGCAGAAGATGGATTGGCCGCATAATACGATTATCGACAATATGCTGAACCTGGAACTGTTGTTCTGGGTGGCGGAGAACTGCAACCGGCCCGATCTGTACGACATCGCCTTCCGCCATACGGAGACGACGATGGAACATCAGTTCCGGGAAGACGGATCCACCTGCCATGTGGTGGTGTACGATCCGGAGACCGGGGAGGAACTTGCCAAGCATACCCACCAGGGATGGAAAGACGAGTCTATGTGGGCACGGGGGCAGGCCTGGGCTGTCTATGGCTTCACGATGGCCTACCGTTTCACGCGCGACGAGCGCTTCCTGAAGACGGCCGTCCGGGCGACCGAAACCTATCTCAGCCGTCTTCCGGAAGACGGGATTCCGTACTGGGATTTCGAGGCGGGGGAGCAGTTGGAGGACCAGCCGAAGGATGCCTCGGCCGCGGCGATCGTGGCATCGGCCCTGCTGGAACTGCAGGGGTATCTTCCTGTTGCTGAGGCGAAGAGGTATCGTTCGGAGGCGGAAAAGACCATCCGTATCCTTTCCGCCGCCCCTTACCGGGCGGGGGACCAGTGCTCCGCGTTCCTTCTTCATTCCACCGGTCACATGCCCAGGGGGAATGAGGTCGATGCTTCCATCAGCTATGCCGATTATTATTATCTCGAATCCCTGGTCCGCCTCCAGCGGCTGGAGAGGGGAGAAAAAGCAATACCAAACAACTAATCATTAATAACTAATTAAAACAACAACGGTATGAAATCATTGTTCAGAACGACCTTGCAGGTCACTGTCGCGATGCTGGCGCTGTTCCTGGGAACAGCCGTCCATGCACAGCAGACGGTGACGGGCAAAGTGGTAGATGCAGGCGGCCAGCCGATCGTCGGTGCTACTGTCCTTGTAGCAGGGACGACGAACGGCGTCATTACGGCAGGTGACGGAACCTTTTCCCTCCGTGCCCAGGCCGGTACACCTGTGGTAGTCTCTATTCTCGGTTATCAGGATGTCCGCACAACGCTTCAAGAAGGCATGGTCGTGACTATGCAGGATGATGCGGAAATGCTGGAAGAAGTCGTCGTCGTCGGCTTCGGTACCCAGCGGAAAGCGACATTGACTGGTTCGGTTGCTTCCGTTTCCGGCGAAATACTGGAAAGTCGCCCTGTCTCCAATACGACGATTGGACTGCAGGGACAAATCCCTGGTCTGACGATTACCAGGACGGCGGCGCGTCCTGGTAATGAAGGACTGGCTATTCAGTTGCGAGGCGCTTCTTCCATCAATTCTGTGGAGCCTTTGATTATCATTGACGGATCCCCGGCCATTAGTACAACGGAATTCAGTTCCCTCAATCCGAGTGACATAGAAAGCATCTCCGTCCTAAAGGACGCCTCCGCTGCAATTTACGGTTCCCGTGCTGCAGGTGGCGTTATCCTGGTGACGACCAAGAAAGGGAAAAGAGGGGAGAGCCTGAAGGTAACTTACAATGGAATGGTGACAGTTAATACGCCCGCCAATATGATTCCACTGGCCGGTATGGGCACTTGGGCTACCAAACTGGTCGAAGCTTCCTATCAGGATTATGTACAGTCAGACGGCAAAGGCGGGGAAGTATGGACACAGCGGTTCCTCCCGCAGTGGAAAGACGTAATTACAGCCAACGGAAAAGATATCCATCCGAATTTCTCTGATGCTTCGGCTACCAAGGAAAACTACACACTGGCGGACCGTATGGCGGAAGGGGTCGGTTTTGAATTCACCGATTCGAAGGGCATCCTTCATTATTATGATTCCAACAATTGGCTGGATTTACTGTATGGTCCTACCCTTTCCACGCAGCACAATGCATCGGTCCAGGGCTCTACGGACAGAGCACGATACATGGCCTCCATCGGTTATGCCAATGACCGTTCCATCATCAAGGCAACCTATGACGGTATCAAGAAGTACAATACCCGTGTAAATCTGGATTTTGATCTTACCAAGTGGCTGACATGGTCTAATAACCTCTCTTATGCGACCAGTTTCGTCGATTCTCCTCGTGATGGATTGGATGGCTTGAACTCCGGAATGTATGATACCCCTTCCGCACCGGCCTATACTCCGGAAGGTTACTTCTACGATTTCTACGTCATCGGCCGTTCTCCGCTGGCTGCCATGCTGGGAGCAGGACGGACAAAAACCGAGTTTGAGACTTTCCGTTACGGGACGACCCTTACGGCAAAAGTCACGAAGGATCTGAAACTGACGGGAAGTGCTTCCCTGACGCGTAACAACAATCTGAATACGGAAACAAAACTGACCTATGAAGCGGCACACTGGAAGAGCTCTCAAGGCATAGTAGTCGTGAATCCGGGAACATCTCAATATGTTCAGGAACGGATCCAGCGGACGTTCTATCAAAACTATGTCCTCCAGGCTGATTATACCCATTCTTTCCTGAATGCTCACAACATCTCGGCCATGATCGGTATCAATGCCGAAAAAAACGTGTATAAGAATGTGACAGCCAAACGCACCAATCTTCTGTATGAGGGCCTGTACGACCTGAATACGGCTTCTTCTGAATCAGCGAATCAGACCATTGCGGGTGGCTCCCATGCGAGTGGTTATTTCTCTTATATCGCCCGCTTCAACTACGATTACAAGGGACGGTATCTTTTTGAAGCCCTAGGCCGTCGTGACGGAACATCCAAGTTCCATCCAGACTATCGCTGGGCGAACTTTTATGCGGTTTCTGCTGGTTGGCGTATTTCCGAGGAGAAGTTCATCAAGGAGAACCTAGCCTGGCTGGACAACCTTAAGGTCCGGGTATCTTTCGGTAAGACCGGCGGTGCTATCTCCAGCCTGGGTAATTATGACTACCTGGCCACCATGAATACGAATGGAACCTATTTCTTCGAAGGAGGTAAAACTGGAACGGCCGTTTTGGGTGCCATGACGGATTATAGCCGTACGTGGGAAGTTTTGCAGAATTTCAATGCAGGTGTTGATTTTTCTTTCCTGCAGAACCGTTTGACCGGCAGTTTCGATTGGTACCAGAAACGGAATGACAACATGCTGACCCAGATTACTTATCCGGCTGTCCTTGGTGCGACGGCCCCTGCGACGAATAGCGCGAAAATGCGAGTCAGAGGTTGGGAGGCTCAATTGGGGTGGCAAGACAGGAAGGGTGATTTCTCGTATTGGGTGAATGCTACTTTAGCCGACAACCGTTCTCTGGTTACCGATTTCAGCGGTACTGACATATGGGCTGCCGGACGGGTTGCGGTACGGAAGGGTTACCCGCTCAATTCACTCTTCGTCTATAAGACGGATGGATATTTCTCATCCTATGAAGAGATTGAGGCCTATTACAAACAGTATGCGAATGCGACCAGTGCCCTGGGGGGCGTCGCTCAGACCAGTGCCAATACGCACCTTCGGCCAGGTGATATCAAAAAAGTCCTGATACTGGACCCGGCCAATGACAAGACGGAAGGTAAGGGCAATACGGGTGGTGCAGGTGACGTATACTTCTATGGAGATACGAACCCGCATTATACTTTCGGCCTGAATATCGGCTTCCAGTGGAAAGGCTTCGATTTCTCAACTTTCATCCAGGGTGTTGGCAGTCTCTACCTGATCCGTGGTGGTTGGGGGGACAATTCGGGAATGAACATGTGCGCTTTCTACCGTAATTACAACAATATTCTGACCACTCACCTGGATACATGGACTTGGGATAACCAGAATGCGGAATATCCCCGTCTTTCTCTCCAGAATAACAAGAACAACTGGAATATGAACAACAACGATTCTTCCATTCAAAACGGTTGGTATTCCCGCGTGAAGAATCTGACAGTTGGCTATACCCTTCCCAAGAAGTGGATGGACAGACTGGCAATCAACCGTCTCCGTGTGTATTTCTCGGGTGACAATATCGCTGAACTAACCGGTATCTCCGATGGATACGACCCGGAAAAGAGCACGGCCTCCCGCACTTCTCTTCCTTTTGCCCGAAACTGGACGTTCGGTATTGACTTGACTTTCTAAAAGACGGATGATAAAATGACAGGAAATATGAAAAAGACATTACTTTTTGCCGGCCTTGTGGCCGTGTCGCTCGCTACCGTTTCCTGCACGGGGTATTTCATCGACCTGCAGCCGACGGATACGCAGACTGAGGCAAATTTCTATAAAACTGCCGCACAGTTCGAAGCTGCTGCCAATGGATTGTATTCCATTAGTTTCAGCCTGGATTCCGATACAGAGGCTTCCGTAAGTGGATACAGTGCCAAAGTCAAAGGAACAGAAGCTCCGGGAAAATCGAATGGAACCTGGACCACCGGTTATCAGAACCTGAGAAAATGCAATGTGCTTCTTCAGAAGGCAGAGGAGTATGAAGGAAAGGAAGACATCGGCAGATGGATCGCTACCGCACATTTCTTCCGTGCTTTCAATTATTTCAACCTGCTGAGAACTTTTGGGGGTGTTCCGATTGTCAATAGTGTGCTTTCGACGACTTCGGAGGAACTGTTTGCTCCCCGGAACTCCCGTTATGAAGTGTTCGGCCAGATTATCAGCGACCTGGACAAGGCTATTGCCGGCCTTCCCGACGAGTCTTCTTATGACGGACATATTACTAAACAGGGAGCCCAGGCCTTCAAAGCCCATGCCCTTCTTTTTGAAGGAACGTGGGAAAAGTATGTCGGAAATTCAACGGATGGTGACGGCGTCACTGCAGGAGCCGGCTCCGCCAAGCCAGAAGGCTATCCGTCCGTGGAATCCATGATTTCGGAGGCTGCTACCTTGGCGGAAAGCGTAATCAATTCAGGAAAATTCGAATTATGGGGGGATGCCGATGATAAATGGCGTCCAATTGCATACAATTACCTTTTTAACTTGGAAGATGCCGAGTCCAATCCGATGGGATGGGATGAAGGACACAATAAGGAGTCTGTCATCAAGCGGGCGTATGATTTCGCTTCCGGTGTGAAAAACGGTGCCCAGCATACCCATAATATCTGGGATACCTTCGACCAGCACGGCCGCGTCTCGTTGGAATGGATGAATGCCGCACTCTGTACGACGGATGGGCTTCCGTATCTGTACTCGGTTAATTACAACGGGTATAACAAGATGGATGACCAGTTCAAGAACAGGGACTACCGCCTGACCTCCACGGTTCGTATCCCGGGACATACGTATTTCGATATGGGAAACTATGGTGCGGATGCCTCCCTGTATGCAAAGGCGAACTATGTGGACAAATTTGATTTCCCGGAGGTTTGCACACCGTACTATCCCAATGTGACAAAGATGGGAAATTCCGGTTTTGGTGACAGGAAGTTTACGTATGAACGTCTGGGACGGGCGGATAATGACGAATCCTTCACCTATTCGCTGATCCGCCTGGCAGAGATGTATACCATCTATGCGGAAGCAAAATGCGAGTTGGGGAACGGCTCTATTTCGGATGCCGACTTAAACAAGTCCATCAATGTCCTTCATCACCGGGCTGGCGTGGCACCGATCAGCAATGCTTCCGTTTCTGCGGCCAACGTCAATTATCAAAAGAATACTGGCCATGCAGGCAATCTGACAATCATGGATCTGATCCGTAATGAGAGTTTTGTCGAATTCAGGAATGAAGGGAAACGCTTCTATGACCTGCTTCGATGGGGAATCGCCGAGAAGAACCTCAATACCAACCGGCTTGGAGTTGTACTCCAAAACCCTGACGGAAGCGACACGGAGATCAAGAATTTCAGCTATGTCGTGGGCGGAGCAACGAAGGAGTGCTATTCTGAGCAGTTGAACGTCTATGGGCTTGAAACGCTTCCTGATGGGGCCCAGGCCCTTATCGTGAACAGTAAGGGAGAGACGGGGATGACGCGCTCCAACTATTTGACGCCGATTCCGCTGGATGAGATTGCTCTTAATCCTGCCTTGGTCCAGAATCCTGGCTTCTGATACAATTGATAGATCTCGGGCTTGTCAGGAAGATGACAAGCCCGTTTTTTTGAGTGATTCCCGTAGTTGGAACGTATTATATCATAATTACAAGTTATATGAGGCTGATGGTTAACAAAGCACTGACCTGTCTGCTGCTTACCATTCTTTTGAATGGTTTTTCCCCTGTCTCGGCAGAATCCCATATTATGGCTACCCAGGAACGGGTCGATGCCCTGAAAAAGAGAATGGAATCTGACAAGACGACCAAGGAAGCATGCAATCAGATTATCCGACACGTAGACGAATCCTTGAAGAATAACGGTCGGCGCTTTCCCCAGCAGGACCTGTGTCTGGCCTACCTTTTGACTGGTAAAAGTGCGTACGCCGAGCAGGCTCGGGAAATAATGCTCCGTGAATGCCAGCGCGACAAATGGGTGAGCGACGACATGCTTCGCCGGGAGCCGGCTTGGAATTCGGAGATGAGCACGGCCAGTACGGCATCTTCCGTGGCGACCTTGTACGACTGTTTCAAGGAAACCCTGTCGGAAGAGGATCGGACTTTCATTCGGAATAAAGTGTTCGAACTGGGTATCCTTCCAACCTTGGGAGACTGGCTGCTTGATGGCACGCGCATTCATTCTCTGAATTCGATGGGGCATAACTGGTGGTCCCATTGTGTTTTCAACGCCGGAACGGCTTGCCTGGCTTTCGTGGGCGAGGACAATCGGGCTCAGGCATTGGTGGATGCCATCGATGCCCATGTCTTTGAGTGGTTTGATTTCGGAGGGGACCGGCTTCAGAATAAACCCAGGACATACGACCGGGGCGGCATGTACGAATCTGTGGGCTATGCTGGAGTCAGCAATGGAAGCTATCTCCGCTACCGGTTGGCTTGGCAGAATACGTATCCGGACAAGACTCCGGAAGACATTCCGTACTTGAAAGACATTGCCCGTTGGTACATGGACGTCTGCTATCCCCGTACTGGACAGAATTACAGCATTTATTTCGGCGATTCCAATCTGATCAACAACGGGGTGGAACCTGTCAAATACCTGACGGCACTGGGATATGGGACTCCGGAAACGCGCTGGTATCTGAGCTTGTTCGAACCCCGCCAGTCCGCTTTTGATTTACTGTATCCAGTCGATCTTACCGGAGCTCCTGAAATCCCTGACCTGCCTGCTTCCAGCCTGTATGCGGAGAACGGATGGGGAATGCTCCGGAGTTCGTGGGAAAAAGATGCGACGCTGCTGGGGGTGGTCTCCGGTCATACATGGAACCATCGGCATGCCGACTGCAATTCTTTCGTGTTGTTCCACCGGGGAGAATACCTGATCAAGGATGCCGGCAACTGCAGCTATGGGAATCCTTTGTACTCTTCCTATTACCGACAGAGTCAGGCTCATAATGTCGTGCTGTTTGACGGGAAGGGACAGCCGAAGGAACAGGAATATGCCGGTTCGATGCTGGACGGCCACCTTCAGGACCTTATAGATGATGGAGATATCAAGTATCTGCTGGCTGACGGGTGTGGTCCGATGGCCCGGACCCTTTCTCGCAATTTCCGGCATTTCCTTTGGATAGACCAGGTAATACTGGTCATCGATGACCTGAAGGCATATGATGATTACGGAATGTATGAATGGCTTCTGCATCCCGAAGGAGAGTGCCGTAAGCAAGGGTTGGATCTTGTCATAACGAATGGAAATGCCTCGGTGAACGTCCGTCCGCTTTTCCCGGAAACCTTGATCGCGACCGGCTATGACCACGATTTCCCGGAGAAGATGAAACTGGTTGCCCATGAGGCGCCGATTGCCCGGAATGAGAAGGAAACGGAAACGTATTATTCGATTGTCGCTCCCGAAAAAGCAAACCGGATGAAAGCGGTTACGGCTTTAATCCTCAAAGATTCTCCCGAAGACCGGAATCTGCCGGTAATTGAGAGAATCAATGGACGAAATCAGATCGGTGTCCGGATTACCTGCAACGGAACGACGACGGAAGTCTATGTCAATGAACGTGCGGATGGACGATTGATGCACCTGAATAGCGTGGAGGAGTTGGGTGGATTTCAGACGGATGCCTACTTGCTTGCTTTCACCCGTCCGGAGGGGAGTGCGGCCACTCCGGACAACCTCTCCCGTTGTTTCATCGCTTATGGCAGTTTCGTCCGCCAGGGAGGAAAGAGCCTCTTTGAATCACAAAGTAAACAAACCCTTGTTATCAGACCATGAAAAGGATATTGCTTCTTCTTCTCTTCCTCTCCGGTACAGCATATGCCGGGAATGAAGGCCATCTCGATGTGTACCCGGCTCCAGACGGGGCTGCCATGAATGAGGACTTCAAGGTAGAAGTCCGTCTTCCCGGCGGACAGTGGCAGACTGTCGAAACCTATCTGGTCCAGGTGGATGAGGTGCGGGGAACTACTCATCATTTCGAGGACGCTTCCATGGCCTACTTTGATTTCGAGGGGCAGGTGGAGGTGCGTGTAACACATGTTTTGGCAGACATCGCTTCCGCCCGGGTGCGCCCCATTTCCTACGGCATTGAAACGAAAGTGGCAGGGAAGTCCATGACCTTCACGCTGGATCGCCCCTGTAACCTGTCAATAGAAGTGGATGGGGATATTTTCCACAACCTCCATTTGTTCGCCAATCCGGTCGATCCGAACCGGCCTGAGAATCTGTCTGATCCGAATCTCATCTATTTCGGTCCTGGAATCCACCGGATTGAAGGGCGGAGGAACGAACTCCGGATCGAGTCGGGAAAGACCGTCTATGTCGCAGGGGGGGCTGTCGTCCTGGGAACCTTGCATGTGGCCCGGGCAAAATCGGTGAAGATCCTTGGCCGGGGCATTGTTCGGCCGGAGCGGAATGCACCAGGCGTGCAGATTTCCAATTCTTCAGATGTGTATGTCGACGGTATCATTACGACCCAGTTGCCGACGGGTGGCTCTGACGGAGTAACGATCCGGAATGTGAAGTCTATCAGCCATTACGGGTGGGGTGACGGGATGAACGTGTTTGCCAGCAGCAATGTCCTGTTCGATGGTGTGTTCTGTCGCAATTCCGACGATTGTACGACGGTATATGCAACCCGGAAAGGGTATTCCGGCAGCAGCCGGAACATTGTGATGCAGAATTCCACGCTATGGGCCGATGTCGCTCATCCCATTTTTATCGGCATCCACGGGAATGCAGAGGAACCGGATACCATCGAGAACTGCATCTATCGTAATATCGACATTCTTGACCATAAGGAAAAGCAGTTGAACTATCAAGGCTGCCTGGCTATCAATGGAGGCGACAACAATGTAATCCGGAACATTACGTTTGAGAATATCCGGATTGAGGATTTCCGGGAAGGGCAGCTGGTCAATATACGGATATTTTTCAATGAGAAGTATTGTAAAGCCCCCGGCCAATGTATCGAGAATGTCTTATTCAAGGATGTCTCGTATGATGGGGAGAATGCAAATATTTCTGTGATAAGTGGTTATGACGCGAATCGCAAAGTGAGGAATGTCCGTTTTGAGAATCTTAGGATTAACGGCCGGGTCATTTCCGACGACATGCCTGGCAAACCGGCTTGGTACGCTACCGGCGACATGGCTCACATCTACATTGGCGAGCATGTGGAGAATGTGACATTCTCGCGTTAAATGACCTGCTTTTTCCTGTAATCCTTGACCGCCTTGTCCTTGACCGGTTCCGGCACGAGCCGGACGGCGGCGCCACCGGCTTTGCGGAGGCTGAATCGGAGGACGGTCGCGGCATTGACCCGGAACTTCGAGACGCGAACTTTGGTCCGGGTGGGGATGGACGCGTCACCGTCGGTGTAGATTTCGGCGATGTAGTCGCCTGCAGGGAGGAAATCAAGAGAAATGGCCGCATCGCGGGCTGCGTTGGTGATGGTGCCGACGAACCACTGCTCCCCGTGCCGGCGTGCGGTGGTGATGTATTCGCCGGGTTCCCCCTCGATGACTTTCGTATCGTCCCAGACGGTGGGAACGTCATCGAAGAACTTGAGTTCCGGTTCGTCTTGGCTGTCGGAAGGTTTATCATACCAGTACAGGACTTGGAGCGGGCTGTAATAGACGGCGGCCAGGGCCAGTTGATGGGCAGGTGTGGTCTGGATGCTCTTGGAGCGGGGAACGCCATGGGCGTCTTCCTGTCTTTCCAGCCGGCCGAAATCCTGGCGGTAATAGCAGATGGTGTAATCGGCCGGACCGGCTACGTAGCGGGTGAAAGGCAGCATCGTATTGTTGAACGCATCCGGGAATTCTTCGTTGCCGCGTACCCCTTCCTGGGTCATCAGATTCGGATAGGTGCGGCTGAATCCGGTGGGCCGGTATTCGTCGTGGATATCCACCATCAGATGGTGCTCGGCGCACTTGCGGACGGCTTCGTGCATCCATTTGGTCCATACCTGCGACCCGACCTGCACGAATCCGAACTTCACGCCGGCGATGCCCCATTCTTCATAAAGGGGGAGGATCTCATCCAACTGCTGTGCCAGGGCGCGCATGTTCACATATAGGAAGATGCCGATGCCCTTGGAACGGGCGTAGGCCACGACGGCGGGAAGGTCCAGGGCATTCGGATTCGGATTGCGGCGCGGGTCCAGGGTGACGGTCGTCGCGTCGGAGGCCTTGTCGTATTCATGTCCGTACCAGCCGGCATCAAAGAGGACGTAGCTGAGCTTGTGCCTGGCGGCGAAATCCACGACGGCCATGCCGCCTTCCGTGGTCAGAGTCACCTCCCGCATCATCTTTCCCGGCTTGATCCAGGACGGGTCTTCGATGGCACAAGGAGGGTTGAGGTTATAGAACAAGTAGTTGTGCTCCATGATCTCTCCCGCCTTCTGCCCGCACATAATCATCCGCCACGGAGTGTTGTAGGGGGCGATTTCATCGACGGGACCGTACATGGCTGCCGTCACGGTATTAGGCTTGTCGGCAAGGCGGAACTTGGTCCGGACATAGTCCACGACCTGTGCCTCCGCCAGGCAGGCGAAACCGCCTTCCGGGAGCCTGATCAGAAGAGGACGGTCGGATTCCCCGTCGCCCGGCCAGTCTTTAAGGGGAAGGAGCGAGTAAGGCGTCTGGGCGCGAGGGGTGAAATAGGCGAGCGTTCCCTCAGGGAGCGTGTACTCGGTGAATTCATCCGTGATGTGGATATAGGAACCAGCTGTCACCAGATACCGGAAAGCGATTCCCTCATTGTAGGCACGGATTTCCAGCCCGAGGACGGGCCGTCTTTCCGGGGAAAGGAGGCTGACCTCCCACGCCTTGAAATGGTCCGGGATGACCGCCCGTTCTCCATAAACAGGTTTCCAGGTCGTGTCGGTTTCCCCGAGGTCCCGGATTTCTCCGATCCGGAGCCCGTCCCGCATCGGCCTTCCGGCTTCGATTCCCAGGACAGAAGGGAGAATGACGGTTTTTCCGTCCCATTGCAGGGAGTAGGCCACTTGTCCGCTCCCATCATCCAGGGTCAGGACATACCGGGTATCCGGAGAGGTGAACACGGTCTCCTTGGCCTGCAGGGAAAGGGCCAGGAGGGCGGCGAGGCCGCACAGGAGGTTTCGTACGGTTTTCATCGTTCTTTATCGGTCAAAAGTGGTGGCGCCCCATTTCTTGTTCGGACGGGCGCCCATGTCCAGTTCCAGTTTTCCGCCCCGGATGAAATCGGCATGCGGAATTACGCAGTCGTTCCAGGGCTTCCCGTTCAGCACAGCCTTGCGGATATACATATTCTTATCGGAATTATTCCGGGTGAGGATCTCGAATCGGCCGCCGGGATAGTAGTCCGGGTTCAGCCTGATCGTAATCCGGTCGAAAAGGGGAGAAGTAATCTCGTACCGGGGTGCCGTACTGCAACCGCCGTCCACTTCGAACAGGCCGATGGCCATCAGAACGCCCAGGGCTCCCATCTGTCCCTGGTCCTCGTCATCCCGGTAACCGCCGTAGGGCGTAATGTCGCCATAGGCCGCCTTGACCTTGCGGACCCATTTCTGGGTGAGCCAGGGGGCGCCGGCATGACTGAACAGATGCGCCATCCCGGTTCCGGGCTGGTTGCCGTAATCGGTCCAGTTGTACTTCTTGAGGTCCGGGTCCGAACTCCGGAAGAAGCCGTTCGGCTCGCTGAGGCGGAACTGCTCGTCCAGGCGGCGGACATACTCTTTCCTGCCCCCGAACAGGTCGATGAGTCCGGGCATGTCGTGCGGGACGAAATGACTGTATATGGCGGCGTTGCTCTCGCAGAAACCGTCTTTTTCGGAGATTTCCAGTGGGTCGAACGCCTGCAGGAAGGATCCGTCTTCCATCCGAGCGTTCATGAAGCCGACGGCAGGGTCCCAGACATTCCGGTAGTTTTGCGAGCGTTCCAGGAAGAAATCGTGGTCTTCCTGCTTGCCCAGGGCGAGGGCCAATTGTGAGAGACACCAGTCCTGGTAAGCGTATTCCAGCGTCATGGCCGCTCCGGTCGTGTGCATGCCGGTGAGGCCGGCCCGGCCGTCCGGTACGTATCCCAGCGTTTCGTAAAACCGCATCCCTCCGGAAGATGCATCCCGGGCGTGTTCATATCCCGCATGGTCCCGGATCCCGCCCTGGAAGGCATTCTTCCGGAGCCCCTCATAGGCGAGTTCGGCATCGTACCCCCGGATGCCTTTGTTGTACGCCGCGGCGAAGAAACTCACGGCCGGATCTCCGATCATCACATACGTATAGTTCCCGCCGGAAGGCCCCCGGGGGATCAGTCCGCCGTTCCGATAGTAATCCAGCATCGTGTTGCAGAAATCGTCCACGATTTCCGGATAGGCCATCGTCCACAGGATGTCCAGGGACCAGTGGCTGCCCCACCAGGCGTCGAAATTGTGATGGTTGTAGCGGGGCTTGCCCGATGCGTCCAGGGGAATCTGCCGGATGACGGGAGCCGGCCCCGTCATGTCCATGTAATGGCCGTCGGCGTCACTCACGATGTGCCGTCCGAGCAGGGCGTGCCAGAGGTCGGTATACAGTTTGACCTGCTGCTCATGCGTCCCGCCTTCCACGTCGATCCGTCCCAGTTTTTCGTTCCAGGCTGCAAAGGCCGCATCCCGGGTCCTGTCGAAATCCCAGCCGGGAAGTTCCGCTTCCAGGTTTTTCCGGGCATTCTCCACGCTCGTATAGGAAATGGCCACCTTCAGGAGGACCTGCTCGCCTTCCTGCGTCGCAAAACGAACCGCCAGCCCGGCATCTTTCCCGGATACACGGGCTGGGCGGACGGGTTTCAGAACCTGCCCTTCCCGCCAGCAGACGGTTTCCGCCACCGGCTTGGACAGTTCGGCCCAGAAATAGACGGGTGTGTCTTTGGGGCGGCGTCCGGTCGCGCCCATGATTTCCCAGCCGGCGATGGTCCGGTCATCGACCATCCAGACTTCCGAATAGGTGGTGGGCCCATGGGCCAGGAAGGCGCCGGCGTCGAACAGAATGTAGCTTTCTCCGCTTGCGGGATACGTATAGCGATGGAAACCGACCCGGGTCGTAGCCGTCAGTTCGGCCGTGATATCATAGTCGTCGAGGTGGATCCGATGATAACCCGGTTTGGCGATTTCTCCTTCATGGGAGAAGGCGGACCGGTATGCGTCCATGCCCCGGTGCCCCTTGAACGGGCCGGTCGTGGGCATGACGGCTACGCCGGACATCTGCCAGTTGTGGATATGGCTGAAGCAGCGGACATGCAGGGAGTCATACAGGTAGCCGGAACCCCAGGAATGCGCCGTACCGGTATCAGGACTCAGGCTGACCATGCCGAAGGGAAGGCTTGCCGAGTCGAAATAGAACCAGCGGGAACGATGCGAATCCACGAAGGGATTGACTTTATCCACATAAGAATCCTGGGCGGATGCCCGGATGCATCCGGCGAGGGCAAGGATGATGAGGAACAATCGTTTCATGTCAATGGATCTGGAATGAACCTTTCAGGCGGATGTCGGCGGAGGAGGCGCCCACCATCACCTCGAACAAACCGGGCTCCACGGTAAAATGCATGTCCGCGTCCCAGATCCCCAGGTCCTGGGGCGTGAGGGTGAAGGAGACCGTCCGGCTTTCGCCGGGTGCGAGATGGATGCGTTCAAAGCCGCGGAGAACTTTCGTGTAGGTCGTGACACTGCTCACCACATCGTTGACGTAGAGCTGGACTACCTCGTCGCCGCTTCGTCCTCCTGTATTTGTTACCTGGCAGGAAACGGTGACGTCCCCGTCTGCCGATTGCGTGTCAGGTGTCACGGACAGGCCGTCATAGGCAAAAGACGTATAACTCAGGCCGTGACCGAAAGGATACAGGGCTCCCCAGACAGAGGTTTGGCTGGATTCGTCGGAACCGGGCTTAAAGGGGAAGGCGAAAGGAATCTGACCGACACTCTTGGGGAAGGTGACGGCCAGCCGTCCGCCCGGGTTGTTGTCCCCGAACAGGGTCTCGGCGACGGCCTGGCCGCAGAATTCGCCCGGGAACCAGCCGTGCAGGATGGCCGGGATATGGGCGTTGGCCCAGTTGATGGACGAAGCCCTTCCGTCCAGAAGCACCAGTACGACCGGTTTTCCTGTCGCGGCGACGGCCTCCATCAGTTCCTGCTGCCGGCCGGGAAGGTCCAGGCTGGTGCGGGACCGGTCTTCGCGGACAGTCTTCTCGTTACCGCCCAGCACCAGGATGACTACGTCCGCCGCCTTCGCCGTCCGGACGGCCTCTTTCAGGAGTCGCGCTTCTTCCGGCGTCTTTTCAAAGGACATCAATTCGCTTTCCGGGAAATGCGGGTCGATGATCTCGCATCCCTTGGCGTAGGTGACTTTAGCCCCGGGAAGAAGGTCCCGGATGCCTTCAAACACGGTTTTCAGGGGAGCGTTGGCCGGCCCGTAGCGGCAGATCAGCTGCTCCCGTTCATGGGCGTTGGGGCCGATGACGGCCACCTTTTTGACCTTTTTGGACAAGGGTAGGAGGCCGTCGTTCTTCAGCAAAACCATGGATTCCCGGGCCGCTCGGAGGGAAAGGGCCTGATGCTCAGGATTGTGTACCTTCTCAAGTGCGAGGTTGCCATCTCCCCGGTAGGGGTTGTCGAACAGGCCCAGCCAGAACTTGACACGCAGGATGTCGGTAACGCGGGCGTCGATGGTCTCCATGGACACTTTCCCATGGGCGACGGCGTCCCGGAGGGGAAGGACGAAGGATTCCGGCGTCCGGAACGTGGTCCGGATATTCAGCCCGGCATTGACGCACTGCGCCACGCCGTCTTCATAGGTCTCCGCCACGAAGTGCTTGTCGGACAGGAATTCGACGGCTTCACTGTCGGAGACTACATATCCCTTGAAGCCCCATTCCTTTCGGAGGAGGTCGGTCAGGAACCAGTGGCTCCCGCTCACGGGAATGCCGTCGTAATCATTGTAGGAACTCATCGTCCCCAGGGCTCCAGCCTCGGCAAAGGCGACCCGGAACGGCTCCAGATAGAGCGTACGCATCTCACGTGGCGCCACTTTCGGATCCGTGCGGGTTTTTCCGTCACGGCCGCCCACGGGGATGCTGTACACGGCGAAGTGCTTGGGCGTGGACACCAGCCGTCCTTTCTGGAGCGAAAGGACCATCTGCTTGCCCAGTTGTCCGACCAGGTAGGGGTCTTCCCCGTAACTCTCCACGCAACGGCCCCAGCGCGGATCCTGGGCGATGTCCAGGATGGGGGAGTAGATGTTCGTATAGCCCAGCAGGAAGGCTTCTTCGGCTTCCGCCTCGCCGATCCGGGCAATCAGGTCCTTGTCCCAGGTCGCGCCCTGGCCGCATTGGGCCGGGAAATAAGTTGCGCCCACGCTGCACAGGCCCCGGATCCCCTCATTGGTGAAATCGACGGGAATGCCCAGCCGCGTCTGTTCCACGAACCAGCGCTGGATGGTGTGGAGGGCGTCCACATGCTGGCGGAAGTCGGCGGCATAGGGCGAGTCGAACTGCGGATACCCGTTATGCTCCTCGTCGATGTTGCCGACGCCGTCCTTCCAGACCTCGTCTTTCCAGGCCGGTGTGGGAAGGTTGTCTTTCAGGACCCGTCCGGAGCCGTACAGGGTGACCATCTGACAGGTTTTTTCTTCCAGGGTCATCTGCGAGAGGAGGTCCCGGATCCGCTCCTCGACCGGGGCGGACGGATCTTCATAGACGTCTTTCCGGCCGTTCTTGTTGAAATCGGTCCATCCTTCATGGTAGATTTCCCCGCTTTGCCAGAACAGCAGGGACCCGAATCCGGGGTGGTCGCAGGTCCATCCTTTCCCTTCGGGACGGATCTGCTGCAGGACTTCGGCCGTCCACGGCATTTCCAGGTGCCTCCGGCCGACGTAATGGGCATAAGCGATCTCGAAGACGGAGCGGAACTGCCCGCGGGCCTGGGCGCTCATCTGCGTCCAGCGGCAGTATTTCCCGGTCTTGTCCGTCCAGGTGAAGAACGGCAGGTCGTCATGGCCCAGGTTGTATTTGGCGAGATACTCGTAGCAGGTCAGAAGGCGGTTGTCCAGGGCGCAGTACAGGTCCTCGCCCTGTTTCCAGGCCACTTCGCAGATCTCCGCCATACACCCCAGCCCGAGCATGCAGTGGGCCTGGTCCCGGCCACTCTCCTGGAGCTGCCCGGAAGGATGGGTGTAGTTGGGAAGGGAACCGTTGTCATAACCGGCATCCAGATACCTGTCCAGGGCTTCCCGATACAGGGCCCGGTCATCCAGGAAAACGCCCATGCCCACCATCCCCTTGAGGACGGACAAGCCCCAGTTCCCGTTTGTATAGGCCGGAGTCTCGTGGAACTTGGTGAAGACGGGAATGAATGCCTCCCTGAACATCTCTGTGGCCAGGCGGGTATCTTCCTCGTTCCAGCCTCCTTCGAAAGAGGATGCCGGGTAGGTATACCGCATGATTTCCGCGGCATTGACGATGATGAATCCCTGCAAGCCGGCGCACAGGGGATCGTCCCGCGGGGTGATTTCCCGGAGGACCGCACTGTAGGCCCGGATGATTTCCATTGCCTTGGATGCGTGGCGTTCATTACCGGTGACCGTCCACATGAGTGCGTTGTAGTAGGCTGCGTTGAAATCGTCCTCGCAAGGCGCTTTGGTGTAGGCGTATTCATCCGCTCGGGAAATGATGGGAAAAGGCCCCTGGATCCGGTAACCCGGAGAGGATTTGGGGTCGGAAGAGAGTTTTTCCCAGGAGCCGATGGCCGGCTGGGTGCGGTTGTCCACCAGCGACTTGATGCGGGCAAGGTCCTCCCGCGAATGGAGGATCCCGGGGTGGACGAAATCCTGTCCTTTCGCCGGAAGCACCCCCAGCATGCAGGTCAGGACTAGGTACAGGTGGATTCTTTTGATTCTCATGTCAATCAATACGGATGGGCGGGCGGATTTACTCATAACATCCAGAATATTTCCTATCTTTGAGTATTCCGGCCGGTATGTCCGTAAATATAGAAAAAAAGCGACAGATATGAAACGAATCCTGATCCTCCTTTCCCTGCTGCTGCCGCTGGTCCCTGCCCAGGCCCAGCGCAAATCCTTCCGTCCCGGTGAAATCTGGCCAGACGATAAAGGTGTGCATATCAATGCCCATGGCGGCGGTATTCTGCTGCACAAGGGCACCTATTATTGGTTCGGTGAGCACAAGACGGAGGGACGGGGGGGAAACCAGGCCCATGTGGGTGTCCACTGTTATTCTTCCAAGGACCTGTACAACTGGAAGGACGAGGGCATCGCGCTGAAGGTGAGTGATGATCCGGAGTCGATGATCGCCGACGGCTGCATCCTGGAACGGCCGAAGGTCATCTATAATCCTAAAACACGGAAATTCGTCATGTGGTTCCACCTGGAGCCCAAGGGAAAAGGATATTCCGGAGCGATGGTAGGGATTGCCCAGGCCAGTAAGGTGACCGGCCCCTTCACTTTTATCCGTGCTACACGTGCGACGCCGCAGATGTGGCCGGTGGACGTGAAACCTTTCCACAAAATACCCAAGGAAGGAGAAATCTGGAAAGACCGGGCGAATCTCTCGGCCGGCGAGCATCCGGATTCCGTGAACACGCTTGGCCGTGACTTTCTGCCGGGCCAGCATTCCCGGGACATGACCCTTTTCGTCGATGATGACGGAAAGGCCTACCACATCTGCTCGTCCGAATCCAACAGCGTGATCCATATCGCCGAACTGACCGACGATTTCCTGGATTTCTCCGGGAAATATGTCCGGGCCTTCGTCGGGGACCGGATGGAGGCTCCCGC
>Ga0326514_10000814_pt1 | contig 20688 bp, 18 predicted proteins | sample 3_2548_0518_D_FD_203653 | JGI IMG/M metagenome (GOLD analysis project Ga0326514, IMG submission 203653) | Bovine rumen microbial communities from UC Davis, California, United States - 3_2548_0518 | ecosystem: Host-associated > Mammals > Digestive system > Stomach > Rumen | place: USA... | reverse complement strand
CTGCAAAGGTAACACGTTCTGCTCTCCAGAATGCAGCATCCGTATCTTCTACAGTACTCACAACAGAAGCTGTAGTTACGGATATTCCTGAGAAGGAAGCTCCGGCTATGCCTCAGCAGCCGATGTATTAATTCGATCGTAATACTAATTGATAAAATGAGAGAACCGCTTCAAATGAGGCGGTTCTCTTTTTTGTGTCATAAAATGTGGCTAATACTATGGCATATGCCGGATTATTAACCGCATTTTGTCATGTATATCATTTAAAATATGGCTGTTGATACGGCTATAGCCATACTTTTAGCCGTACTTTTCTCAAACATATAATAAATGTGATAAAATTACGCTGTTGTTTGAGGTGAATCATGTTACAAGACAGTTTTATTGAGACAAGTGTTAAGCGCAAGAACGGGCTTACTGAAGTAATCTTCAATACATTTTTGATTGCAATTGCGATAGTTGCTATATTTTTTGCTTTCTTTGTGAATTTCCTTATCGGTGAGAATTATTTCTTTATATCCGGTATCGTATCTTTCGGTATTGTTGCCGGTGTAGTAATACTGATTAAGCGCCAGAGTAAGATATATGAGATCGAGATCTCCAATGATCTTGTTGATTGTGCAACCATTCTCGGTGACAACAAGCGTGAAGAGCTTGTAAGCTTCTCTTTGAAGGATTGTGAATATATCGGTCCCGTAACGTCTGACAGATTTAACTCAGATAAAGAGAGTGCAAATATCGTTATAAAGATGACTGAGTATAAACAGTTCGATATTGATGATAATCACTGGTACTGGCTTTTTACTGACGAAGGAATGAAGATCCTTATCGTATTCATGTATAAGGAAGAGATGTATCCTGTATTCAGAAGATATAACCCGAGAAATACTAAGCCTATGGTAATGACTCATAAGCCTAAGGAAAAGGATAACGAAGATGAGTGATTTCCCCAAATACACTGATGTCGATGTCTACTGCAAGGCTACTGAATGTGGTATCGGCGACAAGCTTTATTGTTCTTCACTTATAGGTGATCTTCAGGAGGCTGCAGAAAGAAGCTCTAATGCCGTAGGTTACGGGACTTCATTTCTTAAGGATAATTCAATATGCTGGATAATCCTTAAGATGCGGCTTCATTTTAGTGAGCTTCCTAATTGGCATGAGACGTTCCGTATCAGAACATGGTCCAATTATCTGGATAAGATCTATTACGGCCGTGATTTCGAGATATACAGCAGTGACAACAGACTTATTGGACAGGCTTCTTCAGCGTGGATCCTGGCTGACTGGAATACCCACAGACCCGTTATTGCTTCAAAGAGACCTGAACTTCCACCTCCAACGATTCAGGATCCCAGGCTTGTATTCGGTGAGAAATGCCCGAAAATCTTTTTCCCGACCAGAAATGACATCGCGGATGAGACGACAAAGCCAGTGATCATTAAGTATGCTGACTATACAGAGCTTGACCGCAACAGGCATGTAAACAACTCGCGTTATACGGCATGGGCCTATGATGCGCTTTTTAAGTGCGGTTATGATGTTTCACTTATAGAAGACCTTGTTATCAACTATAACAGTGAGGTTAGAGCAGGGGAGAAGGTTGAATTGTTTATTACCCAGAATGCTGAGAAAGTTAGTGTTTTCGGATATAAGAACATAGATACCAAGGTTTTCGCCTGTGAATTGACCTTAAGACAGGCCTGATTACTCAATTCTTTTTGCCTTTTATTATTATTTTCTTCTTATTTTGATATAATAAGAGGTTGTATGCGCTTTTCTGGCTAATCTGGAGGTTACAATGATAGAGATCAACAATCTGGTGAAGAGATATGGCGATAAAAAGGCCGTTAATGGTATCTCATTCACTGTAAATGACGATGAGGTATTGGGTTTCCTTGGCCCTAACGGTGCCGGTAAATCTACTACGATGAATATCATTACAGGTTATCTTTCTTCTACATCCGGAACAGTTAAAGTAAACGGACATGATATTCTTGAAGAGCCAGAACTCGCAAAAAAGGAAATAGGATATCTTCCTGAAACTCCGCCTCTTTATATGGATATGACGGTAAAGGAATATCTTGATTTTATTTGTGACCTTAAGGGTGTTGCCAAGGCCAAGCGCAAGCATATGCTTGAGAGGATCATTACTCTGGTTAAGATATCTGATGTCACAGACAGACTTATCGGCAATCTTTCTAAGGGTTATAAGCAGCGTGTGGGTATTGCCCAGGCTATGGTCGGTGATCCTTCGATCCTTATTCTTGATGAGCCTACTGTAGGACTTGATCCCAATCAGATCATTGAGATCAGAAGACTTATAAAATCTCTTGCAAAATCACATTCGATCATAATCAGCTCTCATATTCTTTCTGAGATTCAGGAAGTAGCTGACAGAGTTGTTATCATCAATAACGGCTATATCGCTGCTGTTGATTCATTAAGTGATCTTTCTAAGAGACTTTCAGGACAGACCAAACTGCTTATGACTTTTGGCGGTCCTGCTAAGGATTGTTCTGCTAAGATCCGTACTCTTCCGGGAATCGCTTCGGCTGTACCCAAGGTTATTAATTCCAAAGTCAGTCAGATTGAGATTACTTTGGTAGGTGAGAGTTCCACTGAAATCAGATCTTCTATATTCTTTTTCATGGCGCAGCAAGGCTGGCCGATCCTTGAACTTCGTTCTATGGATCCTTCTCTTGAAGACATATTCATCAATATTACTGCAGGAAAGAGGAAGGTTTAATTATGCTGGCTATATTTAAGCGTGAATTTTTATCTTATTTCAGATCTCCTGTAGGCTATGTTGCAATTGCTATATTCTCATTCCTTTCAGGCTTTATTTTTTATTCCCAATTCAGCACCGGTGCTGTAAATATCGGAAGTGAAGTAATTTCACTCAGGTCTTTTTTCGTCATAATTGTTCCTATCATCACGATGGGACTTCTTGCTGATGATAAAAAGAGGGGAACAGACATTTTGTATTACACGACACCTGTCAGTCTGTTTAGTGTTGTCGTCGGCAAGGTCCTTGCTGCATTTGCGCTTTTTGTTGTTATGTTTATCAATGTCATCATCCATATCATCGTTACAGTCGGATGCGGCGGTGTGTTTGGTGTAGGCGCAGTCGGAACTATCATAGTATTCTTCTTCATGGCTTTCATGTTTATATCCATGGGTCTTTTTGCTTCTGCAATTACTGATAATCAGATTGTTTCAGCAATTGTAGCCTTCATTATTATTCTGATCACTCAGCTTCTTACTATTATTGCAGGATATGCCGGCACGGCTGCCAGTTCTATTGCAAGTATGTTAGGCGCTAAGACTGCATCTGCTTATCAAATTGGCAGTGCTGTCAAAAAGGCTATTGCCTGGTTTGATCCTTTTGTTAAGACACAAGATTTCCGTCTTGGAGTTTTTTCCGTGTCTTCGCTTGTTTTCCTCGTTTCTATCGGTGTCCTGTTTATGTATTTGACATTCAGGGTTCTTGAAAAGAAACGTTGGAGTCAGTCTTAACGGAGGTTCGTAACTATCATGAGTAATAAATCTGCAAAACAGAATAAACAAACTGATAACAGGGCAGATAAGCTTAAGCTTTATTCCATTGGCTCTGTAGTAATTTTGATCGGAATCATAGTCTTAGTAAATATTCTTTTCGACGGTATATTTGGAAAATCATTATCTTTCGATTTCTCCGATTATGGACAGAATACGATTTCCCAGCCTACGCAGGATTTTATCGATTCACTGCCTGCTGATGCACATATCCGGATCGTAGGCCTTTTTAACCGTCCCGATAATGTGTCAGGAACTCCTTATCAGTACATTATCCCTTTGCTTGACGATTATGTTAAGAAATCAGACGGTAAGATTACCGTAGAATATGTTGACCTTACAGAGAATCCCGGAATCATTACGCAGCTTGATCCTTCAAATACTTATGATCTTGCTTCAAATATAGACAATTTTGTTATTGAATATAATGGCAGACTTAAGATAATAGCTCCTATTGATTGCTATTCTTTTGATGAAGACCGTTATTATTCTACGGGAGTCTATTACATTACCGGCAACAATACTGAATATATCTTTACAAATAACATGAACATGCTTACCAGCAATTATCTGTGTAAAGCGTATATAGTTTCCGGACTAAAGGAAGATGGCAGTTTTTATATAACACAGATCCTTAATTCCATGTCTATTGATGTAGAGGAACTTCCTTCTTCAGATAATTTCACGATTCCTGAAGACTGTAATCTTTTGATCCTGAATGGTCCTAATGCTGATATTTCCGAAAAGATGTATGTTGCAATGTCAGATTACCTCAAAAATGGAGGAAAGATATTTGTTGCAGTTAATTTCAATCTTAAGAATGTAACTGAGAGATTTGAGAGACTCAATCTTCTTCTCAACGAGATGAATGTTAATATTGATCCGGCTCTTATAAATGAAAATGATCCGGGTTATCAGAGAAGCGGTTATACGATCGATCATACTGTTACTGCAACTGATTCTTTTGTTGAATATGCTTCTATTCCTTATATTCACGCAACATACAGCAGATCAATAAGTGTATATAACAATCCGAATTCAGGTGCAACTGCGGTCCCTGTTTTAAAGACAAGTAACAACGCAACTTTGACTGAATTTGATAACAGCGGCAATGCCTTAGAGAATTCTACTGATACAACTAACCAGTATTATGTTGGTATGTTTGCTTTCGGTCAGGGTTATAATGCTGCAAAAGTATTTGTATATGGTACGACGAACCTTACTTCTGATGAATATATATCCGGTTATGGAATGAATGATGTTAATGTCGAGTTCTTTAGATCAAGTATAAGAGAACTTACGAGTTCAATGTCTACTGCTGATATTAATGTTGCTACTAAAAACGTTGATAATTTCTCGCTTAACAGTACAAAAGTCAGCACATCTTCATCAACGCTTATCATGGTGATATTTATGATCTTTATTCCGGTTATCCTTGTCGGAGCTGCCGTAATCGTATACGCAAAGAGGAAGAATCTCTGATATGAAGTCAGTTAAGAATCTTATCGTACCTGCACTTATTCTTGTTGCGCTCATTATCGGTACAATAGTTTATTTTGCAGTTGATAAGTATAGAAATGACAAGATTAATGAGACTACCGGAAGCGGTATGATTGAAGTAGTTTACTTTAATTCTATGGATATTTCTTCTGTTTCTGTATTTAGCCGAGATACCGGTTATACTACATCGGTTAGTTGTTCTACAGATTCAACCGGTATTACAAGCTATGAATATCAGGGCGATGATAAAGATCCTTCAGCAGATTATTCTCAGTCTAAACTTTCACATTTTGTGTCGTTGATGTCATCTTTTTACGGCTTTGCAAATGTTTCTTCTTCCGGAAATCTGGCTGAATACGGTCTTGATAATCCTGCATTTACCATTACTATCAATGCTTTGAATGGTTCTGTAACAACAGTTTATCTTGGTAATAAATCTCCTGACGGAAAATATTGTTATTTAAATGTTTCCGGCTCGCAGGATATATATACTGTCACAGCTATTACACTGGATAATGCCAATGTTACTTCCGTATTTTTCCTTGATTCAAGAGCATTGGATATCAGTTATCAGGATCTTGATACTGTTCATTTTGACAGGAAGAGTGACGGTCTTTCTCTTGATGCCAGAGTTTCCGTTACTGCATCAGGAATTGCAAACTTTGAGATCTATAAGCCATACAAACATGCTGCTAGCCAGTATTTTGGTACTTTAATTGACACTATCGTTTCGCTTGAAATCAAAGATTATGTAGCTATAAGTGACAGTGAAAAAGCTTCTTATGGCCTTGATGATCCGGAGTTTCATTTTGTTCTTAATATGAAGAACGGTGATAAAACAGAAATCTATTTCGGCAAAAAGATCGATAATTCCTATTATGGTTATATATCTGGCAGTGACATTTGTTTCGTAATTAATTCATATCAATTGGAAGGTCTTGAACTTAAGGAGTTGACTCTAATTGATCCATATATCTGCTACTGTTATGTTAAGGATATTTCATCTATTACAGGTACATACGGAGACAAAACATTCAAATTTGAATTAGATGTTCCTGACGGAAAAAGCATTACTTCCCAAGAGGCATTCGTCACTCTTGACGGACGCAATGCCCAGATATCTGATTCATTGGGCCGATCATACTGTTCAATTCTTTTTGAAAGTATTGCATGCATCAACATTGGCGGAATTGAAACTAATGCCAGCGTTAATACAGTACCCGGTCCTGTTATGTCGTTGAGTTTTCTTGATAAGAATTATGTAACAACGACTTATGATTTTTATTCCAGAGACAATGATTCATTCTATGTTTTTAAAGACGATGAATATACAGGTTTCTATGTATATTCAAGAGAATTGTTTAATGACGGCGGCACGGACACATACAGTTATGGCTGCTGGAGAGCATATGAGCTTTTAAACGAAGCCATTTCCGGAAACGTTAACGGCATCTATGATCTGCCGAAAGAAGTATAAGATGAAGAATAAAACTAAGAAAACTGAAAAAACGGTTATAAAGAATGATTCGAAGCCTTCTGAAAAGAAAAAAGAAGGCGGTATTTCGCAGTCCATGATCCGTAAGGGTCTTACGATAGCTGTTACGATCTTTGCTGCGCTGTTGATCATCAGCATAGGTCTTATTTTCGTTGTATCCAAAAAAATCGATTCTATGTCAGGTGCTGATGCACAGATCAAGCTCTCGGCTCAGGGCGGTTTCTCATGCGAGTATTCTGAAGCACAGAAGCTTTATCCATACGCAGACGGCGTTATTAAGATAACATCTGAACGTATTGCTTATCTCAATCTTTCTGGTACCGAAGTTTTCGCACAGGCAGTATCTTATCAGAACCCGCAGTGTGTTACTTTCGGCGAGTATGTAGCCGTATTTGACCGAGATGGATATAACTTTACTGTTCTTGACAGGGATGGTGTATGGTACAGCAAACCTACGCAAAATCCGGTTAAGTCCGTTCAGATGTCTGAAGACGGCTTTACTGCCGTTATCTGCGGAAGTGAAGAGTCTTTCGGTGAGGTTGTTGTTTATGATAAGAGCGGAAATCAGATAGCTGTATGGACATCTTATAATTCAGGTTTCCCGGTCTGCTGCACTTTTAATGCTGATTCATCTCTTATTGCCGTATCCACGATAAATACCAGTGGTGCCGTTATTGTTCCTTATATCAGAGTTTTCTCTATCGAGAAGACTAATAAGGGTTACGAAGTTGATGACTATGCGGTATATACCACTGAAGACAATGTAATCTTTGCTTCAATCTGCTATGTCGGCAATAAGCTTTGCTGTTTTACGTCAAATGGCTTCTACGAAGTTAAAGATAATACTCTTGCAAGGATGGATACACCTTTCTCAGCCATCGGTTATGTTAAAAAGGTCGGAAATAATCTCTTCGTTACTTATTCCGACGGTGTCAGCCAGCTTAACAGGCTTGCGATAATTAATTCTTCCGACAGTATTATCTATGATTCCAATATCGGAACCAACATCATCTGCGTTGCCCAGGGCGACGGTTATTATGCCATCAGCGTTGATAAGAGAGTATTTGTATATAACACATCGGGTGTTATCACCAACGATTATGCCGTTGATGAAGATATCATCAGAATGAATTTCCTTTCAGGCAATAAGCTCTGCGTTGTTTCAACGAGCGGTGTTCATACGATAACCTGAGGTCAGTTATGGAATTGGAAGTAAAGCTCAGTTTTGACAGCAAGGATAAATTATACGGTCTGGCAGTTTCGGACGAATTCACGGAATATTGCACCGATGCTGTTAAGCCTGAGTCCGTACTTCTTGAAAACACTTACATTGATACTCCCGGCATGGACATAACAAAACGCGGAGGTATGATCAGAGTCAGACATTATAAGAGTTCCGAAGAAGATTTCTATGAATTCACCGTAAAGTACGGCGGAGGAGTAACGGAAGGTTTCCACAAGCGTTATGAGTGGAATGCCAGAAGTGAAGATGATCAGTTCTCCATTGAGCGATTTAAGTCTCTGATTACCACTGACAGTGATCCTTCGGATATGCTGTCTGAAGTCTTCTGCGGCATTAAAGATGAAGATCTTAAGCCCATATGTTCCAATTCTTTTAACAGGACCATATATAATCTTGCTTTTGCTGATAGTACTATAGAAGCATGTTTTGACTATGGTCTGATAACTAATTCAGACGGTTCCAAAACTGACGAGATATGTGAACTTGAACTGGAATTAAAATCAGGTGAACCTGCTGATATTGATCAGCTTGCGAAAATAATATCCGGTAAGACAGGCTGTGTTCCGCTTGATAATACCAAGTACGGACGAACATTAAAGTTAGCAACGGGAACTGATTATGAGTAATAACATCTACGATTGTCTTATAATTGGAGGAGGTGCTGCAGGTCTTTACTGTGCAGCCAGGCTTGCCAGGGCTGCATTTGCCGGTAAGAAGGTCCTTATTCTTGAAGGCGGCAGCAGAGTAGGCAAGAAGCTTGCCCTTACAGGAAGCGGCAGATGTAATCTGTCAAATTCCGCAATAGAGATCTCAAAGTACAACACTGACGATGTTTTTAAACTTGAAAAATGTCTTAACAGATACGGATATCTTGAGGCTGCTGATTTCTATGAAAATGTTCTCGGCGTTGTTCTTGAACAGAAAGGTACTCTTATTTATCCCTCTACTTTAAAGAGTTCCACCGTTGTCGACGCTTTAAGGTTCTATCTTGAAGATTTCCATATTGAAACTGTATTCAAAGAACATGTTGCTTCAATTGCCAAAAACAAATTTTTCGAAGTGACAACTGATTCTGATGAGACTTATCTGGCTAAGAATGTAGTCATAGCAACCGGCGGAATCACATATCCATCAACCGGATCCAATGGTGATGTCGTAAATATCATGGAAGGCATGGCAGACGAATCTTTCTTTGTTCCTTTCAGACCAGCGCTTACATCTCTTACATCAGACGCGCCCGGTATCAAGGCGCTTGCAGGTATCAGGTGCAGAGGCGACGTTAAGATATTAAACAGCGACGGGATCATAAAAGCTCAGTCTGAGGGTGAGATCCTTTTTACCAAAGAAGGCGGTATCTCCGGCATATGTGTAATGGATGTTTCTGACAGTGTCGTTAAGCTCATAGATGAAGGGGAGACAGATATTAAGGCTGTTCTTAATCTTACCGGCAAATCAGCCGGTGAGATCTGCCAGATGATATATATCAGGCGTCAGATGTATGCTCACAGAAACTGTGCTGATGCTTTGTCCGGCATGCTCTTAAGAAATATCACTGATTTCGTAATGAAGAGCATGGGATTAAAGTGCGATAAGATGACTCTCCGCGAGCTTGACGATAAGAAGATAGCCAAACTTTCTAATCTCTTATGCGCTTTCCCCGTAAGTGTTACGGGTTATGGAGATGCTGATAAGGCACAGGTCTCATCAGGCGGATTCAAGCTCTCTAAATTAGATGATAACTTGCAGGTCAAAAACTGCCCCGGACTTTATATCATCGGTGAGGCAGTTAACGTAAACGGAATCTGCGGAGGTTACAACCTGCAGTGGGCTTGGACTTCGGCAGCTCTTGCAGCGGAAGGTATATCTCAGAATGTTTGAGATAAAAGTTAAACCTGAAGTTTTAAAAGACAAAACCGTCTTATCCAAAAATCCTGATTCGGTCCTGATAGTAAAAGAGATCAAAAAGTCAGGCAATAAAGCCATGCGGGCAGGTCTAAAAGAGCTTGAAGAAGGAAATATAGTTCTTGATATCACCAAGAAGTTTATCGATGCCAGACATGGCAAAGTGTTTATCAATTACAGGTTTGATTTTATCCTGCCTGAATCAAGAAAAACCAGGTCAGAAGAGATCGATTCTACAGGACTTCCATATATTGATGATTTTGATGCTACTATAGAATTTAAACGTCCTGTAGTTGTAGGCACAGGCCCTGCAGGACTTTATGCAGCTCTCATCCTTGCAAAATACGGGTTAAGACCGATCGTTCTTGAACGTGGTCCGGAAATGAGTCAGAGAATTAAAGACACAGAAGTATTTAAGCAGGGAAAAGGTACTGTCAAACCAAATTCAAATATACAGTTTGGCGAGGGCGGAGCCGGAACCTTTTCTGACGGTAAACTATACTCAGGTATAAGTTCAGGTCTCAAGGACTTTGTACTGCAGTCTATGATAGCTCATGGAGCACCTTCAGACATTATGTACGATGCTCATCCGCATATCGGCACTGACAGATTAAGGAAAGTCGTTACCGGTGTCAGGGAAGACATTATCGCATTAGGCGGTGATGTAAGGTTTAATACTGTTTTTCTCGGCTATAAGACATCAAAAGGCAGGCTTAACAGTATCACCGTTGAATCAGATAACGGAACATATGAAATACCTTGTGAAAAGCTTATACTTGCGGTTGGCCACTCTAGCAGGGATACATTCAGGGCTCTTAACAGACTTGGAATGGATATGCAGTCCAAACCTTTCTCTGTTGGCGTTAGAATAGAGCATCTGCGTTCTGATATTGATATATCCCAATTCGGATTTGATTCGGCTTTTTCGCCTGATGTTACTCCTGCGATCTATAAGCTTTCATGTGATACAAAGACAGGCCGTAAACTCTATACTTTTTGTATGTGTCCTGGCGGCGAAGTAGTTGCTGCCCAAAGTGACAGCAGAAGTGTCTGTACAAATGGTATGAGCTACCGTGCCCGAGATTTAGAGAATTCAAACAGTGCGATCCTCGTCCCTATAGACAGTAATGATTATGGTGATGGTGTTCTAGACGGAATTAAATTCCAGGAAGAGCTTGAACATAAAGCGTTTATTGCAGGCGGCAGTACCGGCAAAGCGCCTTCAGTTAGATACGGAGATTTAATCAAGAACAGCATTACAACAGAATTCGGTAAGGTAAAACCTTCGTTTATGCCGGGCGTTACCTGTGGTGATCTGTCTGAAGTTTTCCCTGAAGTAATTTTGGATACGATTAAAGATGGCGTAAATGTAATGGGCAGGAAGATCAAAGGTTTTGATGATCCTGATGCGGTTTTAACAGCTGTTGAAGCCAGAAGTTCTTCTCCGGTAAGGCTCGTAAGAGATCCTGAATCACTTCAGAGCACTTCAGTTGAAGGTATCTATCCGTGTGGCGAGGGTGCCGGTTATGCAGGCGGAATCATGTCATCTGCGATAGACGGCATAAAATGCGCCAATAAACTTGCCGATTCTTTGCTTAACTGTTCGAAAACTCAATAATCAATGTTGTTTTAACGATTTTAGCGATAAAATCAAAGCCATAAAAGCAGGAGGTGTTTCATTTATGAATCAGGAAAAGAATACAGCTGTTGTAACAGTTTTGGGAAGGGACAGAGTCGGTATCATTGCTGACGTCTCAAGACTTCTTGCAGACTATGGAATCAACATCAAAGACATCTCACAGACTATCCTTGATGACATCTTTACGATGGTAATGATGGTAGATCTTAAAGACGTAGTTATTGAAGAATCAGATATCTCGGAAAAGCTTGGTGAACTCGGCAAAAAGCTCGGTGTACAGATCACGATACAGCACACGGGCCTTTTCAATGCCATGCATACAATCTGATTATTTAAGAGGTTTATATGATTAACGATCGCGAAATAATTGAAACGATGCAGATGTTCAATGACCAGCATCTCGATATCCGTACCATTACCATGGGTATCTCGCTTATGGACTGCGCTGCACCGACGGTTGATGAATCCTGCAACAGGATCTACGATAAGATCTGCAAATACGCCGGAAAGCTTGTCGAGACAGGTGAGCTCATCAGCAAAAAGTATGGTATTCCGATCATTCACAAGAGAATATCCGTAACACCTATCTCTATTGTCGCTTCAGCATGCAGAGCTAAGGACTATACGCCTTTCGCACAGGTGTTGGATAAAGCGGCAAGAACCTGCGGAGTAAACTTCATCGGCGGTTTCTCGGCACTTGTTCAGAAGGGCTATACAAATTCAGACAAGGTCTTAATCGAATCCATTCCTGATGCGCTCGCAGCAACAGAACTCGTATGCTCATCAGTTAATGTCGCTTCAACAAGGACCGGTATCAATATGGATGCCGTCCGCGACATGGGATTAGTCATCAAGAAGACAGCTGAAGCTACTAAAGAATCAGGTGCTCTTGGCTGTGCAAAGCTCGTTGTTTTCGCTAACGCACCTGAAGATAATCCGTTTATGGCAGGAGCTTTCTTAGGTCCCGGCGAACCTGAATGTGTAATTAACGTCGGTATTTCCGGTCCTGGTGTTGTTAAGCACGCTCTTGAAGGCGTCAGAGGCAGGGACTTTGGTACAGTTGCAGAGACCATTAAGAAGGCTGCATTCAAGATCACCAGAGTAGGTGAGCTTGTTGCCAGGGAAGCTTCTGAGAGATTAAGAGTTCCTTTTGGAATAATCGACCTCTCACTTGCTCCGACACCTGCAGTAGGTGACTCAGTCGCAAGGCTTTTGGAGGAATTCGGACTTGAGACATGCGGTACATGGGGTACGACTGCTGCGCTTGCTATGCTTAATGACGCAGTTAAGAAGGGCGGTATCATGGCATCTTCTTATGTAGGCGGTCTTTCCGGTGCATTCATTCCGGTCTCCGAAGATGAAGGCATGATCGCTGCTGCAAGATCAGGTTCTCTGAAGCTCGAAAAACTCGAAGCAATGACTTGCGTTTGCTCCGTAGGTCTTGACATGATCGCGGTTCCAGGAGACACGACTGCCGAGACGATCTCCGGCATCATCGCTGACGAGATGGCAGTAGGTACATTCAACAATAAGACAACAGCCGTAAGACTTATTCCTGTTCCCGGTAAAAATGTCGGTGACAGCGTTGAATTCGGCGGACTTCTTGGAACTGCTCCCATTATGGATGTTAACCGTGCTTCTTGTGCTGATTTTATCCACAGAGGCGGAAGGATTCCGGCACCGATCCACTCAATGCGTAACTGATCTTTATGAAGAAGGACAAAGACATCATCCAGGCAGATCCGGAAGCGGTTGAATCTTCTGAACCTCAGAAGACCAAATTCAGGCATTTCTGGGATTATGTAACCGATTACAAACGTAAGACGGTTGCTCTGGCTTTGCCATCAATAGCCTTCGATATCGTTTATTCGATATTTCTTTTTACGATGGCTGTTCTTACATTTTCTTTCTGGCTTTTCGTAATGTCCTTTTATCATGTCCTTCTTTATATGCTCAGAATCAATATTTTATATAGAGCAGGCAGGGGAGCGATCTTCAAAGGCAAAAGATTCAGCGAGAGAGTTAATTACCGTAAGTTTTCAAGAAACCTCATTCTGCTTGATGCAGTTTTCGCATATGCTGTTTATCTTATAGTCAAAGGTAATGTGACACACGACTATCCGGGCATTCTTGTATATGCTTATGGTGTTTATGTTGCATATAAAGTTACTCTTGCGTTGATCAATTTGTTTAAGGCCCATAAGCACAAATCACTTACTGCATTGTCTTTAAGAAAGATCGGTATTGTTGATGCGATGGTTTCATCACTTGCTCTTATGTGGGCGTTTTCTCACAGGGATGAAGGTCAGCTGTCAGATTTTGCCAGAATGATCGAAAAATACAGCGGCATTGTTGTTGTCGCAATTATCTTCATAATGGGTTTTGCGGGATTGATTACCTGCATTAAGCTTAAAGCTAAGGAAAAGAAAGAGCGGAAAGAAGGAAAAGCATAAATGTGGTTTGAAGAAGCAGTTTTTTATCAGATCTATCCCTTGGGATTTTGCGGGGCACCTTTTGAGAATGACGGCAAGCCTGAATCTAGGATCTTAAAGGTCCTAGACTGGATCCCCCACATGAAAAAACTGGGAATCAATGCTATTTATTTTTCTCCTGTATTCGAATCAGATACACACGGATATAACACCAGAGATTACGGCCTTATAGATACGAGACTCGGTACGAATGATGATTTCAAAAAGGTTGTATCAAAGCTTCATAAAGAGGGAATCAAGGTAGTTCTGGACGGCGTGTTCAATCACGTCGGCAGAGGTTTCTGGGCTTTTAAGGATGTTCAGGAAAAGAAGTGGGATTCTCCTTATAAAGACTGGTTTCATCTTTCTTTTGACGGTAATTCAAACTATAACGACGGTTTATGGTATGAAGGCTGGGAAGGCAATTACGACCTGGTTAAGCTCAATCTCAGAAACCCTGCAGTTATCGACCACATCCTCGATAAAGTAAACTATTGGATCGATTTCTTCGATATAGACGGATTAAGACTTGATGTTGCGTATTGTCTTGACCATGAATTCTTAAGACGACTCCGTGAATTTACAGATTCCAAGAAGAATGAATTCTTCCTTCTGGGTGAGGTCCTTCACGGCGAATATGGAAGAATGCTTAATGAAATGCATCTGCATTCACTTACAAACTATCAGTGTTACAAGGGAATCTATTCATCCTTTAATTCAGCCAACATGTTTGAGATCATGCATTCTCTCATGAGACTCTTCGGGCCAGAAGACTGGACAGTTTGCAGGGGAGCGCATCTTCTCTCGTTTGCAGATAACCACGATGTCACGAGGATCGCATCGATTCTGAACGATGAGAGATGCCTGCCTCTTGTTTATACACTCGTATTTACAATGCCCGGTATTCCTTGTGTTTACTATGGCTCCGAGTGGGGCGCAAAGGCCAGAAAAGAAGAAGGCGACCCTGCATTAAGAGCTTGCTTTGAAAAGCCTGAATGGAACGGACTTACTGATCACATTGCTAAATTATCCGAAGCCAAGAAGAATTCCAATGCTCTTAATTATGGCGGTCTCCGAATCGTTGTTCTGACAAATAAGCAATGTATCTTCGAGCGTAATTCCGGCAATCAGAGAATTATGGTAGCGATCAACATGGATTCCAATCCTTATACTGCACATTTCGATGCAGGATGCGGTCAGGCAAAAGAACTCATATCCGGCAACATTCATGACTTCGGCGGAGGCTCAACATTACAGCCGTTCTCGTCAGAGATATGGTTAATGGAAAGATGATAATGGATTCTGAAAGACCTTCACAGATCACTGATAACCGCTTAAGATTTGATTCGTTTCAGGGAAGCGATGAGCCTTTGTTTCCATCGAAAAAACAGCGTCTTCCGGCTATGGGCTGGAACAGCTGGAATGCTTTCGGCAGTGGCAACAATGAAGAACTGACAAAGGCTATGATCGTGAAGATCAAAGAATTAGGTCTTGATGATTTCGGTTATAAGTATGTAGTTCTTGATGACGGATGCTACCGTCCTGAAAGAGTTATTGGCCATCTTGAGTCTGATCCTGTTAAATTCCCGTCAGGCTTTAAGGCGATGGCTGATACTGTACATGCTGCTGGCCTTAAGTTCGGTATGTATAACGATATCGGAACAAAGCTCTGTTCAGGTGCTGAAGTCGGAATATATAAGCACGAGAAGATAGACTGTGAAGACTACATCAATTGGGAAATTGATTTCATTAAAGTCGATAACTGTTATTACATGTGGGATAACGCAACATTTGCTGATCCTGAGAATGCCATATATTCTTATGCTCCCAATATAAGATCAATAACTATAGCGGGTTCAACTTATTCGGCAGTAAACGATGCAGATATCACCGGAACACGTGCATCTGTAAAAGATGACTACGTAACCTTTATCGGTACATTTGACGGTACTGCTCCTGATCACAGTCCTGCCGGTAACAGAAGCAGTGAACTAGTATTTGAAGTAGAGACGGATGAACCGGGTATATATGAGCTTGTCATATCATACGCTACAGGTAAAGAAGAGGGTGTAGGTAGATGGCTTCAGATTGCAGTAAATAGCGATGTCGTTTTCGATGACATGCTGCCTGAGACCGAATCTCCTGAATCATTTACAGATTCCGCTCCCATAAAATTAAAGCTTGTTTCCAGATTCAATAGGATAAGAATAATGAATCACAGAAGACAGGAGAATACCCTCAATTCTTATACGGAGATCCGTAAGGAACTTGAGAACTTCGGTAAAGACAGAGACATAGTATTCTCGATATGTGAATGGGGTAAGACCCAGCCGCAGAACTGGGGACACCTTGTCGGTGATTCATGGCGGATACTAAATGACATTACATTTCAGGTCGGTGCTGACGGTAATAACGGTACAGCTGCATGGGAGAGCGATTACACGACTTCCATTACTTCGCAGTATAACAAAGCAGTAATAATGGATGAGTTTGCAGGTCTTGATAAAGGCTGGAACGATCCCGACATGCTCGTCATCGGCATGGATGGTATAACTGAGACCATGTGCAAATCCCATATGGCCATGTGGTGCATGATGAATTCACCGCTCATGCTCGGTATGGATCTAAGACGCGTAAACAAAGGCGACTGGATGTATAACCTAATCACAAACGAAGATCTTATCGCGCTTGATCAGGACTTGCTTGGAATTCAGGCTAAGCGCATATTTACAACCATTAAATGTGAGGATCCTTCAAATGAATATATCAGGGATAACAACAGGGTAGATGTTCTAGCAAAGCCTCTTGATAATGGTGATGTAGCACTTGCATTCTTTAACCTTAAAAATGAAGAACATTCAGCCAGGATAAGTGTTTCTGTTGATCAGATCATTGGTTTTATCTCTAATAAGATGAGTAAGTCTGTGGTTGAAAACTTCAAGAACGCTTCATCTTATCAGTTGAAAGACCTTTTCACTAAAGATTGCAAGGAATCTTCTGATAAGACATTTTCTGTTGATTCCATTTCTGCCTGTGACTGTGTGGTCTACAGGATCTCACTGGTTGCATGACACGTGAACAGTTCATTAAAAGACTTCTTGAAGTTTTCGGAGAAGATAACGAAGATGTCTTTTCGAAGGGTCTTGAAAACGGATGGCTTGAATTTGAAGACAAACTATACCGTGACGATGAAATTAACAGAAAGAATATTGCACGCATTATTCATTTATATCTTCTGAAAGAGAAAGGGATTTCCGATCTTAAGGATATCAGCAAAGCAGCTGAACTTCGTGATCTTTACGATTGCAGGGTTTGCGCTAATCATGTTGCTCAAGTATATTTGAGAGATATAATGAGTGCGAAAGAATTATCTGTAAACGGCAGATTTCTATGGTTCGATCTTAACGGTGAAGATGACTCTGCCGCAATAGAAGATTATCTTATCCGCGCTTATGGAATTACAATGAATGCTCAATAGGGAAGATATAATGGCAAAGAAAAAGTCATTAAAAGCTGTAATAGTTATTCTTATATCTCTTGTAGTGCTTGCAGCACTATGGATAGGTGTATCACTCGGACTTTACGCAATATATTTCGGAAGAAGGTTTGAGACTAATAAGGCATTCATGTATCATTATGAATCCTTTGAAGGTCTTGAACGTAAAAGATATGAATTTACTTCCGATAAAGGTCAAAACATTGTCGGATATATGTATTCATCAGGAGAAGAGCAAAAAGCGATAATCGTATTTGCTCACGGTTACGGCGCAGGCGGACACAACTCGTATATGCCTGCCATTAACTATTTTGCACAGAATGGATATTTTGTTTTTGCTTACGATGCCACCGGAAATGACGAGAGCGGCGGAAAAGGAATCGGCGGCGTACCACAGGGCGTTATTGATCTGAATTACGCAATCTCTTTTGTAGAAGACAGTGGTAATTTCCCTGATCTTCCGATCGGACTTTTCGGTCACAGCTGGGGCGGTTATTCGGTATCCAATGTCCTTACATATCATCCTGAAGTAGAAGCTGTAATTGAATGCTCAGGTCCCAACAGTTCAACTGATCTTGTTGAAGGCGGAGGCACGAAGGTAATCGGTCCTGTCGTTAAAATTCTGATGCCTGTAATTAAAGTTTATGAGCGTGCCCAATATGGTGAATATGCGACCAATAGTGCACTTATCGGATTTGCAGCAACTGATGCGGAGATCATGGTCGTTCACAGCAGTGATGATAGTATTGTTCCTATCGAATATGGTTATGACATTTATTACGATGCTTTCAAAGATGTGCCGAGATTTACTTTCATCAGACTTGAAGGAAAAGGACATAATCAGTTTTTGAATGTAGATCAAAACAAAGATCTATACGAATCTTTTGTTGAGTTCTACGATAAAAATTTGTTCTGAAAAGCTGCCCGATGACGTCATTATAGGTGCAAATCCTTTAAAATAGCCACAAAAATAATAGTTTCTGCCTAAAACAGCATATATAATTATTTGTACTATCACAGGTTCTTTGAATCAAAAACAAGACTTATGAGGAGACAAATGATGAGTATTACAAAAAAGCTTATGTCTTTTTCGTTGGCACTCTTTATTGCTTTTGGTGTTTTGTTAAGCCCTGTCTTTGCCAATAAGAGTAACGCTGCTACGAGAACAGAATACACTGGCGTAGGCGTAATCGATGATTTTCTTAATGATCCCAGATGGTCTGAAGGAAATGAATGGACCAACAGTACAAGATCAAAACTTGCATCAGGCAGCGGTACAGGCTGCTATGCTTATGTAGCTGACTATGCTGCTTATTGCTTCAATACCAGCCCTACGAGCGGTGACGCTTTTTATGACATCAACGAGATCACGGTTGGTGATGTTATCTCGGTAGGTAATCCCACTACTTGGTCAGCATCTCACTGGTTCATCGTTATCAAGCGTGAGGGTAATGTTCTTACGATTGCTGAAGGCAATGCAATGGACCAGGTATTAATGTCCAGAGATTTCACTATCCTCGCTGATGAGAACAGATTTGACGGTGACAGAGCTGAGAGAAGATTCCTCACCGGATATCACTTTCTCGAATCACCTTACGGCTGGAAATTAACTGGTGACGGCTGGGTCTTCTATGATGTATCAGATACCAGATTAACCGGTTGGCAGAGCGTTGACGGCGGTTACTATTATTTCAATTCTGATGGCATTATGCAGACCGGCTGGCTTTACTATAACGACTACTGGTACTATCTTGAAAGTTCAGGCAACATGCATAAAGGCTGGATCTATGACGGCGAGTGGTACTATCTCAACTCTGACGGTAAGATGGCTACCGGTTTTGTTGAAGACGGAGGATACAGGTATTACCTGACTTCTTCAGGCGCAATGGTAACCGGTTGGAATTACATTGACGGTTTGTGGTATTACTTCACAGGCAGCGGCAATGCAGCGACCGGATGGCTTTACGACTCTGACTATGGTGACTGGTACTTTTTCTATAGCGGCGGCGACATGGCAACCGGATGGATCGAAGTTAATGGTATCTGGTATTATATGAATTCTTCCGGTGCTATGGAAACAGGCTGGGTTTATTTAGAAGGCTACTGGTATTACTTTAACGATTCAGGTGCAATGGAGACCGGCTGGATCTATACAGGCGGATATTGGTATTATCTCTATTCAGACGGTAAGATGGCAGCAGATACATATATCGGCGATTATTATGTAAATGCAAGCGGTGCCTGGGTAGGATAAAAACAAATATGTTTTAGATCAAAAGAGGTTGTCTTAAGTGACAACCTCTTTTAAATTGCTTATATTTTCGAAAAGTGATACTTAAAGATTCTCAAGGTAATTCTTTACTGTCTCAGGAGCCGGACCGCCAGTAAGGCTTCTGCCTTCAACGCAGGTCTTAAGGGAGATTGCATCATAGACATCTTCTTCAAAAGCAGGGGAGAATTCCTTAAGCTTATCAAGAGAAACATCAAGTAATGAGATACCGTTCTCGATGCAGTAATGAACGAGCTTTCCTGAAATTGCGTGAGTCTCACGGAAAGGGAGACCTTTCTTTACAAGATAGTCAGCAAGATCAGTAGCGTTTGTGAATCCGCCAAGCGCGGCTGCTTCCATATTATCCTTGCGGATGGTCATTGTCTTGATCATGCCTGTGAAGGGAGGAAGTACAGCCTTGATAGTATCGATGCAGTCAAACATTGCTTCCTGAACTTCCTGCATGTCTTTGTTATATGTAAGGGGAAGTCCCTTCATGATAACTAGAAGTGAGATAAGGTCGCCGTAAACACGTCCTGTCTTACCACGTGTAAGCTCAGCTACGTCAGGATTCTTTTTCTGGGGCATCATCGATGAACCTGTAGAATAAGCATCATCTAATTCATAGAACTTGAATTCCTGTGAAGCGTAGAGGATAATCTCTTCGCTCATACGGGAAAGGTGCATCATGAGGATAGAGCATGCAGAAGCAAACTCAATGGCAAAATCCCTGTCTGCTACACCGTCAAGTGAGCAGAGTGTAACTCCGTTCATACCAAGCTGCTCAGCAACAAAAGAACGGTCTAAAGGATATGTCGTTCCGGCAAGAGCGCCGCTTCCCAAAGGAGAAATGTTTGCACGATCCTTAGCTTCATTGATTCTGTCGACGTCTCTCTTGAACATCTCGATATACGCGGAAAGATAGTGGGCATAAGTAATAGGCTGTGCTCTCTGGAGATGGGTATAACCGGGCATGTATGTCTCGGTATTAGCCTTAGCTATCTCAACTAATGTATCAAGAAGGCCATCTAACAACTCGATGATCTCTCCGGCTTCATCAACCATATAAAGGCGCTGGTCCAAAGCAACCTGGTCATTTCTTGAACGGCCGGTAT
>Ga0326514_10000813_pt1 | contig 20695 bp, 20 predicted proteins | sample 3_2548_0518_D_FD_203653 | JGI IMG/M metagenome (GOLD analysis project Ga0326514, IMG submission 203653) | Bovine rumen microbial communities from UC Davis, California, United States - 3_2548_0518 | ecosystem: Host-associated > Mammals > Digestive system > Stomach > Rumen | place: USA... | reverse complement strand
GTCATAGTTTATTCTATTTTTTCTAATAGACCTACTTACCTCACTGTTTAGCGGATAAGGAGGTCCATGTCTCTGACCCCATTTCTGTCCGGGTATACCATGGTGGGCAAGATAGTAATTTTTTAAACGTTCGTCCAAAACATACACCCCCTTATTTATTTTGATTTTTCACAATAATCTGAGATATTATAGAAATCAGATTCAGAAAGGTTATCCAATCTAATAAATTCGACTGGAAAAATATCTCTTGAATAATTTATGAGTTCTTTACCTAAAGTTTTTCCAGACGCAGCATTGAAGAAACTATAGGCTGTTCCGTTGTTAGACTGCGTGTCATAATATTCCATTTTTCCATCTTTTTTGATACCATAGATAGAATGGGCACCACCAGTTTTTGTTGGTCCGTTTACCATATAACGTCCATCAGGCAAAGAATTAATGAAGTCCTTTTCTTTAATTATGTTCTTAGATCTTGTAAAATTTGAGTATACATAGGTGTCCGGGGTTTTTGTAAAGTGGGCTATTAATCCTTGGGTTGTCTGCTGAGACATTGCTTCTATTGCTGACGCGTTCGATGGTTTTGCTTGTACGTCGTAGCCTCTCATTCTCATCTCCATGGTCAAAGAACACTTTAAACAGTTATCGTGATATCCGGCGGCAGCCTTTGAATAGTTTGGATTTACACCATGCGAAATTTTATCTGGGGTTTTAGAAGCTAACTCTTGATTTTTAGAACCTAATACCTCTGAAATTTTGGTATCTTTTTTTATCTCAAGAGCTTTCTGTAGGCGCTTATTTGCTGCTTGACTATATTCTAGTTTTGCAGTATTTGTTGATTCTCGTGGTCTAAACTTAGTATATAACTCATAAGCAGCATCGTTCAGTGACTGGTATTTTTTCTTTCGTATATTTTTTTTGTTAGCTGACTCATTGAGTTCTTGTTTTTCAACCATTTTATCTCTCTTCTTAGTTAGTCTTATCGATTTTCTGGTCTTATGTCCACCAGTTAAAGAATCGGCTGCAATATGTGTTAGTATTACTCCAACTGGCGTAGCAGTACCTCCCGTCGCTAATCCAAGTGCAGCACCTCCGGCAATTGCAAGAATTTCAGTCGCAAATGTTTTGATACCTCTACCAAGAGTGCTCTTATTAACGTGTACACTATTCTGTTTGTAGTCTACCCTTGCTCTCTTAGCATTAGCAGGGTTTCTGCTTAATGGATAAGGAGGTCCATGTCTCTGACCCCATTTCTGTCCGGCTACACCGTGATGAGCGAGATATAATAGCATCTGCTCTTCGGGACTTAAGAACATAGAATGTCCCATTGGATATTTCATTGAATAGTATGCCTTTTTATTACCCTTACTATTTAAGAAATCTCTTTGGAGAGCCTGGGTCATTGCTTTCTGCCTAGCAATCTCTTCCATTCTTGTTCTTCTTTGTTGTGCTTCTTTTATCCTATTTAGACTACTCTCTGAAACTTTTATACTCTTGACTGATGGTTTTAAATCAGCATAGGAAACATATTTAGATTTGGTATAGTCTGCGTATGCTGAACTTAACTTTGTTTTCATAGTCTTTTGAGTAAATTGGCTTCTTCTATAATCAGTAATAACGTCATTTCTTTGATATGAGCCATCTTTGTTTTTAGCAAATATGTCTACGTCATTCCATGTTGTATATTTTTTATCTTTGCTAACTGTAAACAATGAATTTTTGTCTATAGAATCTTTGTTTATAGACCATTCTTTTTTGTCTTTGTTGTAGGTTGTATACGAACCATCTTTGCTGCTCTTAGGCCATAATTTTTTAGGTGTAGCCCATTCATTTAGACTTTTATCTTTTGTATCTACCCTTTTTGAATAGTCTTTGTTATAGTCTTTATCTTTGCTAACTGTAAACACTGAATTTTTGTCTATGGAATCTTTGTTTATAGACCATTCTTTTTTGTCTTTGTTGTAGGTTGTATACGAACCATCTTTGCTGCTCTTAGGCCATAATTTTTTAGGTGTAGCCCATTCATTTAGACTTTTATCTTTTGTATCTACCCTTTTTGAATAGTCTTTGTTATAGTCTTTATTTTTGTTATTGTTAGATATGTCGTCTTTCTTCTTTTTAAGTTCATAGTCTAATTCTTTTTGATCTAAATATCCTTTTTGTTTAACTTCTTCTTTCCTTACATCTTTTTCAGCATTAATCTTGGTTTTTGCAATATCAGTATCTAATTCCATCTTCCTAATCTTTAGAGCCTGATTTCTATCTTTCTGCTTTTCACTAAGCATTGATAGTGCATTTCTCGCATAACCGATTCTTTCAGCAGCCAATGCAACTTTTTGGGTCATAACCGCAGCTGATGAAACAAGGCTCATTGCGTTTTTGTACTTTTGCTGTTGAGCTTGCTGTCTAGCGGCCTCGGCTTCAGCTTGACGCTTATCGCTCCATATTAATTCTGTGTATTCTTCCTGCTCATCCCTTGTTAATCGACCCTTTTTGGCCTCTTTTTCAAGATACTTTCGCCTTTTAACAGCTGCTGCTTTTTCAGCTCTTTGAGCCTCTTCGTATTCTTCTTGTTCTCTTTTTTGCTTCTTTGCTAATTCTTTTCTATACTTTCTATCGGATATAATTCCCTTCATAACATGTATTTGCATGCTGGATGGAGTTGTACCTCTAGAAACTCTAGGAGAACTGCTTGATGTTTTTGTTGATGCTTTGTTCTTTTTGTGGTCTGCTTGTGCTCTTTTGGCATTGGCCGGGTCTCTACTTAGTGGATAAGGAGGTCCGTGTCTCTGACCCCATTTCTGTCCGGCAACACCGTGATGAGCTAAGTAATTTTTCATATGTTCATCCACTATTACTTATACCTCCATTTCTAAGAAGTACTTTTTTTCTTGCTACGCTTCTTTGGTATTTTTATAAATTTTGAGTCTGACCTTATTTTATCTAATTCTGAGACATACTTTTCATCATATAATTCTTTTGTTTCAGTTCTGAAATTCTTCAATTGTTCTGATAATTCTTTTCTTTTTGATTTATTTTCTTCGCGTAGCATATTTATTTGGTTTTGTATTGCATCTCTATGCTTTCTCTTTTCAAACTTTGACATTCTTTTTAATTTGTCTCGCAACGAATCGATTTTAGACTGCATTTGATTTTTGTATGATTCGTTAATATTAGTATGCTCGTCTTTTTTATCAGATATAACTTTCTTGCGTTCCGAAGTTAATTGTTCTTTTACATATTTTGCTGCTGCTTTACCCTCGTCATTTAAACCAGCTGTAGATTTCCTACCTTTTAGTTCCCTTGTACGCATGTAGTATTCATGGGCTTTTTCAGGGTCATAGTATGGGCTGGCATAGTGACTAATATAATTATCCATTTAACTCAGCCTCCAATTCATCTAAGCTCGCATCAAAAGTGTCTAGGTCAGCCATCGCCTGCATTAACTCTTCCTCATTACCTCCACCATCAGTTGGCTCTGAATCGGGACTTTCTTCAGGTTCAGATTTGTCATAAAGATTACTGTTGTGAAGTTTGTCAGCATTCTTTTCCTTACTTGGTTTTAAAGGAAGTTTAGCTCTAAATTCATTAGAAGACATGATTTCGTTTCTAGTAAATTTATCAGCAACTTCAGCAATAGTATTCAATGGTAAGAGTCTGAATGGGTCTCTAAAGTACATAACAGATTGTCTCTGTGTTCTCGCAGTCTTGCTTAACCATTTACATGCTATAGCATCTACAATTGCACAGCAGATAGGATTAATTGTTCTGTTATAGTAATTAAGAAGTTCTGTTTCGCTAGCAGCACCATTAAATATGTTTTCAGTCATACCTAACTGATTAAACAATTCTTTGGTAACTCGGTCAGCTTGCTCTAATAAGGTATTTTCAGCAGGTCTATTAAGCTGCGTTATGTGTTCTTGTGAATCAATGTAAGCGATACCATACCTTGAATTTACTAACTGGTCTTCTATCTCAGTTTTTCGTTTCGCAGCATAGTCCTTCCTTGATTCATTTCGAACAGAATAAGGCACTTGAAGTATGATGTCCAGCTTACCTTCTGCTGATTGGTTATTGAGCTTATCGATTTGCTGGATTAACCATCTTAACCTGCTAACCGTTGAGTTCGGTCTATTCATAATTGAATAGAAGGGGTTCTCAATAATTGGAACTATTCTCTTTGGTAGAACAATATCCTTATTACAACCTTTTTCCTCATCATAAACCTGTATCTTTACATGTTGCGGATACCAGTCTATGATTTTACCAACTCGAGCACTATAGACATCATACGAATCACTAAGTAGGGGGTCACTTGATGTAAACGTTGGAACTAATGCAACGCAACCTTCGTCTAGTAGTGACTCTACAATGTCTATAATAAATGCTCTTCCCGCTTGGTCTATATTAGCCTGTGTTTTGAACAACTGATTTAAGTTATCATCAATTGTTTCAAGATAATTGTCATTTTCGTCTAATTTCACATGTCTAAAATCTATCTGCGACGTATCAACGGCTATCTGATTGTAGATTGTCGTTATTATTGAAGTAATATTTGACACCCCAAACACCGCCGTTTTGTTGCCCGGTGTGTAGGCTGATTGATAGATATTAGGTGGAATTTCTATAGGATTGCTTCTAAACGCGGACCAACCACGTCTAATCCTATCAACTATTGAACTCATTTACTCACACCTTTCTTTATTTATTTTGAATATTTCATAGCTGCCTGAATCTGCTCAGGTGGTATGAACTTAGCATCATCTAACGGATACTCTTTGTCTCCAACAATTAGCTGAGTAGCTGAGTAACACATGCCTAAGTCTTCTCCAGTCTTCTTGTTAAAAACATGAGAGGAACTATTTATCAAAGGGCGTCCTCCAAACCCCATGTTGAATCCAATGAATTCTTTAGTCTCCCATGCGCTTATCGGGAGCAACCCATCGTCTTTTGGTAGTTTTTTTAAAGCTTCTGTAATTGTTAACATTTTAATCCTCCTTAATCGAATAGGTCTGGATGTTCTTTGTATGCAACGTATGCATCAATTAGAGCCGCTACGTTATCAATCTTTTTATCTTTTCTGCTCTTTAAAAGTTTTCTATTTCCGTTATTGTCTTCTATAACAATACAGTTACCCATACAGTATTTCATTATTTCTTCGTCGAAGATGAGTGAGCGGTCTTCTGCAAGTGCCTTGATTTCTCCAAGCGGAACTGATTCAGTTCTGGCACCCTGAGGAACCTTTGTAACTCCATATGGTCCATAATCAATTACATAGTTCTGTACAAAAGCGTCAGAATTATATGGGTCATATCCCATTGCTCTGATGTCAAGATTGTTATCATTGATGTACTTGTCTACGATAGTATATACTGGAGGTATATCAAGGACCGTACCGTTCATAACAACTAACGTACCTTCTGCTATGAATTGATTGTACTTATCACGCATAGTGGGTGATAGAGCTTCATAGGTTCTTTGAGAGATAAATGATAAGGCTTTAACTCCTACGAACCCATAAGACATAGGGAACATAAATGTAAAGGCACAGAAGTCATCTCCTCTTGATAAGTCAGCTCCTAGAGCACAAGGAATACCCGTGAAGTTTCGGGAAGGGTGGGGTTGTGTTTCCTCGTATCTAAAGAAATATGAATATCCCTCCATAGGAATATCAAATCTTTTAGCTAAAATATCATTTCGAGTAGATGGTGAATTCTCCGCTCTTTCAACATCTCGCCGAATAGTCTCATAACTTACAGTCTTGTCCAAATTCGGAATCGCTTTTGGCCATAACTTTGGGTTTGAGACTTCTTTTATATCATCAAGGCAATACCACCAGATAGATGTTTGAGGTGCTTCATACTCGCCCTTTAATATCTTTTTAAGCTCTATTTTGATATCATCTCCGGGACCGTTACGGATTGTACCTTCAGAACTTACAGATATAATGAGCCAATCTGCAATCTTCGATGCACCCTGTTCAAGGGGGGTCATAACATCTTCACGGATATCGCCTGATAACCACTCATCAATTGTGTTGTATTTGGTTTGTAAACCTTGCAACTTTGGTATTGACATTGCCCTGGTCTCAAGAATACTATTTGTTAAGAAGTTTTCAATACCCTTCTTTGTGGCTGATAGTTTTTTCCTATCTTTTGATGAACCAGTAGTATTCTGTAAAGAACCTAATGTTAGGAATCTAAATAGAGGACCTCGGGACCTTGCCAATGCGGTCTTTAACGGTGATAAAACTTCTTCTGCTTGTTTTAATGTTGGAGCCGTTGTAACACCATGGGTTGTCGATGGGTCAACAACAAGTCCATATCCCTGGTGACATGACTCATATAATGTTTTGGCATTACCTCTGGTCACTATGAGATATTGTTTTTGTGTAAGTCTTCTCTTTACAAGCTTTGTTTCCCATTGCTCAGTGTTTTTGTTGTAGACTTGTGTCTCTAGAAAATAATACCAGCCATAAACTTGCTCTCCCCAAAGCTTAAAAGTATCGAGTAGGAATAAATCATCACCGTTGGTTAGGGTTAATTCGTTTTCACAGAATCTAATCCAGCACTCGGTCGCTTCTGGGTCATAATAATATCGATCATCAGCAATTAGTCTATCTATTCGATTCATTTCGAGAGCAATGTTTTCACATACCGGTATCTTTCCTGCAATTACTTGTTGTCTAAATTGTCCATAGTATTTTGGGACTGCTGTATTTGACAGTCTCATGGTTTATCAGCTCCTTTTAAGAGGAAAATATGTTATTATTAGTATCAGCCTCTTCAACTATACGCCACTCTTGCTCTTTGATTTCCTCTTTCAAAGCTTGCAAGACGGTTCCTGTAGGGGTGTCCCAAGTTACCCTTATTTTTAAATAAATATAAACTTTAACTCTGTTTAATAAGGTATGGTTTTCTCCTAAGAAATCTTCCCAGGTTTCAGTCGTGCCTGTAATTTCAAAACCTTCGGTTGGACCTACCCCCATCTGATGTAGGTTGTTTATCGCCATATTAACATGGATAATCATGTCTTTTAATAATGGCGCATCTATATCGCTAGTGGAGTCATATCCTAACTGACTAGCAACATCTTCTAATATACTACTCATTGAATGACTCCTTCCATCGTATAAGTAAATCCTCAATTCTTGATAATGGTTTTGTACTATCTATACCCATTGTTTCTAATTCTATATCATAGAGAATACAAAATAATATTATCTCGGTTCTGGATAGAGGTTGAGGACAGTGTGTTATTGTTGGGTATTCCTCTCCAATGATTTTATGATAAATATAAGAGAGATACATTTCTATTCTTGATAAATATTCTGGGTCTGTGGAACCACCATTTAGGAGACTAATCATGTATCCTATTCTAGTTATAGGTTGAACCATCTCTCCACCACCGGCAGATAATTCAGCATGTGTATACTGTGCTAACTCCTGGTGTGTATAGGCTTTTAGGTCTGCATGCGTGGAACCTTCAGTAGACCCTTCAAGAATATAAATTAATTGCTGTTCTACTTCTGATAAGGATATCATGATTTCACCTCACTTATGTTGATGGTACTAATCTATACTGTAGTTTACCGTAGAACTCGGATATGTTGGCGTGTGGGATGTTGGTTTTTAATGTGAAGCTTGTGGTTTCAAATCTTGACAAATCTGTTAGTGATTTTGATTTGAAGGCCGTACTATTTAGTGTTACCCCACTAGACCAATTTATATTATTAGATTGTATATTAAAGAACATCACTGATTGACTATATAATAAATCTAAATTAATATTAGCTGTTACAGTTACTGCAACGCCTTTTATTGTATTGGCTGATTGGCTAATTCTAAATAACATACCCGTTAAGTCTGATAAATATCGGGGTGTGGTCATATCCATAACCACAACTGTCTCAGAACTGTCAGTTTCTTTTTTATTTATGGTTAAATATCCCTTAATCTCAGCTATTTCATATCCACTAGGAGCTTCTGTTCTTAAATACGTAACTCCACTATTCTCATCATACTTGAAATCGGCTAAGGTGAATTCTACGGTAGTCCAGTTGTTGAGATTATCTAATCGCAAATTTACATTTACTATACCGTCAGCATTGCTTTTCATTTGTGCGTCTATGATGTCCGCATTATTGTTGAATACCTGCACATCATAACGTTCGGTTTCTAGAGGTTTTGTTAAATTATAGTTTGTTGTTTGATTTGGCATTTGGGACCCTCCTATTCTGTTTCAGATATTGAACATGTGATATTGCTTGATAAAGTTACATATCCACCCTGGTCTGTAATAATCATGTTCGCTTTTGTCGGTTCTGGTATTTCTATGTCATCGATATAATCTGGCATCTCGGAAGGAAGCATAGTATTTGTTATTCCGGCTTTGTTTCTTATTGAATTAGCTATATTGGTAAATATTGTTGATAATTCTGGCATATATACCTCCTAAAAAGATAATTCATATGTTACGGTTCTAGATTCTCCGGCGGGAATCGTTATAGGAGTTTCGAGGACTGTTCTGTCCATTAGGAAGTTGTCAGATTTTTCATCATGATTTGAATAGACGTATAATATATATACTATAAATCCAACTTCAGTAACTGTAATATCTGAGGATCCTGAGTTAGTGAATGTTGCAGTGTATGTTTTTATTAGACTAGTTCTGGATACCGATACAGAATCACAGCTGAGATTTGTGGTTATTGGGGACTCTAGGTGATAGTCATCTGCTGTAGGCGCTGTAGTTCCAGTGCCTAGCATAAGATATCCATTACCCATAGTACCAGTACTATTTATGGTGCTTAAGGCATTTCTAGCACAATACCACATATTTTGATAATAATTGTATCCTGAGGGAGTATATATCTCGCGGGAATAGTTAGATAAATTTCGTAAAGTTGGCAAACTTGTAAAATCAGATGGCGCATCATTAGTTCCCATACTCGTGCTTTTATTCCCTAATAAAAAGCTAAACATTAGTTTTTTAAAGTTATTAGTAAACATATATTGCTCCTTTCTAAAAAGTCCATTCATAGGTTATTGTTCTGGATTCTCCAGCAGGTATTATTACTGGGGTATCCAAAAGTGTATGGTCTAATAGAACCTCAAAAAAATTATTGTATAAATACGATTTGGTAACTATGCCCGTTTCAGTAATAGTAATATCTGCTGATGTATCGTTTTGGAATGTCGCAGTATATATTTTATTAAAGTTTGCAGATGTATTTGATGATGCACTAACACATGTACAGTCACTCGTACTTTCAAATAATTGATAATCGTTATCTGAGACCGTGCCAGTACCAGTTCCGATTGCTAGATATGCACGCATATCTGCCGCTTCGGTGCTTAAAACATCACTTAATGCATATGCTAGGGAATATCGCTCATGGGCAAATGAGCTGGCTTCTGTTGTTATAACAGTACCATCTAAGGCTGTTAAAGTGGTTGATATTCTATAGGTGAATTCACTACGTTCAGAAGCCGTACCATTTAAAAGATACAAGCTCATTAATTTTTTAAAATTCTTAGTAAACATTATTACTCCTTTGCTATTTGTATAGAATACATTGGTATAGATTTCCCTTGTGTTCCTATTAGATGATTGCCATCACACTTTTGCCATGGTAACCACTTGTCTCCACAGAACGCTCTTGCCTTGTATCCTGGGATTGTTAACCAGACGCCTTCAAGCCTTAGCTTTTTACCAACAGAACCTATTATTGATTTTGAATTTATCTTGCCATAATTTATGGTTCCTTGTTTCTGAATGTGGGCTTTGGCTTTTACTTCATGATTAGGAAAATCTATCTTCAAGGCTTCTATCTGAAAACCTAAACATCCCGCACCTTGAGCTACTGGACATGGATAATTCCAGCCAATCTTTGTTTGGTGGACTCTGTAATGTGGGAAGTCACTTCCTTTAGGGTCTAATGGGTATTTCTTTTGGGTATTTGTGTATACAACTGGTTTTTCTTTTCCAGCGGCTGAAGTCTTTACTAAGATTCTTTGTTTAAATGCTACCCAATTTGCATTTCCACCTACCGCACCCCAACCAGGCCATCCAGGACAGGCTTTTGTACATACCTCAAAATGCGTATGGACATTATTAATGGAAATTTTGTATTTGTCCATAAGTCCAGCAATTAATGTTGCTGCAATTTCAAGAGTTGTTTCTGGGAATACACCGTTTGTGCTACATAGTTCCACCGAGATTGAGTTGTTGTTTGTTACTATGCCAAATAAATTATTTGCTCCATAATTTCTACCAACAGCCCAAGCTTCGTCTTTATCAGCAACAGACCTCCAGACAGAATGTTCATCTACAAAGTAATGTGCTGATGCATTTCTGTTTACTGATTTGAAATATCTGGCATTATTGTATGCTGTGTCGGTTACATTTCCGGTATAGTGAACTACGATATATCGTATATCTCTCCCACTACGTATCGTTCTATTTACTGTTGTTAGTAACTCATTAATTGGTACTCCGTTTATCATTTCCATGTGCTCCTCCTTTTACCATAGTAATGTGTCCCCTGGTTCTCGCTCTTTGTATTCAATTGGTAATAGTGATTCATTGCCATAATGAATTGCTTCATGTGTATTATGTGAAACTAGTATTACATTTTCTAAATCAAATACTTTTGGATTTTTATTGATGATGTCTTCAGCTGTTATCGGATTGATGTGGTGTACTATTGCTCTACATGGAATATTAAATCCATCAACAGCCATGTCATTTCCATTGTCTCTTAAAATAACTTTCCGTCTGAATTCTTTCCATTCATCGCTATCATACAGTTTTTGATTTAGAAATCTTAGAGAACCGAAAGTTTCTTCTCCAACCGTACCTTGTAATTTTAAGTATTGGTATCTTTCATAGTAATCTGGAATGGCTATTGCTTCAGAATATGATTTAATCATCAGGATTAAAATTTCCTCCTTGATAATTCTTCATTGCTTCTATGGCATCTACATAAACCTCTTCCAGACGTTCTGCTTGTTTTATTGCTTCTATCTTTGCTCTTTGTAATTCGGTTTCGCTTCTAAGTTTTTCTAATTCATACTGTGTTTTAAGTGCTCCCGCTTTTAGAAAGTGGCAAATTATTTGAGAACTTGCTGTACCTTCTGCTAATCTTTCTGCTGCAAGATTCATTGCCATGTTTATACATTGATTCTCTCGAGCTTCGGGAGTCTTAGCTGGTGGTTTCAACTTTTGTCCCATACTTTTACCTCATTTCTTTTTTACTTCTATGATCTTTTTAAGAGTATGTGTTACTAATTCAACTACTATTGAGGAAATTGTTTGTAGCATTTTGTATAGTTTTCGAAACCAGTATGGACATTAACACCGATAATAAATATATCTGAAAGGAGCACTTCTTGCTTTTTTAGTAACGCATACCCTTAAAAAGACCATAGACTAACCTATGGATCTTTTTTTGCTCCAAAAAGTTTTTCAGAGCTCTTCCCTCCGGGGAAAAAAGAAAAAGGGGCGCGAAAGTGCAGTGGGGGGCTATTTATTCAACCCCCCTCCCCTCCTTTGACTCTTCTTTCTCTTCATTTTTGTAAATAATTCTGTACAATGTTGGATTCTCCTCAACTAAGTAGTGCATCGCATCGCGTATTCTCTCTTCATTAATCTCATCTGAAACTGTAACTGAAGTTCCTGCAATATTAGATAGGCGCTGACAAGTGTTATGGCGTAGAAAAACGGTATCATACTTAAACCATTCCATGAAGTTGGTGAACGGGTCGACATTGTTGTCAACTGTTGTTAGCATCATATCACTCATATCATGTCATCTCCTTTCATCATTGCTTGTACTTGTTAACTGTTGATACGCTAATGCCAAGTGCTTCTGCTAGTTCAGCATTTGTATATCTGCCACTAGCAATCATTGATTTGAGCAATTGCTCTTTTGCTGGTGTTAATGTGTTTCTATTGTGTGGCATAGCACGCTCTTTGAATGCATCTTGATCAGTATTTAGTAGTATTCGTTGTAGTTTAGCTGTTGATATAGCTCCAGCTTGTATAGCCTCCCATTGACTATCCGTTATCTCTATCTTTTCTTTATGGGCACCTACAATTGCACGTGCTTTTGTTAACTGTTGTGCAGTTAATTTCTTCTTACGGTCATCATCTAGATTAGGGTTCTCCTCCATTATCTGTTTTGCCATGGTGGTTGCTAATCTATGAGCGGCTCTTTCTTTAGGGCTGTTTAATTCCGCCTTAATAAGGGCATCATTTAATTCTTCGACTTCTTTTGCATACTTTATACGGGCCTCTTTATTGACGGGGGGCATTTTCATGGTGCGGGCTTCTTTTCGAGCGGTGTTTGCAAGCTCTTTTAAAGCATTACCGTACTTAGCATATGCCACCTCTTTAGGATTATCCTTCTCTCTAACAAGGTCCATCATATCATCAACTAATAGGGTCTCCTTAATATGGGACTGTTTCATTTTACCGGTATCTTCGTAGTCAATGATGTTACCATCTTCGTCTTTTATAGCGGCATATTTCTTTTTACCAGTTACTCTATAAACTACTTTTCCTTCGTCCCATCTTTTCTTTTCTTCAGGAGTCATATCAGAGACTCTTGTAACTTCTTTAATTTGGTCTACATAAATTTTTCTATTTGACCTACTAAAAATCGTACTGGCTCCACCTTTATGCTGTTCAATAATTTCACCAGTTTCTTCATCAACATACTTTTCAGTATAACCCTGATACTTTTTGTGTAATTCAGCAATGTTGTTATCCTTTGCGGACTGTTTCCAATCAAGCTTGTGCTTGTAAGAATCTATGATAACCATAGAATGTTTAACGGCTCTTTCAATTTCATTTAAAGGAGCACCTGCTGCTGTCATATCAGTAATCAAATTTGTTACTATTCCCATCTGAACTTGCATTTGGTCATAGCTAATAGGCTTCTTACCTTTAGGCCAAGGATTATCAGGATTACTAGAATCATAAGGAAGTGCATATTGCTTTGTATTAAAATTCTTTAAACCTTGTAAAGGCTTCGAATTCTGTACATTGATTTTGTTAGAAGTCATCGGGATGACTAAAACTGTATCACCATCAAAATCAGCTCCTGATAACTGTTGTGCTGTTTCAGGACTGATGCCTATAGCATCCTTCATCTTTGAAGGTTCCCAAATCTTCTCAACAGAAGAACCTTTATTTTTTACAGTACAAATTGGAATTTCAAAAATACCACCGTGTGGATATCTAATTAAAGCAACTTTCTCTCCATCTTTATAGTTTGGAGCATAAACTTCATTTGGTGGCATATCAGGAACTGGTAATATAACCTGAAAGGCTTGTTTCTTAAAACCTTCAACTTTAAGTTCAGCAGCATTTGAATCCATCTTTCCTGCAAAATCATTTAGAAGCTGTTTCTTAATAACAGGATTTGTCAAACTCTGGATTTCTTCTAACATAACTTTCTGATGTTTTAAAGAAAGGTCTATTTGTTGGTCTATTAATTTTTGAGGTTGTTTGCTTAAAAACTGTGTAGCAATTGTCTTACTCCAATCTTGCCAATCTCCAGCGTCCCTTACTTTATTAACTTTTGAAAGTGAGTAGTGTGGTTTACCAGAATCAGCAGGAGTTGCTTTCTTGTAAACACCATTTGCATCTAAAATATAATCACCCTTTGGGTCTTCATAATAATTTTGACCGCCAGCAATTATGGTAGCACCAAATGGATTGTCTGGATTCTTTATTTCGTTAGGCTTAAAAACCTGTTTAGCATCTCTATCATCAGACATTATTGGTGTTCCACGTTTTTTATTTGTATTGTAAACAATATCATAACCTTCAGGGATATCTTCTGACAGTATTGCCATTCCTTTTAGATAATGAGTATCTTCAACATTGATTCTTGCTTGACAGTATGCAGAACCACCCATATCTAAATCTTTAACGCCTGGTCGTATTTCAATAACACCATCTTTTAAAGAACCTCCATCTTCATCATATCTTACATAAATTCTAGAGGCATCTAATCTTGCTGGCTTTTCAGGAACAAAGAAATGTCCACCTTCATCGGGACTGAACTCTGTAACGGTGTCAATATTGAACTTATTATTCTTAGCTCTCTGAATAGTGTCGCTTATTGATTCACCAGGCAATGGCTTTACTAAAACTTCAGTGTTAAAAAATTTGTCGCCAGTTTTATCACCAACTCTTGGAATCTTGACCCAAGTCTTAATATAACCTTCATCCTGAAGCATTGCTATTGCAACTTCTTTAGTATTTTGTGGAACTCCTAAAATATGTTCAACAGATTTCGAAACATCTAGAATCCCGCTTTCAGATTCATCAACTTTCTTCTTAAGGAATTCCGCAGTAGCATAATATCTACTCTTTTGTTCAGAAATATCATTCTTAAGCCAGTCATTAATTGTTGATACTGGTTTATTCATTCGTCTTGCGACTTCTGTAATATTTTGATTGTACTTATCATACAAACTTTTAGCTCTAGATATCTGGTAGTCTTTCTCTTTTTTCTTCTCGATGGTTATCATAGCTTTAAGGTCTACACCAGTTTGCTTTGGACCAATTAGGGCTCTAGCAATCTCAGTATCTGTAAAACCTTGCTTTCTCATTTTTTCAACTTCTTCTAAGAAGCCAATTCTTCGACCACCTTGCTCAGGATTCATTCCAACACCCCAAGCGTATCTTCCAGAACCTCTTCCAGGAGGGTTTTCATCGTGCGCTACTCCACTGTGTGAAATATAATCAGACATTGTTTAAATCCTCCTTTAAATTTTCTAGAACTTCATCAAACTCTATAATCTTATCACAAATTTCTGATATTTCAGATGCATCTGGTTCTTCACTTGAAACTTCATCATTCTGATAAATTTGTAGAGTCATGTTTTTTAAAGAGTTTGGGTCAACATCATAATCCAAACAAAATAGGGCTGCATAAATTTTTAATTGATTCATCGAAGCTTTAATTGTTCCGGTTTTTAAATCGTGAATTCTTAAAGTTCGTTTCTTGTCATCAAATATAATCGCATCGGCAGTCCCAAAACAATTGTCCGAATAGTATAGTAATACTTCTGGACTCATTTTGTATTTAATAGCATCATTAACATACATGTTAAATGTTTTTGGTTCATCTGGTAATTCTTGTCTATTTTTTATTAATAATTTTGCTAACTCATGCATTTCAGTTCCATGAGCTTTTGAATACATGACATTCAAATAAGTTTTTATTAGTTTTTCATGGTCATAGTTTAACCAATGATAACTACTAGGACTTAAAAATGAATGGTCATACTTAACATAGTGCTTCTTCCATGGCATCGAGAACTTCCTCCTTATTCTCGGGATAGATAAATGCTGCAAAAGACATATCATTAAGTTTATTAACCCAATAATCTTGATTTGGTTGGTGTGATGCTGTCGCATCTCGCTTAACTTCTAACAATGCCCATCTATCATTGTAAAATATAATCAGGTCTGGAAAACCTGTAATTCCATCCGGTTTGAATTTTGTAACTATACATCCTGGTAAACGCTTTTTAATCGTTTGTATAAGTTGTTTTTGAAAAGTTGATTCTAACATTTTCAAATCCTCCTAAAAGGAATAGGGGAATCAAATATCGACTATTTCTCATCCCCCTCCATAATACCCTAATTTTTTTTCGGAAACCCACTTGCATTAAGAAATTTACGTTCATTGAAGTTTTTCTTGTTTCTAAGAGCTTGTTGTATTGCAATATCGATAGGCGCTTTAGATACAAGAGTGTAATAATACAAATCGTCATAAGGAGTATTGCTTCTGTCTATTCTTCCTCTAGCTTGTTCTGTTTGTCTATAGCTGTATGATTGACTGTAGAATATTATTGTATCAGTTGTTATGCAATTCCAACCTTCACAACCTGCAGTATACTGAATCAAATATACCCATTTTTCTCCAATAGGTGTTGGTTCATGTTTTTCACCATTCCATTCTGCAAATGTTATTTTGTTGTCAGTACAATACTTTCTTAAAATTTCCAACTCATAACTAAAGTTATAGAATATAATCACTCTTGGATGCTCTTTTTGAATATTTGCAACTTGCTCGATTCTAGATGGGTCAGAATTACATACTCGTCTACACAAGTATAATGTCTTTGAAATTTCATTTATAGGACAGTCTTCATAAATGTCCCATCGGTCTCTATAGACTCGTCTAAAGAGGTCTCTGTTGTAAGTACAGGTAATTGTCATTAAATGTCTAGTGGTTTTATTAGCACCTTCCATTTTTACCAAAATACTACTCTCCAATTTTTTAAGATGTCTCTCATCCAACCATCTATCAATTTTTGGGTACTTTGAATATCTGTTATAAATAACATGTCTTTCCGTAAATTCTCTCTTGTTTCTGTAAAACCTATTAGCTATAAAAACTGGAATATAATCAGTCCACTTATCAGCAGGAGTTGCTGTTAATAGAATCCACTCATTGCTTCTTGAAATTTTTATGAAACTCTTACTCCAAGTTCCATATCCAACAACCCGTTGTTCGTCAAATATGAAGAATGCATCTTTAACATTAATATACTTTTTGATGTTATTCCAAGAGTCCACAACAAGCCTTACGCCACTAATGGATTTCTCATTTTTAAGAATGTTGAAAAGAGCACATTCACTTTCCCACTCTAAACTATCTCTCTTTTTGGCGGTTGTTATTATGTATAAATCTTTTGGTGTTTTTAGGGGTCGAGTTTTCCCAACCCCATTAATCCTTAAACCACCTTTACAAACATTTAGAATATAATACGCTAGCGCGGTCCTAGATTTACCAAGACCAACGCCAGCACATAAAATCGCTCCATTCTTTAAATTATTAACAGCTTCTATCTGATAACCATATAGTTGTATATTACTCAAAAGCTGGGTCCTCATCTAAATCTGGAATATCCGCATATTTGAGTTCTAAGTCATCTTCTATAACTTTCACAACAAGAGATTTTAGATATGCAGAAACACCTGCTGGTTTTCCATTTCTTGCTGGATAGTTGTATGGGGATATAATCACATCGGCATACTCAATGTTTGTCCAGTCAAGCTGACCAATAGTCTCTTCTGTTAATCTCTTCTTTCCTCTAGACGTAATCATCATTGCTGTTGGAACAAGATTTCTCTCGTGGTCATAATTTACCTTAACCTTTAACCAAGGTGTTGCATATCCTTCTGGGTCATCTTCTCTTGGTCTTAAATGTCTAACATACCAACCATCTTCTTCCAATAAAGCTGCAATCTTGTCATCTAAAATAACACCGAAATTTCTATTTCCTGCACTATTGTAATCGTCAGCCTTTCCCTGGAAATTCTTAAATACTAATTTTGCTCCTTCGATTTTGATTTTGTTTGTTACCATAATTGTAATCTCCTTTTCTAAATATTATTGTATTTCGCAAAACTGAATATAATCAACATATTCATTTATTGCCTCTGCTGCTTCATTTGTTAAATTATCATAGTATGTGAAGTCGACATTTTCTTTCCACCAATCATCACCATACTTTAATGCATCATCTGCTTCAAGCCATCTGAAACTTTCTTTGGTCTTTTTATTCTTAGTACCATTCACGGCGTCGTACTTTCCGGTTCTATCATTCTTTCGAACTAGTAATCCGCCACCTCTACCAGATAATACTGGACAGAATAAACCAACCTTACCAACAAAAATATAATCATGTTCATCTTCTGCTAAATTCTCATTGTAGTCTATGTAAATTGCTGTAGTCACAGATTTAGTTTCACAAATATCATAAAACTCTATTTGCTCTTTACTAAACAACTTTTTGAAAACATATGGAACCTGGAATTGAGCACCAGTTGCAGTCCATTCACCACCATGCTTCTTACAATCTTTTGGAATATAATCATACATCTCTTGACATTTCTCAGCGGTGGCATATTTGGCAACATATACGGCTTCATTAACCAAACACATCTTCTCATAAGTTGCTTCATGCTCAAATTCATAGCCTTTACTAATGCCATATTCTTTAACAAAAGATATAATCTCTGGTGTAGCATTTGGAATCTTAATTGAATCCGTCTTTGTATGAATAACTTTAAATCCTCTAGATTCAACTTCCTCTTCCAAATCAATCATAAACAATGCGCCTCTCTTAGCAACTATATTGTCTATATTTCTTTCATCCTTAAGTAAGTTACTAAATTTGGCACTAGTTAATCCGTATGCCGAATTAATTGCTGTCTTTAATCCATTAGCTAAAGCATCGGCATTCTTTTCAATACCACCTTCCTTTTCAAACAAATCCACAATTTCTGGATTGATTCTCATAAGAATTTCCTCAGCCTTCTTGAAGTTGCCATTCTTTATTGCAACTCTAGCATTTCTAATATCCTCAAATCTGGCAGTGTATTCCTTACCAAACAATTTCAAATATATAATCGTGCTAGGATGCATAGAGGCAACATCCAATAACGCAACCCATTCATAGTATCCTGGTACCGCTCTTACACGGCCACCTTCTCCTGGGTCTTGTCCTTTGTAGATACTCTTTCCGGAAACAATCTTTGTTCCTGGAATATAATCATCTCTATCAATTCCAAATTTGTCAAATCTATAACCTGGAAATTCTTTGCTTAAGTCAGTGTATATAAATTTACTCTGTGGGTGTTTATCATTGCCCACAATGATTCTGCAAGTGTGAGTATTGGTTGTACAGTTTACACTTAAACCACTCAACTTACTCAATATTAATCTAGCTTCCCAATCACCAAGGTTCTCATCCCATACGGCTTCGGTAGCATCAACGTCATCACAACAATATTCAGCTACTGTATCCCATAATTTTTCAGGAACTGGTTGGTCCCAAGGAAGTCCTAATTCATTATGCTTTATTCTTAACTTGATTTCCCATTTCTTCAAAGACATTTTATTCTTAGAACTTAGGAAATCATAAACGTCTGTATAACTCAAACTTTTAGCTTGCTTAAAACCTTTGAAATCTTGGTCTTTGTCTATAATCTTCTGAGATAGCTTAAACAAGTCCATGTTTGTATAACCCATCATTCGAGCCCATAATATGTGATTATCATAATCGCGATTGTTAAAGCCAACCAATCTATTCTTACAAAGCTCTTTAATATCATCTGGAGTTGGGTTAATCATTTTATGTCTAGCAGACTTACCTTTTATTTTCCAACAGCAAATAAACAAGTTTGGAAATACCTCAACATCAAATATAATCAATGGCATTTCATCCGACAATACATTGACTGGCGCATCTGCTAAATCTTCCAACTCAACTTCCTCTGCAGTCTGTTTACTCTTAAAAGGCATCTTCATAACTTCTTTTAAACAGTAGTCTTTCTGGTTAGTACTTGTTAATGCGAAGTCTCTTATAGTACCTCTTAAATCCTCAACGTCATAAACCATTCCACTATCATAAGCTTGATTGAGTATCATTGAAATATAATCAATGCTTGGTTTTGTGTTTGGGAACACTTCTTTGTTCAAACCTTTCTTAATCAAAGCCACTAAGTGTGCTTGGTCTTTAATTTCTTTCTCACTTACCATCTTCTGCTCCTTTAACGGCAGACCAGATGAGATTGTTGCAATATCCAAATTGTTACATAATGTCAATTTTCTTCTTAGTGCAGAATTACCATTAAAGACTTTAATTTCAATATTAGGTCCATAAGAAGTACTTAGTTGTCCAGGGTCACCGGTATAAATATAATACAAGTGTATAGCTTTTCCACTTTTACTTACTTCTGCATAAGTTGGTGGGAACTTGTCTGCTTCTTTCAGATTCAATTCTAAGTCTTTTTCTCCAAGTTCATTCTTCAAGTCTAAATCAACACAAATAATATAAGCAGGACCATTTACATAATGCTGTCTTCTAGAATCCAAATCTTTTAACAATGTATTGACTTCAGACCAAGGTTTTTTAGGTAACCCATCTTTTGTCGCATATTGTGCTGGGAAGTCTTTCATTAAATCGTCCAACTTTGAATGTTGCTCTTTTAATATAATCCAAGATTGACTTCCATCATCCTTTTTCAGAATGCTAATATTAAACTTTTCAGGTCTAAATCCTTTATAAATGTTTCTTGCAGTTTTTGTTCTCTCTTTAAACTCTGTAAAATATGTCTTTAATTCTTCTTTGAAATTTAATTTGTTTAATGGATATTGTATATTTGCATCTAAGCAATAATTTTTGTATCTCATCCATGCTGCATTTAATGAAATTTCTTCTTCTGTTGTGAACCACTCAAACTCTTCCTCAATAAACGAATAAACATTGTTCGTTGTATTCATCATACTAATTGGAATATAATCATTGTAGTAGTTCTTTCCTAAGCTCTCATATACCTTTAGGCAATGATAAGCTATTCCACCAAGTTCATATTTAACATCATCAATTAACTTGTAATACTCTGATGCTTTAATTTTTTCTCCAGTTGGGTGCACATCAATTAAACGTCTAATAATACCTGATTTAGAATCTGTAATCCTTACAGGTTTATTTGTACCCATTATCAAAAACGAGTTAAACCTGCTCGAATATGTTGGCTTAAATTTCTCATTAACGGTTAATGCTTCGTGAGATATAATCGAGTTTAACTTTGTATTATCTTCGATTCTACTTAAGTCACCATCATGCTGTATAGCTACCAATGGATTCATCCTAAACGG
>Ga0326514_10000812_pt1 | contig 20742 bp, 19 predicted proteins | sample 3_2548_0518_D_FD_203653 | JGI IMG/M metagenome (GOLD analysis project Ga0326514, IMG submission 203653) | Bovine rumen microbial communities from UC Davis, California, United States - 3_2548_0518 | ecosystem: Host-associated > Mammals > Digestive system > Stomach > Rumen | place: USA... | reverse complement strand
CTCATTCAGAGTGTCGATGAAGTCCTTGAAGTACGTCTTGTACGCTGATATGATTCTTTCGCGTTTCATGGCCGCAAAGATACAAAAAGTTTTCAGATCAAGCAACTTTTAATGCAAAAAAGTAATTATTTCACGAAAAAGAGGTCTTCGCTCGGCTGTGGTCGCTTTCTTGCGCTCCGTGGGTGCTCAGGCGCTACGCGGAGGTCCTGCAAAGAACACCCTCTTCCTCCACGAAATGGGCATGGAAGACCGCTCGGCGAAAACGTAGACGCTTGTCCCACGAAGTGGTCTCAAGAAGGACGTGCGCCGCATCATGGGCATCACCCAAGAGGCCATCCGCATTCTTGCGTCCCGTTGGTTCTTTCAGTCGCTTCACTTGATTGATGTCGCAGTATCTTAAAAACGATACTGTCCACCTCCTCCACTAACTATTATGACATGATGGTCTGCTGCGTTATCGTGAACTTGGTTCCCTGAATGTCCATCTTCATGGTCTATCTCATAAACAACTTCATTTTGAGACGAGTTATAATTTGATTTTGAGGTTTGATCGTTTTTATAATGGGGCAGCATTGACACAAGGCCAAATACTGCCCCGACGAAGCAGGATCGGTTATCGTGAGGTGGCACGTGATGCTTCTGTATTCTTTGACTGACGATAAGAACGGCGCACCTTATCACCGCCAAACGACCATGAGGCCGACAGAGTGATGCTGTGCGGATGGGCATAATTCGTCATACGGACCGTATAGTCGGTGTATCGGCTGGTGAAGTGATAGATATTCTGGCGAAACGGGTCACTCACGCTTAGGCTGAGACGCAGGCGGTTGTTCAACAGGGAGTAGCGCAACTGGGCATAGAGCAAGGCATAACCCTCGTACTTGGCATTCATGTTGACGCATGGGAGGTAGTGGCTGTAACTGGCATTCAGCACCAGTGTATGGGCGTGGTTGAGAAACCAGTCGGAACTCAGCTCCACCTTGCCGCTCCATGAATAGAGATTCTTCAAGTGCGTCGACTCCTTCGTACTAATGCTCTGCGCATAAAACACTTCACCACCCACGTTGACATTCCACCACGGGAACAGGTTGCGCTGCCATGAGGCATACAACCCCATCTTGTCTGCCGAGAAGCTGTTCTCGACCGTTGTGCTCTGTACGTCATCGGCTGGGAAACTGGTGAGCGTACCGAGTGCATTGGACTGATGGCTCTCGTAGAGCACAACATAGAGACCGCGTCCGTTGTTGAAGTTTACTTCCACGTTGTCCGTCAGTCCAGGCGTCAGATAGGGATTGCCTGCGAAATAATGAGTGGGTGTCATGTAGTAGCGGAACGGGTTTAGATACTGGAAGTTTGGGCGTTCTATGCCCTTCGAGTAGGCTGCTCCGATATACGCTTTCTCCGTGGCTTGCCAACCGAAATGGATTGTAGGGAACAGGTAGAGGTACTGGTCGCGGTTTGTACTGCCCGTTGTTATCTGCTGACCCTCAATCCACGTCTTTTCCAGACGCAAGCCTGCCTTAATGGAGATTTTGCTGCCCAGTTGTCGCTGACCGGAGACGTAGGCCGCTGCTGTCTGCTCGGTGTAGTCGTACTCGTTGGACTGGCTGAGGTTTTTCTGCCATGTGCCCATAGCATTGTCAAAGATGTTGACCTCAGAGGTGTTGCCGATGTGCGTATAATGCAGCCCTGTCTCGAAGTTGGCAAGCGCAGAAGGCAAGTTAAAATCCATCTTCCATGCATCAATACGGTAAAGGTTAGAGCCCGTGGTTTGCATTTTGAAGGCCGATGACATTAGACGCTCGTCTTGCTTGACATCGTTGACAAAGTAGTCGTAGGTCAATGTCATCATCTTGCCCTTCTGATCCATCATCCAGTCGAGAAACAACTCGGCATAGAGGTCGCCGCTCTTCGGATTTGGCGATACCATGTCGCTTTCCGTCTCTTTGCCCCACTCACGGGTGACATCGTGTTGATGCGTCTCTGACTGCATAGTAGACAGACCACCCATGAGGCCGAAGTCCACTCGCTTATTCAACTGATACTTGGCCAACAAATTAGCCGTGTAGATTTTCCAGTCGAATCGCCGCACGTATTCCGAACTCTTTTCATGGTCACCGAACGTTGTGGTCTCTGAGTGGTCGTTAATACCCTTGATACCGTTCACACCTGCGGAGAACGACACATCCAGTTTCTGCGTTGCGTAGTTCAGAGACGGATTCACGCTCCAGTTAGTGTGTTCCTTGAAGTATAGGTTGCCCACCAAGTCTCCACGCAGTCCCAGCGTCTGGTCACGGCGCAGCACCACGTTCACGTAGCCTGCGTTAGCCTCTGCCTTGTATTTCGATGGAGGAATGGTGATGACCTCTATGCGCTCAATATCCTCCGATTTGAGCGAGCGAAGCTTGGTCTGCACCATATTGTCGGGCAGTTCACGACCGTTCAACAGAAAATGCGTAGAACCCTTGCCCACAATGTTGACGGCATCCTCCGAAGTTTGCAACAACGGCACACGGCGCATCAATTCATAGGCTGTGAGTCCCTTGGCAAACTCGTCGGCTGATACGATGTATTGTAATCGGTCGGTCTGACTCTTGATGATACGGCGGTTGCCCGTCACTTTCACACCGTTGATTGTGTAAGTCTCTGGCTGCATTTTTATCGTTCCCACTTCGGAGTGATGGCAGAGCCGATAGATGGTCCTGTAACCTACATAGGAGATGCGGGCAAGGACAGCCCCTTCCTGACCGCCACCGGTAAGGGGAGGTATCTCGTATGGAACGGCGAAGTAGCCGCTCTCGTTGGAAACGCCACCACTGAGTAATGTTGAGTCGGCAGGATTGAGAACAGCAATGTTAGCGTAGGCAACAGGCTGGTCCTGTTCGTCGATGATGGTACCTGTCAGGTGGCGGTCTGTCTTATGAGTACACTCCACAAAGATCTTCTTTTCATTCAAGTCACTCTTGTCAACAGTCATTCGGATGGGATAAAAACCTATCATCTGTTGAATGGCATCTGGCAACGTTTTGTGGCTGACATTGGTAGTGATGCGGAAGTCCTCCAATTCGTCGTAAAGGAAATATAGGGTATAGTCGCTTGATTGCTGACTCAATTCACGCAAAACATCTGAGAGTGGCACATTATCATAAGTATGCGAAATACGCTGGGCTTGCAGTCTGATAGCCAGTAGGCAAGCCATGAGGATTATCAAAAAACGTCTCATCATCGATTACTCCACGATTAATTGGTTATCCTTCAGCGTCACATGCAGACGCTCAAAACGATTGAGATCGCTGACCACCTTTTCGATGCTCTGTCGTGGATTCCAAACGAAATGGAAACGGAGTTGACGGACTTCGTCGTTGACGAATGTGACCTTGGCGTCGTAATGGGCGGCTATCTCTGACAGCATTTTTTCAAGTGGGATGTTGTCGTAGATAACGGGTTGGACGGAGGTGGTGTCTGTCGCGAGTGTATCAGCAGGAGTGATCTTGCTGGGGTTCGCCTTGGTGCCTGTTTGTTCTGTCTGTGGAGCCGTAGGCTTCTGATAGTTGCGCACTATATGAATAGCCGCAAGAGCGATGCCTGATACCAGCAGCAAACCTATGAAAGATGCCGCCATCTTCTGCCATGCACGTTTGGGCTGTTTCTTTCCGAAGTGGTTGTTTTCAAAACGCTGCCAAGCCGCATCTACATCAATGGAATGGTCTGACTGTCTACGACTGTTGCGCTTGGCCTCTACCATCAAGCGGTAGGTCTCACGTGTATCCTCATCATGGTTGATGATGTCTCGGAGCTCCTGCTCGGAATATGCCTGCGGATTGTCAAGCATTTCGAGAAGCCGGGTAATGCTGTCTTTTTGGTTCTCCATTGTCATACTGTTTTTGAAGTTACTAACTGTCTGATATGCTCGATGCTCTGACGCAGATACTTGTAGCAGGTGTTGACGTTGAGATGAAGCCGTCGAGCTATCTCGCCGATGGTCAGGTCTTCATCGAAACGCAGATGGAAAATGCTGCGGTACGGTTCCTCCAACTCGTCGACACACGACATGATGGCGTCCATCCGTTCCGACATCTGGTCCGTTGATGGCATCACGGTCTCGTCGCCAACAGGATAGAGGTTTCTCACCTGTTGCCATACTGTCTTGTGACGGATGGCGTTTAGGCAGGCATGATGTACGGCGGTCATCAGGTAGGCTTCCACCTTCTCTTCTGCAGGCGGGATGTCTGTCTGCATCAGCCGTGCAAACACATCTTGCACCATGTCTTCGGCTTCCGCATCATCAGTCAGCAAGGTCCTGGCCAGACGAATCATCTTGCCGTAGTGCTGGCGGAACAGCCTCTCCATTATATTTCTTTCGAGCATATCGGTTTTACTTTTCTTCGCGCCCTCTTTTTAGGTGCCTTTACTAATATGACAATTCTGGCCCCGTGTTTTTTTACGGAAACACTTGTTTTTTTGTTATTCTTTCATGATTTTCTTGAATTTGGTCCAAAAACGTATGCAAAGGTACAGATTTCCCCCCATATTAAAGAGCAAATCCTCATTTTCATTCTCTTGTATCATGCAAATGATTGTTCGTAGACTTATCCCTTCGGCCGTCGAGCTGAACCTTCGTAGTTTCACCCCCGTTTTTTTCCGCTTCACCTACATTATTATGCTATATCGAGCGAAAAAGGAGTATTTTTGCGGTCAAAATTTCGGAATAGTCATGAATAGATTCATTATCATAGCCATTTTGGTGTGGTGGAGTTGGAACGGACAGGCAGCGACAGTCGAGGATGCCGCAAAAGAGGACTCGACGGCGTGGCGGGAGGTGTTTACTGACCCACAACTGGTGGGACTGATAGAGACGGCGCTGGCGCATAATGCAGATTTGAGAACAGCAAATCTGAACGTGGAGCAAGCGGAGGCTCAACTCAGAGCGGCGAGATTGTCATTGCTACCTTCATTAACGATAGGTGCCGAAGGACAGTTGTCGAAGACCAAGGGACAGCCGACAGCAAAGACCTACAACGTGCCGCTGACCATGCAGTGGGAGGTGGATCTGGCCGGCAGACTACGCGGCGAGAAGCGCTCAGCAGTAGCAAGATACTGGAGCACAGCAGAGACGGAACGGGCCGTGAGACTGCAACTGATAGCGGCCGTGGCTACTCACTACTATACGCTGGTGATGATGGACCGACAACTGGCGGTGACGCAAGAGAATGCCGAGAACGCACGACGCACAATGGAGGTGATGGAGGCTATGAAAGAGGTAGGCATGCAAAACGAGGCGGCCGTCAGTCAGGCCAAAGCAGCCTGGCTAAGCGCGTCGGCGCAAGAGAAGAGTCTGGCGCAACAGATAAAAGCAACGGAGAATGCGTTGACGGTGCTGCTGGGGAAAAAGCAGGAACGCATCGAGAGGACGGCATCGGACAATGCTCAACTGGCGTTGGTACCCGCCGCTTCCTATCCACTCAACGTATTGGCCAACCGTCCCGACGTGAAAGCGGCAGAGTATGCACTGAAGGCGCAGACGGCACAGGTGGACGTGGCTCGTGCGGCATTTTATCCTCAGCTCTCCATTACGGCATCGGCAGGATGGACCAACAATGTGGGCGAGGTGGTAAACCCTGGTCAGATGTTGCTTTCGGCCATCGGCTCGCTGGTGCAGCCGCTTTTCAACAAGGGACAAAACCGCGCCAACCTGCGTATCGCCAAGGCACAGCAAGAGCAGGCTCTGCTGGCCTTCAATCAAAGTCTTTTAGTGGCGGGTGCCGAACTGAGTGATGCCCTCACGACCTGTCAGCTCAGTCAGGAGCGGCTTCAGCTACGCACAGAGGAAGTGGCCGTCGCACAACGTGCCTATGAGGTGAGTCAGGTACTGATGCAGAACAGTTCGAACACCTATCTGGAAGTCCTTACGGCGCAGTCGGCCCTGTTGCAGTCACGTCTCTCACAGGCAACCGACATGTTCGACTATATCCAAGGGCAAATCAACCTTTTCAAGGCTCTTGGGGGAGAAAGCAAAAAACTAAATTAATCAACAGAATAAGATGAAGAAAGTAATTTCGGTGGTCGCAATGACTCTGCTGTCGTGTGTCAACATGATGGCGCAAAGCACGTTTGATGTAAGTGGTACGGTGGTTGACAAAACGACGGGAGAAGCCATCGTCGCTGCTACCATGCAGTTGCTCACCCTACCCGACAGTTCGTTTGTGGAGGGTACGACAACGGGAGACCTGGGTAACTTCAACTTCAAGAAAGTAAAGAAAGGGGCATATACGCTGAAGATTTCGTATATCGGCTTTGTCACGAAGTGTGTCGATGTTGACCTTACCACACAAAAGAAAAAGGATGTCAACATCGGATATATCACGATGACTGCCGATGCCGTGCAACTGAAAGAAGTGGAGGTGACGGCTCATGCTGCCAAGGTGGCGGTGTCGGGCGACTCGCTGGTCTATCAAGCGGCTGCCTATCGGGTACCCGAAGGCTCAACGCTGGAGGCGCTGGTGAAGCAACTGCCTGGCGCAAAGGTTGACAAGGATGGCAACATCACCATCAACGGCAAGACGGTAAGCAAGATACTGGTGGACGGCAAGGAGTTCTTCCTGAACGACAAGGAGGTGGCGATGAAGAACATTCCCACCGAGATGATTGACAAATTGAAGACGTATGACCGGAAAAGCGACCTCTCACGTGTGACGGGCATCGACGACGGCGAGGAGGAAACGGTACTCGACCTAACCGTGAAGAAGGGCATGAAGAATGGATGGTATGGCAACGTGAACCTTGGGGCAGGCACGAAGCACCGCTATGCCGAACGCTTCAACGTGAACCGCTTCAACGATGACTTCCAAGCCACACTTCTGGGCAGCGCCAACAACGTTTCCGACATGGGATTCGGTGGCGGTCGCTGGGGCGGCTGGGGCATGCAGGGCCTGCGCAGCAGTAAGGAGATAGGCGGCAACTTCGCCACGGCCAAGCCAAAACTGGAGACAGGCGGCAGCTTGCGCTATCGCTACGACGGCAGCGACAACGAGAATATCTCATCGACGGAATATTTCAACGCCATGCTGGCCAAATACAGCGAGGACTATAGCAAGAACCAGACGTCGAACCGCCGGCTGACGGGTAACTTCCGCTTCGAGTGGAAGCCCGACTCGATGACCAACGTCATCTTCCGTCCAGACCTGACCTACTCGGTCAACAGGGGTATGGGGCACGGCACATCGGCTACCTTCAGCGCCGACCCCAACGACACCATCCTGAACCGCCTGGCCGACATCATGGTAAACGGCAATGCCGACCGCAACCAGAGCTACAGCACCAACACCAACGTCAAAGGTGAGCTACAGGCCAACAGGAAACTGAACAACCGAGGACGCAACCTGACACTCCGCCTCGTCGGCAACTTCAGCGATGGCCGTAGCAAGCAACTGTCAGCCGCCAATATCACCTATCACACCGTGGGCGCCTCGAGTCCCGTGGGCTCCGACCAGAAGAACAACCGCTTCTATGAGACACCAACGAAGAACTACGGACTGCAGGGACAGATGACCTACAGCGAGCCAGTAGCCGACCGCACCTACCTGCAATTGAGCTATACCTACGACTATAGCTACAGCAAAAACGACCGACGCGCCTACATCTACGACAGCGACGCCTATCAGACCCTACAGCAGAGCATGGAGCAGAATCGCTACGACATCGATGCCGTGCTGCGCTTCATGGATGAGATGAAATACGTGCTCAACGGCACCGACTCGGTGGCCAATCGACTGAGCCAGTTCTCGGAATACCGCAACTACAACCAGACCATCAACCTCAGTTTCCGACGGGTACGCGAACACTATAACTTCAGCGTCGGACTGGACCTGCTCCCTCAACGTACGACCCTCAACTACAAATACATGGGCCATGAATATCCTGAGATAACGCGCAACGTATTCAATGTAGCTCCACGCATCAACCTGCGCTGGAACTTCGACAAGCAGACAAACTTGCATCTGCGCTACAACGGACGGACAAGGCAACCCAGCATGACCAACCTGCTTGACATAGAGGACGACTCGAACCCGCTGATCATCACAAAGGGTAATCCTGGCTTGAAACCGTCGTTCTCGCACAACATCTTTGCCAATTTCAACAGCTATCAGGCAGAACAACAGCAGGGGGTCTATTCGTGGATGTGGTTCAACGCCACCCGCAACAGCATAGACAACAAGACCACCTATGACAACCTGACCGGTGTACGAACGACCATGCCAATGAACATCAACGGCAACTGGAACGGCGGTGGCGGCGTGGGCTTCAACAAGGGACTGGGCGAAAAGAAGCTCTTCAACGTAGGCGTTGACCTGGGCGGAGACTACACACGACGCGTTGGGTTCTATAACAATGATACCGACGATGCTGACACAAAGTCCATCACACGGAGCATCAGCCTCAACTCCGGCCTCGAATTCTCCTACCGCAAAGATCAGGTCAACATCATGCTCAACGGTCGGCTCGACTATGCCAACTCAAAGAACAACGTGAACGAACTGGCCAACATGAACACCTACGATTTCTCCTATGGCGCAGAGTTTGAATGGACGGCTCCATGGGGCACCTCGCTGAGCACCGACATCGGCATGAGCAGTCGCCGAGGCTATTCGCAGAGTGGGATGAACACCAACGAACTGCTATGGAACGCACAGGTGAGCCACTCGTTCCTCAAGGGACGGGCACTCACGGTCATGCTCGAAATGAACGATATCCTGGGACAGCAGACGAACATCAGCCGCGACATCTCGGCCCTGATGCGCAAAGACTCACGCAACAACGCCATCTATCAGTACGGCATGCTTCGTGTGGTCTACCGATTCAACATCCTGGGTGGCAAGAACGCTATGGGCAGCGGCAAGAAAGACCACGATGGCTGGGATGGTGACTGGGGTGGATTCGGTGACTGGGGCGGCTGGTGATAAATAATGTATAAAATCGCGATAGTTTGAAAATAATTCGTATCTTTGCGCACAAATGAAGATAAAAAGGATCATACATGGAACACTGCTGGTGCTGGGACTGTCAGTGGTAGGACTACTATTCTACTACGCCCTGTGGCTGATTACCGACGAGGGCTTCAGGGAGATGTTCAAGCACGGCTGGCCTTGGCAATCGTGGGAGATGCTGGTGGACTATGCCGCCTGCTGCCTGTTTACGGCGGTGGTGACGCTCTACTACTGGCGATCTCATGAACGCACGGAGAAGGAACGCGACAAGTTCCGACTGCAAGCATTAGAGAACCAGCTGAGCCCGCACTTCGTATTCAACAACTTCAGCATCCTGGCCGACTTGATAGAGGTGGACCCCAAACGGGCGTCCGGCTATCTGATGACGCTTTCGAAGGTGTATCGCTACACGTTGTCGCACCTGGACCACGACATGGTGACACTACAAGAAGAACTGGTGTTCCTCGACCATTATCTGGCCCTGCTACAGCAGCGATTCGGCGAAGGCATTCAGGTGAGTATTGCGCCCGATGTGGCCAAGCTGGAAGGCAAGCTGCCACCTGCCGCCCTGCAGATGCTGATCGAGAACGCCATCAAACATAACGAGCACACAAAAGTCAAGCCTCTCGTCATCAACGTGAACTGTGATAGACAGCGTATCAGCGTGAGCAACCACATACAACCTATCGCGACTGCAGAGAGCACCAGCGTGGGCCAGCATAACATCGCTGAGCGCTATCGCTTGCTCACCTCGCAGAAGGTGGAAATCAGGAAGGGCAAGGACGAGTATTGTGTCACCATCCCACTGATAAAGGGGAAATGAAGCATCTTAATAAGCAAAGACATGAGAATACTGATAGTGGAAGACGAACAGAGTAGTGCCGACCGCCTGAAAAGGATGATTGCAGGCGAGCACGAGATTGTGGGCTTGTGTGCCAGCAATGCCGAAGTGAAGGCGTTCTTTACCCAAGCCAGGTGTCCAGAGGTGGACTTGATACTCTCGGACATCCAGTTGGGTGACGGACTGAGTTTCGAGTCACTTCGCCAAGTGCCCGCTGCCATCCCCGTCATCTTCACGACTGCCTACGACCGATATGCGGTAGAGGCTTTCCACTTCAATAGCCTCGACTACCTGCTGAAACCCATCGACCCCGATGAACTGCATGCCGCATTGGCAAAGGTGAAGCCCATAGCCAGTTCGGTCTCTACGACGGATGCCATCGCCCAGCTATTGGAGTCGGTCAAGAGCCAGAACATCCGGTATCGAGAGCGGTTCCTCATTCCCCATCGTGCCGACGAATTCCTGATTATCCCCGTCGGCAACGTGAGCCACATCACTATCTGCGACGGCGTGGTGCGACTCTGCACCCTCGAAGGCAAGCACTATACACTGAACATGACCCTTGAGGAGGCTGAAAACCAACTCGACCCGCAGCGTTTCATGCGCGTCAATCGACAATATATCGTCAGTGCTGCTGCCGTGCAGAAGCTCTCCACCTATTTCCTCGGCAAGATGCGCATCCACATGGCAGCCGCCCCCGATGAGGAAATCATTGTGAGCAAGGATAAAGTTGCCACCGTAAAACGATGGCTGGACTCGTAATACTTATAGATGATGAAAGTAAGAATCACCGCCATACGTCAGACGGTCTATGCCGACTTGATGGCAAAATATGAAAATCCCATCGAGCACACTTGCGATGTCAAGGAAGGCCAGCAATGGATATCCGTTGACGGCAAATGTCCCGAGGGGATGTGTCTTTCAGCATGGTGCTCCATGCGTGAGTTCGTAGAGTCGCTGGCCAGAGGCGAAGGCAATTTCTACGACGGCTGGATGAAAAATCCCATGAGTGCCATGATCAGTTGTAACGACGGATTCCGTCCGTTTAGCTTCTATGTAGAGTTGGTGGAGTAATCATGTTGTTAGCTTTACCAAAGTCTCATCGCCTTTTTTGAGAGCCTAAAAAACGGATTTTTTACCAAACACACAGTTGAGAAGATCGTGATTGGCTTCGTCGATGGCGTTAACCTCCAGCGACTTCAAATAGATTTCGGTCGTGGCCAGCGAGTTATGCCCCAACGCCTGGCTGATGACGGGAACGGGAAGGTCATTCTCATGAGCCGTCGTTGCCCAGGAATGTCGGGCTACATACGAGGTGAGGTGGGAAATGCCCGTCAGTTCGCCAATCTCATGCAGCGACTTATTATATTGTCGCAAGGCATTACGGTATTTCTTATAGGCGGTCAGCTTGCTGTCATTGTCATCAAGTATGGGAAACAGGAAGGACGATGATGAGGGATGGCGGTCGATGACTGACTGCATGATAGGCTCCATACGCACCTCAACACGCTGACCTGTCTTTTGACGAGAATAGACGATAATGCCGTCTCTCACCTCGTCCTTGCGGAGATTTGCCATGTCGACGAAGGTCATCCCACGGGCACAGAAGCTGAAAATGAAGAGGTCACGATACAACTCCAGGCGGTCGATGCGATTGCGAAGCCTCATGCCGGCAGGCTTACCACTATCGGCCGTCAGCACCGCTTCGATGTCAAGGTTGTACACACGGCTGACGCTGTCGGCTCCGACGGCACGCTTACGGGTCTTACAGCGACCACGATAGGTCCCCTTGAACGGGTTCTCAAAGGTGTAGACACGTCCACCGGAAGTGCGTTTCTTGATCAGTCCGTCACGCTCGGCCTTGTGCCAGATGGTACTCAGCGAGCGGAGATAGCACGATGACGAGTTGCGACAAATGTTCTGCGACCTTAGCCAGCCCTCGAAGTCGGAGAGCAACTGCGGGGTCATCTGACTGAAAGGCACGTCATTCATACCGACACACTCCAAGAAGTTGGCAAAGCGACGGTAGGCACTCACATGATTCTTGGCCACTCCAAAACGGCCAATTTCCTTTAGGTGTTTGGCCTCATCGGTAGCGTAGGCCAGAAACATACTTTTTTTTTCATAATTGTTTGAAGTTAATGTGAAACTATTCAACTTTCGGATATGTTGAAGTTCTTGCCTTCTTGCTCTGACAAGCGTCTCCTGTCGTCGCCGAGCGGCAAGGGACCTAAGGTCGAGCGAAAGAAGTGAAAGAAGTTCAGAAAATTGAATAATATAGAAAAACGAGAAAGGGCAGAATTTATTATCATTAGCATATAATTTCTGCCCTTTTCTTAACGTTTTATTTCCATATAATTAGTATCTTTGCACTCAAAATCAAACAAAGTTAGGTGGAAGCACAAAAACAATCAATTAATATGGCGAAGGACGTAGCATTAGTATTGTCGAGCGGCGGCGCAAGAGGCCTTGCCCACATAGGCGCCATCGAGGAGCTGGAGGCTCAAGGCTACCGTATCACCTCCATCGCAGGTTGCTCTATGGGAGCCCTCATCGGTGGAGTCTATGCGGCAGGAAAGCTGGAGGAATTTCGTGAGTGGATGAAGACGGTGGACAGGAAGAAGATGCTGGAGCTAACAGACTTCTCACTGAGTCTCAATCATTTTGTGAAGGGGTCGCGCATCATAGAGGCCATCATGGAGTTTGTGCCTGACATTCCCATTGAAGACTTACCAATACCCTATTGTGCCGTAGCCACCGACTGGAAGGGCGGACAGGAAGTGGTATTCCGCAAGGGTAGTCTATTTGAGGCTATCCGCGCTTCCATCTCGCTTCCGTCGTTCTACGAGCCTGTGCAGCGTGACGGTATGATACTTATCGACGGTGGCGTCACCAACCCCATACCGATGAACCGTGTGGCACGTCATGAGGGAGACATCCTCGTGGGGATTGACGTTAGTGGGCATGACTATGCCGCCCAATGGGAAATGCAACACGAACTGGCAGAGAGACGAAAGCGCAGCAGGTCGCTCTCGCAGCAGATTCTCAACAAATTGATTCCCGACAACCTTGAGTTTAACTACTACACGATGCTCTCACGTGTCAGTTCGCTGATGATTCGCCAGAACTCCCTTCTCATGGCCCAGCTGATGAAGCCTGACGTGCTTGTTGACATCCAAATGAGCCGCTATGGGGGCTTCGACTACGACAAATCGGAAAAAATCATTGCCATAGGTCGCCAAAAGACGCTGCAAGCTCTCAACAGGTCGAATGTCTGACATGAACGAGGAAGAAAGACAACTGCGCCGTCAGCAGCTCATGAGCAACAAGGCCTTTCAGATGATGGAGGGCCTGACTCGCTACATGGATCGCTATTATCTGGATGCACTCATCGGTGTTATTCCCGGATGGGGCGATGCTGTTGCCCTGCTCTGCGTAGTGCCATTCGTCTATTTCTCATTAAGTGTTATCAAAAGCATCCCGCTGACCTTAGCCGTACTGAACAATGCCCTGCGTGATGTGCTATTGGGCATGATTCCGTTTTACGTAGGTGATATTATCGACATTTTCCACCACGCAAACATCAAGAACATGACGATGATTCAGGGCTTCGTCGATGGCGACGAGAAAGTCATCAAACAGGTAAACCAACGAGCCTTGCAATCGGCCATCGTCCTGGTCGTCCTTCTCATTCTCATCGTCCTCATGGTTTGGCTGCTCATTTCTTTCAGCTCCTATCTGGTATCTATGCTGTCATCCATCTTCTGATACAGAACAAAGCATCGAAGAAAACAAAAACACAATATAAAAAACACTCCCGACAAACGTATCGGGAGTGTTAAGTGGTAATATGTGCTTGGAGAATCGTTATTTCTGCTCTCGCTCAATCCATCCCAGCACGTCGCCCTTGCGCACTTTGGCACCTTGCTTGGCAGCGACCTCAACCAACTTGCCACCGAGGGCAGCAGGAATAGGTACGATTTCGCCCCACTTCTCAACAAGATAGCAGAAGGTCTGGCCTTCTTCGTACTTCTGGCCGATGAAAGGCTCAAGGCAAGGAGCACACTCGCCGTCGCCATTGAACTCATAGAATATCTGTCCTGCTGACGGGCATACGAGGGCGTCGGCCTTGGCATGCTTGAAGGCAGCCAACTCTTCGGGCTTCATCTTTGAGCCACCTAACTTGGCATCCTTGGCCTTCTGGATGTCAGCCAAAAGCTGCTTCTTAGCCTGTCCGCTCTTGAAGGGGCGATACTGTTCGGGGTGCATGGCAAGCTCGAAGAGCTCCTCGTTGTCCTTACCATAGTCCCATCCGTTCTCATCCATCTCCTTCTTGAAGCCTTCGAGGGCATTGGGGATAAGGGTATGCGGATCGTCGTTGGTGAACTCACGCTTCTGCGCCTTGGCCAGTTCGATAAGTTCAGGAGCGATGGTGCCAGGCACCTTGCCGCTCTTGCCAAGGATCATACCCCAGATGGCATCGTCCATCATGACATAGCGTCCCTTGCCCTGCTCCATAGTGAGGAGGTTCATGAGGGCGATGTTCTTGGTGTACTGCGAGAACGGAGTAACCAGTGGGGGATAACCCACGCGAGGCCATACATACTCTACCTCATTGAATAGTTTGACGAGCATGTCGTCCATGGAGAGCACAGGCTCACCCTTCTTCTCACGCAACTTGTTGATCATCGTCTGGATGGGACCCAGGTCGGCCATCATCGAACCCATCATGCCACCAGGCAGTCCGCTGCCCAACAACAAGCTCGACATGTGCTTGTTGGCAGGATTGATGAAGTAACCCAGCCAGTCGTCGATGAACTCCTGTGTCAAGGTACGGGCCTGCATATAAGCGTTCATGTTCAGGTCAGCCACCTCAAAGCCCTCGTTCTTCAGCATGGACTGAACGGAAATGATATCTGGATGCACTTTACCCCAACTGAGCGGCTCAATGGCGGTATCAATGATGTCGGCACCATTGTTGCAGACCTCCAGGATGGAAGCCATGCTGAGGCCTGGGCCACTGTGACCATGATACTGAATGATGATATCGGGGTGCTTCGTCTTGATGCTCTTCGTCAATGCGCCAAGCATGGCGGGCTGTCCGATACCGGCCATGTCCTTCAGACAGATTTCCTCGGCACCAGCAGCAATGACCTCATCAGCAATGGCACTATAGTATTCCACGGTGTGCACCGGAGAGGTAGTAATGCAAAGGGTGGCCTGTGGAATCATGCCAGCAGCCTTGGCCCACTTAATGGAGGGGATGATATTTCGTGTGTCGTTCAGACCGCAGAAGATGCGGGGGATATCGACACCCTGAGCATGCTTCACCTTATACATTAGTTCACGGACATCGTCGGGTACGGGATACATACGCAGAGCATTCAGACCACGATCGAGCATGTGGGTCTGTATGCCCACCTCGTTGAACGGCTTACAGAAAGCACGTACGGCATCATTGGGATTCTCGCCAGCCATGAGGTTCACCTGCTCAAAGGCACCACCGTTGGTCTCTACTCGAGCAAAGCAACCCATGTCGATAATCACTGGTGCAATGCGCTCCAACTGATCCTTACGCGGCTGGAATTTGCCACTCGACTGCCACATGTCACGATAAACGAGACTGAACTTAATTTTCTTTTTTCCCATAATAATAGTTTTTGGTTACGTAGTACAATTTGAATAATTTGTGCAAAGATAGTAAATTTTTAAATTCCACCTAACGAATAAGGTGTTTTTTTTTGTTTAATAGTTATTAAAATACTAACTTTGCACCCAAAATTGGATGTAATCATGAAGAAATTGACACTCCTAACCCTCATTTTCGGTGTTTTCATTCTATTGTCATGTGGGAAGAAAACAGAAAAGGATCATTCGTCGTCGACCATCGTAGGCCAGAGCAATCACATAGAAGGCGACTCGACCCTCTATGGTCTTGCGTGTGACGGTTGTACGGACACCATCTTGGTCATGCTTTGCGATATCAAGGGCGAACCTGATACGCTGAACATACTGGAAGCCTCAAAACGTCACCGCATCTTTGGCAACCTGGCTATCGGCAGCAAAGTGGCAGTGGTTAGAAACGAACAAGACTCGACGGTGGCCGACCTTGCCATCTGCATGGGGAGCCTCAACGGGAAATGGTGCTATCAAGTATTGCCTACGCTTCGCAGGCGTGCCGATATGCCGATGATAAGCCAAGAGAAAATGTTGCGCAAGATGCCTAAAGAAATACGCGACTCTCTGATGTCGCCTCGCGAATATGGCTTCGAAATCAAGGGTGAGAGGACCATCCGGCCAGTTGGTATGTACAAAAGGAACATGACCAGCGACGAGGAAAGTCCCGTTGAATACCCACGCCAGAAGCGCTACCGCGACTGGCATCTCTTCAATGGGTTGCTTATTCTGAGTGAGGTATCTACCGACTCGACAGGACAGCAACACATAGCACACAGCGACACCGCAGAATTGGTGTTGCTGCACCCTGACACCCTGGTGCTGCGCTTCAAGGACGGCGAGCGTGGATACTATAAAAAAGAGGAGTAACTATGGAAGAATCTGATGGTTGAGCATACGTTGCTCTGCCATCTTCTCATATTTTGTCCCTGGCTGACCATAGTTGGCATAGGGGTAAATGGAAATACCGCCACGAGGGAGAAAGAGGCCAACGACCTCAATGTATTTGGGCTGCATCAGCTTGACCAGGTCCTTCATTATGATGTTGACACAATCCTCGTGGAAGTCACCGTGATTGCGGAAGGAGAAGAGATAGAGTTTCAGGCTCTTCGACTCCACCATACGCTCGGCAGGAATATAGAGAATCTTTATCTCTGCAAAATCGGGCTGACCCGTAATGGGACAGAGCGAAGTGAACTCGGGGCAATTGAACTGCACCCAGTAGTCATTCTCTGGGTGCTTATTCTCAAAGGTCTCCAGCACTTCGGGTGCATAGTCCGTGGCGTACTCCGTATTCCGGCCCAACAGCTGCAGGCCTTCATCTTTTCTTTCTGACATAGTTCGTTTGAATGGAAATGGTGTTAATAAGCGAAATCATAGGTCACTTCGGTGCCCTTGCGTGCATCTTTCACAACCATACGTCTTACGCTCTTGTCAGGGTTCAGTTCTGTGGTCACGTCAATGTTGCCTGTCGATGAGGTGGCGCGTCGAACAATGCTTGTGCTGCGGGCATAAGAAAACATGGAAAGCAACTGCATGGGATGGCATTCTGCAAAACCAAGAAGCAGCTGGTTAACATCGACGGATTGGTAGCGGTTGTCCATCTGCGAGTATTCCAGCTTCAGCATTTCCACATAACGCTGGCCATCGGACTTCCACTGACGCACATAGCGCAGGCTGTCGGCAGTGTGAAGGCTGTCGGGGGCAAGGCTCTTTCCACCCAGCAGATAGGAGAACGCCTGCAAACCACGTACGGCATTGGAAGAAACCACATTGAAAGCGTTGTTGGCAGACATTTGCATGCCGTTGGAATAATACTGAGACGTGTATCCCACCGTATCGTTGACACCCACCAAACGCATCGACTGGAAATTACTGTCCATCGTGCCCGTCATGGAAGTGCCGTTACGCTCCACTGTCAACTGATGAGCCTGCTCGTTATAGCGTACGTCCATCTGTTCAGCAAAGGTTCCATCGGGATTGGTCAAGATAAACCTGACAGGACGCGATTGTTTGTCATACTCCATCTTGGCCACATAGCCATCATCAGAAGTGATGGTCTTTACCAAGGCGGCATTTCCCATGGAGCCATCGCCACGAGTGGCATATTGTAAATACTGCCATGAGGAATGGGCATCGGCGGGATGGTCAGTGTCTTGTATGGTGAACTGTGCCAGACGCGCCTCACCTGTCGTATTCTGTTCAAAGGAAACGGCAAACGAATATATTGCATTGCCTCTGCCAGAGGTCAGGTCGAGCTTACACCACGATGCATTGACACCACTGATTGCCCACGGTCCCAAGCACTCCACGATGACAGAGTCAACCGTAGTGTTGGCATAGATATTGGTGCGGACAGACGTTGGATTTATAAAACTGAAACCTGCACGATAAGGGTCCTCAGAACTGAGGCAAGAAGTCAGCAAGAAACTGACGACGAGTCCAAGCAAAAGGCTTGTGACAAACAGATTTATTTTTCTCATGATGATAATATATTGTTCGCGTTCAATTAATTATAAGAATTCATTTCCTGCACATTCACTCATCGTCCCAGCTATCAAAGTCAAAGCCGTCAAAGTCTTCCAGCGACGGAGCGATGAAAGCATCCATCTGTCGACGGTCTTTCTTTGTGGGACGACCCGTTCCTCGGGCTCGGTCAACGAAACCGCTGATACGCGTCATTTCGAGCAACTCGTACTGATCGGGAGTGGTCACGTTCTCATAGATCTCAGGCAATAGCTTGGCACCTACACGCTGCTCGATGGTCTTCAAAATCTTGAAGGAATAAGTGACAGGCGGCTTACGAACAGCCACCACGTCGCCCTCCTTCACCATTCGCGATGGTTTCACCTGAACACCATTCACCGAGACCCTGCTATTCTTGCAGGCATCGGCGGCAATGCTACGGGTCTTGAAGATTCGAGCAGCCCAAAGCCACTTGTCTATTCGAGCCTCGTTCATTTCTTTCCTAACTTATTAAACTGGTTCATCGTAATGTCAATTCCTGCAAGCACGAAACTCTTAAGCATTTCCACAGCCGTGTCAATACTGGGCTGCAACTCCTTCATTTCGTCCTCACTATAGCGACCCAACACCCAGTCGATTTGGCCTCCTTGCGGATAGTCGTTGCCGATACCCATGCGAAGGCGAGCATAATTCTGGCCAATGAGTTGCTGTATGTGTCCCAAGCCATTATGACCGCCATTACTGCCTGCAGCTTTTAATCGGAAAGCCCCCAACGGCAGAGCAACATCATCGCTGACAACCAACAGCCGCTGCTGATCGATGTTCTCCTTATTGAGCCAATAGCGCACGGCATTGCCACTCTGGTTCATATAGGTGGTTGGCTTTAACAGGAACACCTTGCGACCCTTGAGCGAGGTCTCGGCCACAAAGCCATAGCGTTTATCCTCAAAAACAGCATTGGATGCTTTCGCAAAAGCATCCAACACCATCCATCCTGTATTGTGGCGGGTCCGTTCGTACTCGGCGCCCGGATTTCCCAAGCCAACAATTAAGTATTTGTCCATTTCAGTCCACTTTTCCCTTACTCAGTGGCAGCAGCGGCAGCCTTCGAGGCACGAGTCTCCTTGACAGAGCAGACAACCACCTGTGCAGGAGTAGCCAGCTCAAGACCCTCGAAGCTCAGTTCGCCCACCTTGATGGCCTTGCCAAGACCCAGATTGGTGACATCGATCTCCAGAATCTCAGGAATCTGCTTGTAGGGAGCGGTCACATCGATCTTACGGATGGAGAGGTTCAACTTACCACCCTCGCGAACACCCTGAGCCAGACCGTTGAGCTTAACGGGAATACCCACAGTGATGGGCTTCTGATCGGTCACCTCAAAGAAGTCAGCATGCAGCAGAGCGTCTGTCGTGGGATGGAACTGCAGTTCCTTCATGATAGCCTTGTGCTCCACACCGTCAATATTCAGGTGAACCACATAGACATGGGGAGTGTAGACAGCCTTACGCAACTCAGAAAAAGAAGCAGCAAATGCCAATGCCTCGGGCTTGCCATTACCGTCTTTCTTCTCACCATACAGGTTGCAGGGAACCAAACCCTCCTTGCGCATCATCTTGGATGCCTTCTTGCCAGTGGTCTCACGCTTCTGACCGTTGATTGCAATTTCTCTCATAACGTTTTGTGTTACTCTAAATTAAGTTGTTAAATAAATAAATTACGTTTGCTTAATTCGCCATCACACGTCTCTTTTTCAGTGTGCTTTTCGAAAAAGCGGTGCAAAGGTACGAAGTTTTTGCGAATCTTGTATCAACAAATCGGAGTTTTTTTTATAAAAAGACACGTTTTTTCTTGTATAATAGAGGAAAATTGCCTATTTTTGCACACGAATCGAAGGTAATAATACAAGAGAGTAATGATTAACAGAGAATTAATTCGCATAAAAATTGTCCAGTTAACCTACGCCTACTATCAAAACGGCAGCAAGAACATTGACGCGGCAGAGAAAGAACTGTTTTTCAGTCTTTCCAAAGCTTATGACCTCTATAACTATCTCTTGGCACTGATTGTGGCGGTGACAAAAGAATCCAGGAGGCGTCTTGAAATCATTCAAACCAAAGCACGGCGAGAAGGCAAGCCAGAACCAAGTTCAAAGTTTGCCCTGAATCGTTTTGCCCTTCAGCTGGAAAGCAACAAACAGCTGTTGGAATTTATGGAGACACAAAAACGCACATGGGCTGAAACCCCCGAGTTCGTCAGCAAGTTGTTTGAGCAGATTGAGCAGAGCCAAATATACAAAGAATATATGAGTAGTAAGGAAGATGACTATGCCACCGACCGCGAACTGTGGCGGCATATCTACCGTACACTCATTCAGGAGAACGAAGACCTTGATGCCCTGCTCGAAGAACAAAGCCTTTATTGGAACGATGACAAGGAAGTCGTTGATACGTTTGTACTGAAGACTATCAAACGCTTCGACGAGAAAAACGGCTCCAAACAGGAACTGCTGCCTGAGTATGACTCGGAGGAAGAACGGGATTACGCCCGTAAATTGTTCCGTGCCACCATTATGAATGCCAACGAGTACCAGCACTATATGAGTGAGTCTTCGCGTAACTGGGACTTCTCTCGACTGGCTTACATGGATGTGGTCATCATGCAGATTGCCATTGCCGAGATGCTCACCTTCCCCAGCATTCCCGTTTCGGTGACCATCAATGAGTATGTGGAGTTGGCAAAGTACTACAGTACTCCTCGTAGCGCCGGCTATAT